>Ga0335079_10003412_pt1 | contig 18368 bp, 14 predicted proteins | sample Lox_Sample_33_FD_206719 | JGI IMG/M metagenome (GOLD analysis project Ga0335079, IMG submission 206719) | Soil microbial communities from Loxahatchee National Wildlife Refuge, Florida, United States - Lox_Sample_3.3 | ecosystem: Environmental > Terrestrial > Soil > Wetlands | place: USA... | reverse complement strand
CGACGCAAATCCTGGGATGCGTATTGGCTGGATACGAGTCGTGGAGCGTATTCCCTTCGCGGTGCGCGATAGGCGTGCTACACCGAGGCTTGAGTTAGCCTAGCGCGCAAATCGCATCGTGGACAGAAACTATCCGGATACCCCGGGCACCTCGGGACATGGCCTCAAGGAAGAGCAGCAGGCAGAGGGGGTAGGGGGTAGCAAGAGACTCCCCGGTTTGCCACTCCATGCTTCCTGCAAAAAAAAGCCCCTCTTTCGAGGGGCGAGTGTGGAGAGAGGAGACAGAAATCAAATCAGGCCAAGGCGGCGAGAATCTCACGCAACCGCAACCGGGCCTGGTGCAGCCCGTAAGCCGATTCCTGCACGCTCAGCCCGAGGATGCGGCCGATAAGAGCGTGCTCACGGCGCTCGACGTCATGCAGGAGAAATATCATTCGCTCGGTGGCCGGCAACTGAACCACGGCGCGTTCGAGTTCCACGCGCTTGGCGTTTCGCCGCAATCCGGCCACCTGCGCGCACGGATCGCACTGCAGGGTGAGCGGACCAATCGGCATCAATTCGCGCAACTCGGCTACCAGCGCGCGGTCTACGCTCTCGGCGTCGGGGTTGGGATTGAGCCCGAAAGCCCGGCAAAATGTGCTTATCGTCAGCTCCTCGGCGGCCAGTTCGTTGTCGGTCATCCAGAAGGCGAGTGAATAGACACGATGGCGGTTCCCCTCGAATGCCTCCTCGTAGGACTCAGCCCGCGCCTCAAGCCTGGAGCTACAGGCGGAAAAACCGGTGAGCTTGGCTTCCTGGATTCGCGCTGCCATGGTGCCCCCTTTTAAAGTTCGTTGAGGACTGACTGGCGTCGGACCTAACCTGTCCCACCACGGAACCGACGACGCCAAAGTCGGAACAAGAATCCCCCACCGACAGAGGCTCTTGTCTTGCTAAACCCGCAATCCCGCCGGGAGTTTCGCCGCTAAATCTGGTAAATGATGGCGACGCCTGAGAGGCACAAATTGGCCACCACTCCCAGGCCCCTCGGCCGAAGGCTCCGATCCCCACTGCAGGGTTTCGCGTTGCAATCTCCCTGCCCAAGCACCTTCGAAACGCTTAGTGTTTACGAATCTTTACCAATCCGCAGATGCATGGAAATACAAAGGAAAGTGGCCGCCAATCAGGATTGAGCCTGCCTCGAAGCCGGCTAAAGATGCACCGAGGCACGATTTGGATGCCCGGCGTTACCGCTCCTAGGTAAAAATTGCAGAGCGCTCGGTAACCCCAGAATCATCGCGGGCTTCCAGGGCGCGTCGCGCCAAGTCGAGAAATTCCGGAACGGTGAAGGGCTTGGCGATGCACAGGATGCGGGTTTGCTCCACGAAGAGGCGCAGTTCCGGGTCGCCGGGGCTGGAGGCAGCCAGCACCAAGTGCTTTTCGAGGCCGGGACGATTGATGGCAATCCAGCGATGGAGGTCGGCCGCCGTGGTACCGCCGGCAATGCCGGCGTCGGCGATGACCGCCTCGAAACTCTCGGATTGAAGGCGGCGGATGGCATCCTCGGCGCTGATGACGCCGACCACCTCGGCGCCGGCAAAGGCCAGGGCCTGGCGCTCCAGTTCGAGGATGGGCTCTTCGTCGTCCACCAGCAGAATGCGCCCGCGCAGCCGCACGCTTGAAGCGGAGGGCCGTGCCACGGCGTGCGATTGGACAGCCTGGTTCGCCACCGGAAGACGCACCTGGAATACGGCGCCACCCTGGGGATGATTGCGGGCCAGGATCTCGCCGCCGTGTGCCTTGATGATTCCGTAGCAGATGCTCAGCCCCAGCCCAGTGCCCTTCCCCACAGGCTTGGTGGTGTAGAAAGGATCAAAGATACGCTTGGGATCACGGATGCCGGCGCCGCTATCGTGAAACTCCACCGCGACCTGATCGTGCTCCAGAAAGGCACGCAGGCGCAGCCGCCCGCCCCGCGCCTGTTCCAGCATCGAGTCCAGAGCATTGTTTACGATGTTGAGGAAAACCTGCTCGAGCTGATGAGCGTCGCCGAAGACCTGCGGCAGGGTGGCCGGGATCTCCAGCTCGATGGTAACGTTGCTGGCCTTCAGGTCGTAATCGCGCAGCGCCAGCGTGTCTTCCAGCACCCGCCGCAGATCGAGGAGGTGCTTGAACGGTTTGCGCTGGCGGGCGAAGGAGAGCAGATTCTGGACGATGCGGTGGGTGCGGTGAGCCTGCTTGAAGATCTTGTCCAGGTACTCGCGATGGCGGGGTTCGAGCGGCTCGTCTTCCAGCAACTGGGCGTATCCGAGAATCGCAGTCAGCGGATTATTCAGCTCGTGGGCGACGCCGGAAATCATCTGCCCGAGCGCGGACATCTTCTCACTCTGCAGTAGCTGCTCCTGGGTGAGGGTAAGGTCGTCGTAAGCGCGGCGCGTCTCCTGGTAAAGACGCACCTTCTCGATGGTGTTGGCGAGCTGGCGGCTGATGGCGATCATCAGGTTCTCGTCCGTGGCAGTGAAATCGCGCGGAGTGCGGCTGCTGATGCCGAGTACGCCAGCGGCACGGTCCTGCGTCCAGAGCAACGCCCACATCCAGGACTTCAGCCCCTCGCGGCGCACCAGGTCGGCAACCACCTCTGGCAGCTCGGGAAGATGCTGACGGGTGATCAGCGGCGGCCGCGAGCGTTGCAGGCGCTCCCAGAATTCCTGCGACACCTCAAGTTCCATCAGCGGCGGCGAACTGACGTGTCCAAAGGCGGCACGGCGGCGCGCTTTGCGGCTTTTGTCATCGAAAAGGTACACGGCTCCGGTATCGGCGCGGAACAGTTCCACGACCTGGTTGAAGGTGAGGCGCAGGATTTCCTCCAGGTCGAGCGATTGGTTGGCGATTACCGCGATCGAGTTCAAGGCAAAAAGTTCGCGGTTGCGGCGCCGCATGTCTTCTTCGGCACGCTTGGTCTCGCTGACATCGAGCAGGAAGCCCTGGTAACGGACCACGGCGCCGGAGCTATCGCGGATGGCAAAGCTGCTTTCCTGCACGTGCAGAGGCGTGCCGTCCTTGCGGCGCAGCGTCACCTCGAAGTTGCGGATGTAATCCTGGCCTTCAATGTGGCGCAAAGCATCGCTGCGCTGCTGGGGCGAGAGGTAGAGGTCGCGCGTGATGTCCACGGCCAGCAACTCTTCGCGGCTGGAGTAGCCGAGCATGCTGACCAGCGCCTGGTTGCAGTCGAGCAGCTTGCCCTCGGGCGTGGAGACGAATGCACCCTCCTGCACGCGCTCGAAGAAGAGGCGATAGCGCTCCTCGGCCGCCCGGTGTTCGGTAATGTCGCGGACCACGTGCAGAGTGCCGCGCCGGCCGCTGGCGGCTTCCACATAGGAAGAAGTTGAGACTTGCGAGAAGCCGCCCAGCGCCGGGTCGGCAGCCTCGCCTTGGCTCAAGAACTGGCCGCGACAGTAAGGGCAGTCTTGCCACACCTGCAGGCGCGGCAGCACAGCCTCGCAGGAGCGGTCGAGCACTGCCGCCGATTCCCGGCCCAGCCGCGTCAGCAGGGCGCGGTTCACTTTGATGATGCGGAAGGCATCATCATGCACCAAGATGCAATCTCCGAGTGAATCCAGGGTATCGGCCCACTGCTGCTGCGAGCGCAGCCGGCCTTTTTCGCGCAGGTTGCGGTACAGCAACAGGGCCGTAACCAGCAGCAGCAGAACCACGGAAATTTCCGGGAACAGGTTATCGAACCCGAACTGGAGCCCGTCGGATGCAGCCAGCGCGCGCGCAATCATCCTTGCCAGTTGTATAGCATGGAACATCTCTGCCGCCGGGGTTGCAGTTTCTGGGGATGCCTTAAAGGTAAACCGTGTACAATGAGCCCGCGGTGCGGGATCCGGCGACCCAAGAGCGCATTCTGGTGGTGGACGACGAGGAGTCCATTCGTGAGGTGGTGTGCTCGATGCTGGGAGCAGCCGGTTACTCCTGTACTCCCGCCGCCTCCGGAAAGGAAGCTCTCGCCCTGCTGGACTCGGGCGAGGAGTTTGCGCTGATGCTCTCCGACATGATGATGGCGGAGATGCGAGGCGACGTCCTGCTGGCGAACGCCAAGGAAATTCCCCGCCACGCCGACATGCCCGTGATCATGGTCACTGCGGTAAATGACATCTCGGAAGCGCTGAACACCATCCGCAACGGCGCCTACGACTATGTGCTCAAGCCCTTCGAGCGCGAGCAGTTGCTGAACACGGTGAAGCGGGCCCTGGAAAACCGGCGCCTGAAGCTGGAAAACCGTGACCTGGTGTTGCACCTGGAGTCGCGGGTACAAGAGCAGACGGAGAAATTGCGGCGGGCGCTCGCCGACCTGCAGCGCGCCAACGCCGACCTGAAAAGATCGCACGACATGATGCTGGAAGCGCTGGGCGACGCGCTCGATTTGAAGGATGCGGAGACGGAAGGACACTCCAAGCGGGTGACGGCGTTCACCATCGCCATCGCGCGGGCCATGCGGTTGCCGGACAAAGACGTGGAGACCATCGCCCACGGCGCCTTCCTGCACGACATCGGCAAAATGGCCATCCCCGATTCGGTGCTGCGCAAGCCCGGGCCGCTGACGCCGGACGAAGTCCTCATCATGCGCGAGCACTGCCTGCGCGGCTACCAGATGGTGTGCAAGATTCCGTTTCTCGAAGATGCGGCCGAGATCGTGTACGCGCACCAGGAGCGCTGGGACGGCACCGGATATCCGCGCGCCCTCAAGGGCGAAGAGATTCCGCTGGGGGCCAGGATCTTCTCCATTGCCGACACGCTGGACGCCATCACCTCCGACCGTCCCTACCGTGCCGCCCAGAGCTACCAGGCGGCTCGCGAAGAGATTGAGCGTTGGTCGGGAAGGCAATTCGACCCTGTAATTGTCAGGGTATTTCTAACCATGCCCCAGAGTATCTGGGAGAGCGTGCGCGTGCAGGTTCACTCCCAGGTCTTCCGCGTCGCGGAGGTTCCGCAGCTGGCTGGCGCAGCCAATCCCTAGTCACGGTAACCGCGCCTCAGGCAATACAAGGCATCAGCAGTTTGTCAAAGAAAAGCTCAGCCCGCGGTCTCGAGAGTGCGAGCGAGTTGGTTGACCGCGGCCCGCAGACGCTCCAGCTCGCGCTCGGTTTCGTTCCACGGCAGGAGCGTATCTACCCGGTCGAAGTTATCCGCCAACCAGCCTAAGGCCTGGCGGCCGCGTTGGGTCAGGATCAAAGCTCCCAGGCTCGCTAACCCGAGCACCGTCAGAGGTAAGTACCATCTGCGCATGGCGCCGATCTCCTTTTCCCCGCATCCCGTCTCGTATCATCGCACGGGCGGACTATCGGCAGTAACCTTGTCGGCCGCCAGAGTGGTTACCGGAGCCGCTGTCCTGCTGCGGAATTCTTGTCAGCGGGGCAGCGTTTCTGGCGCTGCTCACATCTAATCGCCACACAGGTCAAGCTGCCATCGAGGTCAGTGATCACGAGGAGAGCGCGGGCGAGCTCCTGGGCAGGTAAGGAGCGTGGCACGAGCTATTCGAGGCCGAGCGCGTGGAATGATCTCTGCGGCAGGCTGGTTTCGAGTCGCGCCGGGAATCAGCCGGTGACCAGTAATTAAGGCCAATATCGCGGAACTCTGGCCCATTTTGAGGCCTGAGGTCCGCGATTTTTCGTTTATCCCAATGGGGAACTTGTGCCCAAAATGGGGTAGAGGATTTCACACATTCACCTCCGGTTGGTCGAGGATGGGCTTCGCAACTAGGCCGGGAGTTATGTGTTTCTGCGAACATAGCTCAAACCTGTCGGTGCGGAAGTTCACGTGCAAGGGGTACCGCGCACCACAAGAGTCAACAAAACCAAAGGGCAACGACGTGCAGAACCGGCCGGAGACGATGCTAAGCTGACGTTCCCGACTGGTTTCAACAACATGCGGCGTGGAGGTCCCCACTCCCCTGCTGGCGAAACCGCACAGTTCGGAGAACGCATGAAGGTATTGTTTAGTCCGCTTCCTGAGCCCAAGTCACGCTGGACACTGTTTCTGAGCAGCTATAGTGTGCAAGCAGTTGCACTGTTCTTAGTGATCAACCTGAACCTGATCTACCCAGCGCACTTGGAACTTCCCCGGCACTACATGATCACCAGTCTGGTGCCGTATGAGCCTCCGGTTCCGCAGACTCCGCAGCCGGTGAATCCACACCTGTCGCCGAAGATCATCAAGCCTTTGCCGGAGGAGCCGCCGGTGACCGCCGCTCTTACGCTTCCGCCGCTGCCCAAGCCCAAGAAACATGAGTCCGAAGTGCAAGCGCCGGAGCTGAAGAACTCGGCCGTGCGCCTGCCCGAGTTGCCCACTGCCCGCCCCGTGGTCAAGGCAGTTGCGACCAACACTTTTTCCACCGGCAGTTCGGCGATGCCCACGACCAATCGTCCGGCAGCGCAGGTGCAGACCGGCGGCTTTGGCGATCCCAACGGCGTGCCCACGCGCGAGACCAACGGACGCGCAGTGAACATCAACGGCTTCGGTGCCTGGGAGCTGCCCTCGGGTCCGGGACGCGGCAATGGCACCGGAGGGGCCAAGGGAACTCCAGGCGTAGTAGCCAGCGCGGGATTCGGGAATGGCATGGCCGTCGGTGGTCCGAAGGGCGTAACCAGTGGCAGCGTGAAGCCCTCAGGCTTTGCCGATTCCACTCCGGCGCCAGATGCACAACCCAAGAAGGTTGCGGCCAAAGAACCGCCCACCACTCCGGTCGAGATCTTGTCCAAACCGAAACCGAAGTATACCGACGAAGGCAGGAAGCTGAAGATCGAAGGCGAGGTTCGCCTGGAGGTGCTGTTCACGGCCACAGGCGAGGTACGCGTAATCCGAGTCGTGCAGGGATTGGGACATGGATTGGATGAGCAGGCAGTACGCGCCGCCGAGCAGATCAAGTTCAAGCCCGCGCAGCGCGAGGGACAGTCTGTGGATTCAAACGCCACGTTGCACATCATTTTCCAGTTGGCGTAGCGGAAATCAGATCGCACGAAGACGAGAACCGAGGACGTTATGCGCAGAACAGGGTGGGGTATCACGAGCTTGTTGTGGCTGGTGGTGGTGGCGCCGGCGTGGGCCGGGGCTAGCCAGCCGTCATCGTTTGACCAGGTGATCAGCCGCATCAACCAGCGGGAGACGCAGTTCTCACAGAACATGCGCAACTACACTCCCATGGTGGAAACCTATCTCCAGGACATGAAGCCCGATGCCGAACTGGGCGAAGTGCCCTCGGGCGACACCTATTTCCTGGGGCGGCTGGACCTGAGCCGCGGCGCCAGCACTGCCAGCTTCGTGCCCGACCACAGCGGCTGGTTGCACCGCATGTTCGGGCCGCTGACAGGGATGAAATACAACGCCGCCGGCTTCGCCGTGGTCTCCCCCGATGAGAGTGAGCTGGACACCGCGCATTACGACTTCGCGTTCGTGCGCCGCGAGTTCCTGGGTGACGTGCGCTGTCTGGTGTTCGACGTAGTGCCGCGCAAGAACACCGGTCAGGGGCGCTTCCTGGGACGGCTATGGGTCGAAGACCAGGACTATAACATCGTCCGCTTCAACGGCACGTTCGTGCCGCGGCCGCGCTTCGGCTACTACTTCCACTTCGATAGCTGGCGCTTGAACATGGGTCCCAACCTATGGCTGCCGGCCTATTCCTACTCGGAAGAGCAGGACATGAAGTACTCCATGCCACACAAACGCCTGTGGTTCAAGGCGCAGACCCGCTTCTGGGCCTACAACGTGCACAGCCGCGGACGCCAGGACGAACTGACCGAGGTGCTGGTGGACCCGGCCCCCACGGTGAAGGACAAGAGCGACAACAACCAGGACCTCTCTCCAGTGCAGTCGCAGCGTATGTGGGCGCGGCAGTCCGAGGAGAACGTGCTGGACAAGCTGGAGCGCGTCGGTCTGCTGGCGCATGACGGCGAAGTCGATAAGGTGCTGGAGACGGTGGTGAACAATATTGCCATCACCAACAAGGTCGATATACAACCGGAGATCCAGTGCCGGGTGCTGCTGACCGCACCGTTGGAGTCTTTCAGCGTCGGCCACACTATCGTAATGAGCCGCGGCCTGCTCGACGTGCTGCCCGACGAGGCCACCCTGGCGGCGGTGCTGGCGCACGAGATGGCGCACATTCTCCTGGCGCATGGTGAAAGCGCCATGTACGGCTTCAGCGACAAAATGCTGTTCAACGAGCAGCAGACTTTTACGCACCTGACCCTGAGCCATACCCCGGCCCAGGAGCAGGAGGCGGACGCCAAGGCGCTGGAGCTGCTCAAAAACTCACCTTACAAAGACCAACTTGCGAATGCGGGACTGTTCATGCGTGCCTTGCAGCAGCGGAGCCCGGCGCTGCCCAACCTGATTCGGGCTCACCTGGGCAACGGCCTCACTATGGGCAGCAATCCCCGCATGTCCGACCTGATCGCTTCGGCGCCATCGCTCGAGATGAACAAGGTCGACCAGATCGCGGCCCTGCCGATGGGAGCGCGCATCAAGGTCGATCCGTGGAACGATCGGGCGCAGATGTCCAAAGCCAAGCCGGTGGCGCTGCTCTCGGCGCGGGAGAAGATGTTCTTCGAGGTCACGCCGGTGTATCCCTACTTGACGCGCGTCAGCGACAAGCAGGCCACGGAGAAGGTAGCAGCCACCAACCCGGCGCGATAGGCATATATGGTAGAGACGCGGCAGCCGGCTGCGTCTCTACACCTCCTTAGCTTTTCCGAACACTCACCGGCCTAACCGATTCGCTGGCCTACTCCGCGCGGATTCGATATCCTGCAATACACAATGGCCAATGATTTCCTCTCCCGCCTGCGCCAGGGGCCCGTCTTGTGCGACGGCGCCATGGGCACTCTGCTCTACGCCAAGGGCATTTTCATCAATCGCTGTTATGACGAACTGAACGTCTCCCAGCCTGACCTGATCCGGGGCATTCATCAGGAGTACCTGCAGGCTGGCGCCGAGATCATCGAAACCAACACTTTCGGCGCCAATGCCTACCGCCTGGAGCGTCACGGCCTGGGGCGGCAGGTGCGCGAGGTCAATCTGGGCGGGGCGCGGCTGGCGCGCGAAGCGGTGGAGAACGAGGCCACGAAGAAGGGCACGCAGGCGTTCGTCGCTGGATCGGTGGGCCCATTGGGTATCCGCATCGAGCCGCTGGGCAAGACCTCGCGCGAGGAGGCGCGGGCTGCCTTTGTGGCGCAGATCGCCGCGCTGGTCGAGGGCGGCGTGGACCTGCTGATTCTGGAGACCATGGGATACCTGGACGAACTGCATCAGGCCATCCTCGCGGCCCGCGAGGTGAACGCGGCGATCCCGGTGGTAGCGCAGGTGACCATCGACGAAGACGGCAACTGTCTCGATGGCTCGAGCCCTGAGACTTTTGCCGCCAAGCTCGACGAGTGGGATACCGACGTGGTGGGCTGCAATTGCAGCGTCGGTCCGGTGGTCATGCTGGATGCCATGGAGCGTGTGCGCCGGGTGACGAGCAAGCCGCTCTCGGCGCAGCCTAATGCCGGCATGCCGCGTGCGGTCGAGGGCCGCAACATCTATCTGTGTTCGCCGGAATACATGGCGGAATACACCCGCCAGTTTCTGGAGGCGGGTGTGCAATTGGTGGGCGGCTGCTGTGGGACCACTCCGGAACATATCCGGTGGATGAAATCGGCGCTACGGATGGGCGGCGCTAAGGCTGCGGCCACGGTGGTGCCGTCCGCACCTAAGGGAGAATCGGTGGTTGCCAGTCCACCCATTCGCGAGCGCTCCAAGCTCGGCGCCAAGATCGCGGCCGGCGAATTCGTCACCATGGTGGAGATCGTTCCGCCGAAGGGCACCAACATCGCTCGCGAGCTCGAGGGGGCGAGGTTCCTGAAGTCGGTGGGCGTGGACGCGGTAAATATTCCCGACAGCCCGCGCGCTTCAGCACGGATGAGCAATCAGGCGCTGGCCATCCTGATCCAGCAACAGGTCGGCATCGAAGCAGTGTTGCATTACACCTGCCGCGACCGCAACGTGCTCGGCATCCAGTCGGACTTGCTGGGCGCGAGCGCCACCGGCATTCGCAACCTGATTTGCATCACCGGCGATCCGCCCAAGATGGGCAACTACCCTGATGCTACCGCGGTTTTCGATGTGGATGCCATCGGGCTAGTCAACCTGGCACACAATCTGAACAACGGCCTCGATCTTGGCGGCAATCCCATCGGCACGGCGGCGGGCTTCGTGATCGGGGTGGGAGCCAATCCCGGCGTTCCCAACCTCGACGAGGAGATCCGCCGCTTCGAATACAAAGTGGAGGCTGGGGCGGAATACGCCGTCACCCAACCGGTGTTCGACGTGGCCCTGCTGGAAAACTTTCTGCGCCGCATCGAGCATTGCCGCATCCCGGTGGTCGCCGGCATCTGGCCGCTGGTCAGCGTGCGCAATGCCGAGTTCATGAAGAATGAGCTACGCGTCTCCGTGCCCGACTCGATCCTGGAGCGCATGGCGGCGGCCAGCAGCCAGGGCGCTGACGCTGCCCGCGCCGAAGGTGTGGCCATCGCCCGCGAGATGCTGCTTGCCATCCGCGACCTGGTGCAGGGAGCGCAGGTGAGCGCGCCGCTGTCGCGCTATCCCGCCGCACTCGACGTCATCGACGCCCTGGGCTCTTCCCGCAGCACCACCGTGGCGTAAACGGGAGGGAAATCAAAGCCGCCTCTGCGTCCTCTGCGTTTTTCATTTCCAGGGTGGGAAAAAATGCTGCGTTGCGTCAAGGAAAGTGCTGTTGCGGGAACCCCCGGGAAAATTTCTGGGGCTCAGCGCTTACAAACCTGAACTACAATAAAAACGGAGTTGAGCTTGCCAAAATTTGAAGAGTGCCTCCAGCGCCTGGAGAAGATCGTAGACGAACTGGAGAAGGGGGACCTTCCCCTGGAAAAGGCGCTGGGGCTATTCGAGGAGGGTATAGCACTCTCCGCTTCCTGCCGCAAGGAACTGGAAACGGCCGAGGGAAGAGTTGAGATTCTGTTGAAGCAGAACGGAAAGCTCCAGCCCGAGGCGTTTGAACCCGGCCAGGCCCGGGAGAGCGTCTCGAAAAGGTAACCGCGTTCAGAAGCAACATGCTTGCGGTCGCGAACCGCAGTACGGCCACGGCCCGGCGTTGGCATGATGCCAGGCCCCTTACCCCCCAAAGGAAAGGCATCGCTATGAGACCACTGAACGTCGTCGTAGCCCAGTTGGATTCCAAGAATGCCGAACATCTTGCCGCTTCGCTCTATGGGCACTTCCGTTCTGTGGCGGTTGCGCGCTCGCTGGAAGAATTGCGCGACGCCATTCCTTTGACCCATGCCGATGTGGCCATCGTGGACCTTGAGCTGGTCGGTTTGGCCGAACTCAAGGATCTGCATCAGGCTTACCACGGCACGGCAATTGTGTGCACGCATCGCTGCGCCGACGAAGAGATGTGGGCATCGGCGCTGGCGGCGGGCGCCACTGACATGTGCTCCGGCACCGACGTAGACGGCATCGTGTACTGCACGCTGCGCAGCCTTGACGCGGCGGCCGCATCTCAAGCCGCCTGATTCCCTGCCGTGGTCCCGCATCCCTCGCGCATCGTGGGGGATTTTTATTGTGGTACTCCTCAGGTCACACGAGTAGGGGCGCTTCGACTCGTGCGGGCAAGAAACCGCCCGCACTCGCTCACGATGACAGCGGAATGAATACGAGCATGCTCTGCCTGACGGTTCTCCACCTGAACCGAATCGCTCGGTGCTTATTTTCGCCGGGGACACGGTTGCAAGCTACAGGCGGAAGCCGCAAACTGGTGGGGTGAAGGTCGTCTCCCGGTTCCTGCTGGCGGCGTCGGCCGAAGCCCACTTCCCTGTGGCCTCGGTGCCGGAAGTCGCCTTCCTGGGACGCTCCAACGTGGGGAAATCCAGCGTCATCAATTCCCTGCTGGGCGCTAAGGTGGCCAAGACCAGTTCCACGCCGGGGCGGACGCGCGCCATCAATTTCTACGAGATTCGCTGGCCCGGGAAACCGCGCCCGGAGCTGTTCTTCGCCGACCTTCCGGGTTACGGCTACGCCAGGCTCTCACGCGAGGTCACTGGGGGGTGGGCGAGCTTCATCGAGCCCTACCTCGAGCATCGCGCCACGCTCAACCTCGCCATCGTTCTGGTGGACTGCAATGTGCCGCTGCAGGCGAGCGACAAACAACTGGTGGACTGGCTGAATGTCAAAAAGCGGCACTTTCTGATCGTCGCCACTAAGGCCGACCGGCTTTCGGGAAACACGCTGCGTGCGGCCCTTGAGGGATTGCGACAGCAGTTCGGCGTGGAACGCATCGCTCGCTTCTCCGCCCGCACGGGTGAGGGACGCGACGAACTCTGGCAGGAAATCCGCAGCGCCTGCCAACAGGCGGCGTAGCAGGCTACGCCTCTGCTCCAGCGCATATCACTGCATGGCAGCGGTTGGCCGCCACCCAGTAGGGCAGCTCGCGATAATCGCCGACATCGAAGATAGCCAGATCGGCGTCCTTGCCGGGCGAGATGCTTCCCTTGCGTTCGGCCAGGCGCAGCGCGTGCGCACCGTTAATCGTGGCGGCGGCAATGGCCTCGGCGGGCGTCATCTTCATGTGCGTACACGCCAGCGACAGCACGAACGGCATGCTGCTGGTCGGCGAAGTGCCTGGATTGTAGTCGGTGGCCAGCGCTACAGGGACGCCCGAGTCAATAAACCGGCGCGCGTCGGGAAATCGCCCCAGCCCCAGAAAATAATTAGCGCCGGGAACGAGGGTGACGACTGTCTGGTAGGCGGGCGAGATGACGGATTGAGCGGCAAGGGCGGCGATGTCGTCCTCGCCGACATAGTCCATGTGGTCGAGCGAGGCGGGATCATATTTCACCAGCGGCGCAATCTCTGAGCGGGTGAGCTGTCCCACATGTGCACGGACGCCCAGCCCCTGCTCGCGCGCGGCCAAAAACACATGTTCGGTGCTGGCCGGACTGAAAGCGCCGCGGTCGCAGAAAACATCGACGAATCGCGCCAGCTTGTTCCTAGCAGCGCGCGGGATCATTTCCTTGCAGACGATACGGACATACTTGTCCTCGCGCCCTTCATACTCGCGCGGCACCACATGCGCACCCAGCAGCGTGGGTACCACCGTGCCGGGCCATTCGCGGGCAGCATCGCCGATGGCTTCGAGTGACTTTAGTTCGGCATCGAGATTCAAGCCGTATCCAGACTTGGCTTCGACCGTGGTGGTGCCCAGCGCCAGCATTTGGCTGAGAGCGCGGACCACGCATGCGGCAAGCGTGGAGCGCGGCGCCTTGCGAACTCCTTCGACACTGGACCGGATGCCGCCTCCGGCTTCTGCGATTTGCTCATAGGCCGCGCCGGCGATGCGTTGCTCGAAATCTACCAGCCTGGGAGCGGTGAATGCCGGGTGGGTGTGCGAATCGACAAATCCCGGGAGCACGATCTTGCCAGTGCAGTCGATCTCGCGAATCTTCCGACGATTCTTCTTGATCCAGGAGTCGCGCAGCGCGTCTCTGGTCGTGCCGACGGAGACGATCTTTCCGCCGACCGCTAGAACAGCGCCGTCTTCGATCAGTCCGAGGTCGCTGAGATCGCGCCCGCGGCGTGGGCCTTGGGCGGCGGATGAGAGGGTGAGAAGCTGCCGGATGTTGACCAAGAGCAGGGCGGCTTCATGTCTCTTTCCGACGGGCATGGCTTTAGCCATGCTCTTCCGATTTCATCGGGATATTGATCCCGGTATTCTCGACAAAATCGATGGCCTCCTGATATCCCGCGTCGACGTGACGCGCCACGCCAATCCCGGGATCATTGGTCAGAACGCGCTCGATGCGCTTCGCCATCGCGTCCGTGCCATCAGCCACGATGACCTGCCCGGCATGCTGCGAGTATCCGATGCCCACGCCGCCGCCGTTGTGGATGGAGACCCAGGACGCGCCGCTGGCGGTGTTGAGTAACGCGTTGAGCAACGGCCAGTCGGCGATGGCGTCGGAACCGTCCTTCATGCTCTCGGTCTCGCGGAACGGCGAGGCCACGGAACCGGTATCGAGGTGGTCGCGGCCGATGACGATGGGCGCCTTGAGCTTCCCTTTCTTGACCAGTTCGTTCATCGCCAGGCCGAATTGGGCTCGCTCGCCGTAGCCTAGCCAGCAAATTCGCGCCGGCAGTCCCTGGAACTTGATCCGCTTGCGCGCCAGCTCGATCCAGCGGCTCAGAGTGCGGTTCTCGGGAAACATATCCAGTACGAGCTGGTCGGTGCTGGCGATGTCGGAAGCCTCACCCGAAAGCGCGACCCAGCGGAACGGGCCGCGGCCTTCGCAGAAAAGCGGCCGGATGTAGGCAGGCACGAATCCGGGAAAGTCATAGGCATTCTTCACCCCGCGCTGGAATGCCATGGTGCGGATGTTGTTGCCGTAGTCGAAGGTGACGGCGCCCATCTTTTGCAGCGCCAGCATGCCTTCAACGTGGCGGGCGATGGAATCGAGCGAGCGCTCCATGTAGGTCCTCGGATCGTCGGCTCGCAGTTTGGCGGCCTGCTCCAGCGATAATCCCTGCGGAATGTAGCCGTTCAGGGGATCGTGTGCCGAGGTCTGGTCGGTGAGAATGTCGGGCAGCACACCGCGCGCTGCCAGCTCGGGGACAACGTCGGCGCAGTTTCCGACCAGCCCGACCGAGACTGCTTCCTTCTTGCGCACGGCGTTCTTGAGGATGCGCAAGGCTTCGTCGAGGGAGTTGACCATGAAGTCGCAGTAGCCGGTTTTGAGGCGCTTCTTGATGCGCTCAGGATCGACCTCTATTCCGAGGAACGCCGCTCCAGCCATGGTTGCGGCCAGCGGCTGCGCGCCGCCCATGCCTCCCATGCCGCCGGAGACGATCAGCTTACCTTCCACGCCCGAGTGGAAGTGCTTCTCGCCTGCCGCGGCGAAAGTCTCGAACGTGCCCTGGATGATGCCTTGCGAGCCGATGTAGATCCACGAGCCGGCGGTCATCTGCCCGTACATGGTGAGGCCCATGCGCTCGAACTCGGTGAACTTCTCGAAGTTGTTCCAGTGTCCGACCAGGTTGGAGTTAGCGATGAGTACGCGCGGAGCGTACTCGTGCGTGCGGAAGATGCCGACGGGCTTGCCCGACTGCACGAGCAGGGTTTCGTCGTTCTTCAGCGCCTTCAGCGCAGCTACGATAGCGTGGTAGCACTGCCAGTCGCGCACGGCCTTGCCGCGTCCGCCATAGACCACCAGATCGCGCGGACGCTCGGCGACCTCTTCGTCGAGGTTGTTCATGAGCATGCGCATGGCGGCTTCCTGCTGCCACGACTTGCAGGAGATTTGAGTGCCGCGCGGAGCTTTGATCGGGGCGTAAGCGTTGGTTTCTGTTTCCACCGGCATAGGGAGATGGTAGTGCGCGAGGGCGGGAAGGCGCAATGAGCGCTGGCGAAAACCAGGAAGCTGGCGAGATGCCGGGCTTACGTTACCACGAGCTGTACGCGGTGCCGTCGGTACCGACGCCGCTGGCGCCGGAGTGGACATCGGTAATTCCCGGCTGGCTCTGGTTAGGGTCCATCAGCGTGTCGTCGGTTGTAGTTTGCCAGGTGTCGGTGGAACCGGTGAACGGATCCTTGGGAATGCTCTTCAGATAGCCGGCGGATACCACGTCCTGAAGCGACTGCGGTGCCTTCTGCTTGTCCAGCGTGTACTGGTCGATCACTGAGCGCATGGTGAACAGGTCATCGCGCAGCACCGCTTCCTTGGCGTGAACCACCGAATTGGTGTAAATCGGGATGGAGATGGAGACGAGGATCAGGATGATGCTGATAACGATCATCAGCTCGATCAGCGTGAACCCGCGGCCTCGTTTTTTCCGGTTAGGAATATTCACCATCACCAGTCCGCGTACTTGGTTCCATCCAGGGCTGTGCCGGTCGACTTGGTGAAAACGTCGAAGATGTTCTGCCCGCCCCAGCTGGTGGACTGGGGATCATCCTGCATCGAACGCAGCCCCCAATCGTCTTTGCCGGTCATGGGGTCGATGGGGACGCGCCGCAGGAAGCGTATCTTCTTGCCCTGCGAATCCACGCCTTTGACCAGAGTTTCCAGATCGGGAGGGTAGCCCTCGCTGCCTACTTTGATCTGGAAGGCGTTGCGGTCGGCCAGGTCCTTGTAGCGATCGATGGCGTCGCGCATCTCCCACAGGTCGCGACGCAACTCGACTTCCTTCTCGCGTTTGATTTGCACTCGCACAATCGGGATGGCAGCGCCGGTGAGAATCAGCAAGATGGTGATGGCGATGATCAGTTCGATCAGCGTGACCCCAGCCGGATGCCGCCTGCGCTCAACGCGACTCTGGGTGTGGAGCCGCCGACTATGCGATATACGCAGGAACGACTGCATAGGCTTTATTCTAGCAGTCCCCGTCTGAGTACCGAGTGCCAAGTGCCGAGAGTACAAAGTACCGAGAGTGCCGAGTACCAGGTAACCATTCCGCCGGACTCAGTGAACGGTAACGCTGGCCTGCCCTCCCGATGCCGGTATCACCTGGCCGCTGGAGTTGCGCGCCCCGGGCCGCGTGATGGAGACCGTCCCCTGGCCGGGCGCTTTGGCCAGGAAGGTCAAGGTCAGTACCGTACCTTGTCCCGAGGCGCCGCCGGAGGAGGGGGGACGGGTCGCAGTCACCTGCAGCATCCCGGTCGAGGGATCGTCGCGATGCACCAGCGCAACGGGCTGGCCATCCTGCGACAGGAACGAACCGTTCGAGACGTTGACCAACTGCAGCAACTTGGGATCGTAGCTGATCTGCAGAGGAACCGAGAAGACATCCTGGCCGTTGCTTAGCATCACGTTTACGGGAAAAGTGCTTCCCGTTGCTTGTGAAGCAGTGGCCGGATCGAAGGTGAAAGAGATCGTGCCGGAGGCAGGAGCCGGGATGCCAGCCTGCTGAGGCGGCGCCACCGCCGGCGGCGTTGCCGGAGTGGCGGGAGCGGCAACCGGCGGATTCTGTGCTTGCGCCACACCTGCCGGCCGCGGCTCGCCGCCCTTGGGCGGGAATGCGCTGCCCTGCGGCGCGCCGCCGCCCGGGCTCTCAATCTTACGGCGAAGCTCGATCGAGGTCCCCGTGCCCACATCCAGCGCTCTTTCGTTCAACGCGGTCAGATCCTGGTTGCGGACGATGTGGGGAATCAGAGCGAACACGATCTCGCTATGCTGCTTCTCGGTGTGCTCGCTAGCGAACAGATAGCGCAAAATCGGGATCTGCCCCAAGCCGGGGATGCCGCTCCAGTTCTTAACGTCCTGATCCTGCAGGATCCCGCCCATCAGGCTGACTTCGCCCTCTTTGAGGCGGACCTCATGCTCGATCTTACGCTGTCCGATCACCGGCTGCGAGATCCCACCGATGCTGACATACGAGTCCACCTCGGAAACATCGATGGTCACCTTCATGGAAACCTCGCGGTTGGCATGCACCTGCGGGGTAACGTCTATGTTCACACCGACGTCGATGTACTGAAACTGAGTATTGACCAGCGGGTTGATGCCGACCCCGCCGATGCCGGGCTGGAACGAACCGGTGGCGACGGGCACGCGGTCGCCGATTTTCAACGAGGCCTTCTGATTATCCGAAGCGCGGATGCGCGGACTCTGAATGATCTTGGTCCCAGCGTTGCTGAACACGAAATTCGCCGTCGCCTGCGGGATGGTCACCAGGAAATCGTTGGCCGTCAGATTGGCGAACGAGTTCAAAACCAGCGTATTCGGCGTGGTGGTACCGGTGCTGGTGGTTGTGCCGGTCGTCGTCGTACCCGTCGTGTTGGTGCCCTGCAGGGCAACGGTGGCGTTCGAGGGCGGCACAATGCCCAGATCGCGGGTTACGTCGGTCGTCACCGTCATCACCATCACATCAATGACCACCTCGGGCTTGGCCTTATCGATATCGGAGATCAGCTTGTCCGCCAAGGCAACCTGGTCAGGCGTGCCGCGGACAACGATCGCTTTCTGAGTGGGCAATTGCTGGATGCGACTGACTTCCAGAATGCTGCGGATGGCATTCACCATATCCTGCAGCTCGGTGGGCAACGAAACGTTGGACAGGTAAAAAGTCTTAATGACGTTCTGTTCCAATTCCTTGCGCTTGGCGATGGTGTCGCTGGCCACAAAGATGGTGTTGGGCGTGACCGGACGCCAGAAAGTCTTGGACTCCATGGCTACGACCTGCAAGGCCTGATCGAGCGTAACCCCGTTGAGCTCCACCGAGACGCGGCGCGAGGTGTAGTCGGGATCGAACAGCACGTTGAGCCCCGCCAGCTTGCCGATGGTCTGGTAGATCACTTTGCTGTCTTCAGTCAGCTTCAGGGTGAT
>Ga0335079_10003411_pt1 | contig 18379 bp, 12 predicted proteins | sample Lox_Sample_33_FD_206719 | JGI IMG/M metagenome (GOLD analysis project Ga0335079, IMG submission 206719) | Soil microbial communities from Loxahatchee National Wildlife Refuge, Florida, United States - Lox_Sample_3.3 | ecosystem: Environmental > Terrestrial > Soil > Wetlands | place: USA... | reverse complement strand
GTGGCCATGCACTGATAGGCGTTCCACACGTTTACCATGCGGTTGGTATGCACATCCGGCGTCTCCACCTGGCAGATGCCCAGCAGGCCGTCCCAATAAGCGCGTAACTTCCGGAAGGCGCCCTCGACGTTCTCCGGAATCAGGTACCGGATGATCGTGGGCCTGGCGGTCTTCTTGTTCACGATCTGGGACTCGGGCGGGTCGAACTTGTCGTCCTTCGGGTTCTCGTGGTAGCCCAAAACAAAAAGGATCTGCCGCGTTTCGCCCGGCTGCAGGACCAGCCGGACATGGTGCGAGCCGATCGGCGCCCAGCCGTGCGCCACGGAGTCGGACGAGTCGCCGCGTTCCACCACCGCCGGCCGGTCCCACCCGCGCGCCGGCCCCAGGAAAACATCCCGCTGCGTATCGAAGCCCGCCAGGTCGGCCGAACATGCGAACCACGCAAAATGATCGCGCCGCTCCCGGTATTCGGTCTTGTGATAAATCACGCCGTCCTCGACCTCCACTTCTCCGATACTGAAGTTCCGCTGGAAATTGGTGGAGTCGTCCTGCGCATCCCACAGGCAAAACTCGATCGCGGAGAAGACCGAAAGCGCGGCCGGCGTCTGGCGCCCGTTCGTCAGCGTAAGCTGCCAGATCTCCAGGTTCTCGTCGAGCGGAACGAAGTAACGCGTGCTGGCGGAGATTCCGCCGCGCTTGGAGCCGATGGTGCTGTATCCCATGCCGTGCCGGCACGTATACTGCTCCAGATCCGTGTGAGTCGGCTGCCACGAAGGTGACCAGTAGTCGCCCGTCTCATTATCGCGCAGGTAAATGTACCGGCCGCCAAGATCGAATGGAACATTGTTGTACCGGTAACGTGTGATGCGGCGCAGGCGCGCGTCGCGATAGAAAGAGTAACCTCCCGCCGTGTTGGAAATGATGCCAAAGTAGGCCTGGCATCCCAGATAGTTGACCCATGGCAAGGGAGTATCTGGCCGGGTGATGACATATTCCCGGTTCTTATCGTCAAAGTAACCGTATTGCATACGATGTTATCGCTCCAACCGTTCCATCATTTCGAAACAAACCCGGCTGTTGTGGTACGGACACTTCCATGCTCCCACTAAGCAGGCGTCGGGATCTTCCGCAGCCGTCCAGGGCGTACCGTCCGGTTTCAATTTCGCGAACCACTCGCCGTGAACCCGGTCCACAATCTTGTCTTCAATGTACTGCCAGGCGCGGACGGCGGCCGTGCGAAACCGCTCGTCTCCCGAAATCTGCCAGGCATTGAAAAAACCCGCTACCGCCTCGGCTTGCGCCCACCAATGCTTGTTGGGGTCCACGATGCTGCCTCGCGAGGCTTCATAAAACAGGCTGCCGTCCCGGTCCAGGCCTTCGCTGTAAACCGCTTCGGCCATCCGGACGGCCAATCGCCGGGCGCGTCCGGCCAGCGCCTCGTCCCCCAGGACATCGGCCGCTTCCACCATCAGCCAACTGCCTTCGATGTCGTGGCCGAAGGAAACATGCTCAAAAGCCGGCGTCCAGTCGTTGTCGAAGAACATCTTGAAGTGGCCAGTCACATCGTCCACGATATGATTCATAGTAACTTCGAGCAGGCGCTTTAAGCTGGCGTATAAGCCTGAATCCGGCCAGACACGCGACAGGTTCGTGTAAGCCTCCAACACGTGCAGATGAGTGTTCATCGACTTAGGAGTATTCAGATCCTTCTCACTCAGCCGCACATCTTCCAGAACGCTCCAATCGCGGGCACGCGCCTCCAGATATCCTCCATACTCCGGCTCGGCGCTGTGCTCTTCGATGAGACGGTAGAGTTCTTTGGCCCACTCCAGACTTTCGGCTCTGCTAGTAGCCCGGAAAAACTCGGCCAGGGCATAGATGGCGAACGCCTGCGCATAAATCTGCTTGCGGTCGGAGACGGGATTGCCGAGATAGTCAAGCATCCAATACACGCCGCCGTACTCTTTGTCCCGGAACTTACCGGTGACATAGTCATAGGCCCAGCCGGCCGTCTCGCGATAGGCGGCGCCGCCCAGCGTGCGGGCCGCGGCGGAGAAGGTCCACAGTATACGCGTGTGGATCACCGAAGCGCGCGGCGCCTGCCGGTCGACCTGCAAGTCGCAGCCGATCGCGCCATAGAAGCCGCCATTCTCGCGGTCCACGGTGTGCCGCATCCAAAAGGGCAGAATATTTCCGGTCAGCTCCCGCCGGAACCGCCCGGCCCATTCCTGGTTCGTCAGCATGCGCCGGACCGTTGCCGGTTCTTGTCGATCAGGGCGATGCGCTGCCGCACGCACAAAGCGCTGCGCAGCGGGTCGGGCGGAGTGTTTCGCACGTAGTCGAGCAGGCGCCCCACCGTGGTCGTCGCCACATACGTGCGGGTATCCGACGCGCCGTAGTAAATGAAGATGTCGTCTCCGCGGGCGGCCCAGCCGTTCGAGAAGGCCACGTTCGACACGTCTCCCACGCGCTCTTCGCCCTGGGGCGCGAGAAAGTATCCGCCGGGCCGCGCGATTACCCGCCAGGGCTCGGCCAGATCGCACAGGAAGCAATATAGGACATAACGCAGGCCCGCCGCCGTGTTCCGCACTCCGTGCGCCAGGTGCAGCCAACCGCGCGCCGTTTTGATGGGCGCCGGTCCGAGTCCGTTCTTGACTTCGTTGATCGTATGATACTCCCGGCGGTCCAGAATGACTTCCTCGTCGATGGCGGCATGTTCCATGCTTGCGGCCAGCCCCCAGCCGATGCCGCCGCCGCGGCCCGTTTCGATGAAGCTATCCTGCGGCCGCGTGTAGATCGCATACTTGCCGCCCACGAACTCGGGATGCAACACGCAGTTGCGCTGTTGCGCGGAAGGCGTCCGCAGGTCGTCCAGGCGCTCCCAGCTCTTTAAATCCCGCGTGCGCGCCACGCCGCATTGCGCCACCGCCGACGAGAGGTCGCCGGGCGCTGCCTCGGGATCCTTCCTCTCCGCGCAGAACAATCCGTAAATCCAGCCGTCCTCATGGGCCGTCAGTCGCATGTCGTAGACGTTCGTCTCCGGATCGGCGCCTTCCGGCAGGACCACGGGGTAATCCCAGAAGCGGAAGCCGTCGATGCCGCTGGCGCTTTCGGCGGCCGCGAAAAACGACTTCCGGTCCACGCCCTCGACGCGCGCCATCAGCACGATTTTGCCGTTCCACTCCATGGCGCCCGCATTGAACGCCGCGTTGACGGCCTGGCGCTCCAACAGGTACGGATTGTCCGCCGGGTCGAAGTCGTAGCGCCAGCAGAGCGGCGCGTGCGCCGCCGTCAACACCGGATACCGGTACCTTTCGAACCAGCCGCTCGCCTCCGGGATCGCTTCATTGGGACGCTGGAGAAGCTGTTCGTGCTCGCCAACCAATCCCTCCAGCCGCGATTGAAACTCTCTCGTCATACTTCGCCTCTGCGGACCCCCGCCTCTTTGAGATTTGTGGATCGCTTTATCATACAACGGCGCGGATTCCGAGTTGAAGTTTCCGCGTGGCGGCCCGGTTCCGGGCATGCGCGCGACTGCGTTTCCGGCGCGCCACACCCCTTGCCGCCGACCTGTGCCCGCCCTCGCGCGCCTCCGATCGCCGGCGCCGAGCCCGTTGAACGAAACTCCAAGAATCGTCCACGCACCTTCAGGCACTACCGTTCAGCCGGCGTCCGCCGCTATGGTATCTTTGTCGTAACCTGGCAATTTGGAGCGGCCGATGGCGGTGGAACATTTCGACGTCTTGATCATGGGTGCGGGCCTGTCCGGCATCGACGCCGCCCATCACTTGCGCAAGTTCTGCCCGAAGAAGAGCTACGTCATCCTGGAACAGCGCGAGCGTATCGGCGGCACCTGGGACCTGTTCCGCTATCCCGGCATCCGTTCGGACTCGGATATGTTGACCATGGGCTATTCGTTCCGCCCCTGGACGATGCCAAAGGCGATTTCGCCCGGAGACGACATCCGCGACTACATCGCCGCCACCGCGAGCGACGAAGGCATCGACAGCCACATCCGCTTCCGCCATCAGATGAAACGCGCCGCATGGTCGTCGGAAGACGCGCAGTGGACGGTCGATGCGGTGCGTAAGTCTCCCGAGGGACGCGAAGAACCGGTCACGCTGACCTGCAACTTTTTGTTCTCCTGCGCGGGTTACTACCGCTATTCCGCGGGTTACACGCCGGAGTTTCCCGACGCTGGCCGGTTCCGGGGCCGCGTCGTTCACCCCCAGGCTTGGCCCGAGGATTTGGACTACGCCGGGAAACGCGTGGTCGTCATCGGCAGCGGCGCGACCGCCGTGACCCTGATACCCGCGATGGCGAAAACCGCCCGCCACGTCACCATGTTGCAGCGTTCCCCGACCTATATCGTTTCGTTGCCCGCCCAAGACAAGATCGCCAATTGGCTGCGCGGCGTCCTGCCCGCCATGTGGGCCTACCGGCTCAGCCGCTGGAAGAACGTCGGCTTGATGACCTACATCTATCAACTGGCGCGGCGCCGCCCGAATTTCGTGAAGACCGGCATCGTCAAGAAAGTGCGCGAGGAATTGGGCCCGGATTTCGATGTCGCAACCCACTTCACCCCGCGCTACAACCCGTGGGAGCAGCGCCTCTGCGTGGTCCCGGATTCGGACCTGTTCCAGGCGATCAAATCCGGCCGCGCCAGCGTGGTCACGGACCGCATCGAACGCTTCACCGAGAAAGGCATCCTGCTGAAATCGGGGATGGAACTGGAAGCCGATATCGTGGTCACCGCGACGGGCCTGGTGATGCAGGCCTTCGGCGGAGCCGGGCTTTCCGTCGACGGGCGCCCCGTCGATCCAGGCCAGACACTGGCCTACAAAGGCGTGATGATGTCGGGGGTGCCGAACCTTGCCTCAGTGTTCGGCTACATCAACGCGTCCTGGACGCTCAAAGCCGACTTGATCTGCGCCTATGTGTGCCGTTTGTTGAACTTCATGGACCGCAAAGGCATGCGCCAAGTCACGCCAACGCCGCACGGGGAGACGCCGGTGGCGCCCTTCGTCGAGAACTTCTCGCCGGGCTACGTGGAACGCGCGCTGGCCGGTTGGCCCAAGCAGGGCGCGAAGCCGCCGTGGCGCGTGTATCAGAACTATTTCCGCGACGCGATCAGCCTGAAGTGGAGCCCGGTCGATAACCCCGCACTGGTGTTCTCGAATCCGCCCCAAGCGTCCTTGCGGCCCGCACCCCGCGAACTCGCCGAAGCCGCGAAGTAGGTCAAGCCCAACGTCTGGGGCAGGCCGCGCCGCGCCGGGCGGCCGGAAGCTACTGAATCATCGATACGGTGTAGCCCCCCGTAAGTCCGGTCTTTGCGCCGCCGTTGTCGGCCAACAGGTGCGCGCCGCCCTGGAAGTTGACTTTGTCGGCGACAATCGCCATGACGGTGGCGTTGGCGCCGTTGTTCACGTCGACTTCGGCATGCGGAAAGTAGAGCGATCCCGTCAGACTCATGTTGGAGCCTCCGGCGAAGGTGCTGACCCCGGGTGAAGCCGTCGAGCGGTCTTGATAGAAGAGCACCCCTTGGTAGGCGCCCGATGCCTCCGCCGACAGCGTGACGGTCGATCCATTGGCGATGTTGACCGTAGCCCCGCCCGTCAGGTAAATCAGCACGCCGCCCGTGGCCGTCACCGTCGAGCCGCCCTGGATGCTGAAAGTTCCTCCGTTGATGATGTAGGTCCCCGGACTCATTTGCAGCGACATGCCGTTTGCCAGGGAAAAGCCGCAATACGTGCCGGGTGCGGGCGTATAGGGAGTCGCCTGCCATGCCGTGAAATTGCCGGATTGGCAGCTTGGGGCGGGAGTGGGGGATGGCAGATTCGCGAAGGGATCGGCTGCCGAAGCAACGCCGGTGCTGGGCGCCACACTGGTGCTGCCGCCGTTGTCTTTCTTGAAAGCGCCCACCACATCGATCACCGGCGCCGTGACCGTGGCGCCGCCGGTGACGTACATGGCGGAACCCGCGTTGTTGGAGTCGACATAGACGCCGCATCCCACTTGCACCGAAGCGCCGTTGCCCGCCAGGAAGGCGTTGGCGGCGCTCGGATCGAGCACGTAGATGCAGGAGCCGGCGCCGGCGCTGCCAATGGCTCCGGCGGTGGCGATGGCGCCCGGGCTGAATCCGCCGCGTGCGAAGGCCGCCCCAAACATCGCCGGCAGCGCCTCGTTGATCCGCACGATCGCCCAGTATCCCGGGGCGGGCCCGGAAACCGTCGGCACCGGGTTGCTCGTCCCCGCCTGCACGCTGACCGTATCGACGCCGGAGGTGGTGAAGCCGTTGGCGGACGCCAGCATGCACGCATTGTCAAAACTCGAAGACGGCGAGGAGGGCGCGGTCGCCGGGCAGTTGGTGGCTGAGTTGCACCACACCGCGCCGGCGCACTTCAGGGTCGGATCGGAGGTCACCGCCGCGCGCACCGCCGCCATCGCGGCTGCGTCCGCGGCCGCTTGGGCGGCTTGTTGCCGGTAGTACGCCCATCCCAAATCCACCACCAGGCCCAGCATCCCCAGAATTACGGTCAGGGATAGCGTCATCATCAACGCCGCTTGTCCCTGCCGTGAGTGACTCGGTTTCCGCATCCTAGTACAGCAGCAGTTGCCGGGACTTCGCCGTAAACGTCACACCGGAAAACTGTATCCCGCCGGCGCCCGGCACAAACAGGACCACCATCGAGGTGAAGGTGTACGACGCGGAAATCACGATGTCCGATCCCGCTGCATTGCCCCCCGCCGGCGGCCACACCGTGCTGCTGCCGGTGCACGTGCTCAACGGGTTGCAAGTCACGTTGCCCGCGTTGGACGTCAGCGTCACATTAATCGCCGACGCCGGCATGCCCACGGCGTACGCCGCAATCGTGGTGGCGATCTGGCCGACCGTCATCGCGCAACCGGCGCCCGCGCAACCCGCGCCCCGCGTCGCCGCCGCCCGCGAAGCCGCTTTTACCGCTTGCGCCAGGCTGTGATAATCCCACATCCCGCGGCAGATTTCGACCGTCGAGATCTGGATGAAGATCAGCGGTAGAGCCACCAGCGTGAACTCGATGAGCGCGTTGCCTCTTCTGCCTCTGGCCTTCCGCATCTCAGTTCCGGATCGGCATCTCCACCGTGCGCGTGATGACGAGAGATCCCGCCATCAGTCCGGGCAGGGGAATCAGTTGCATGGTATTGTAGGTGACCGCCACCTGTACCGTGTTCATGTGGCCGGCCCCCGGAGTCTTGGCCGTCACCGTGGCCGTCACCGGCGCGCTCGTGCACGTGGTCACCCCGGCCATTCCCGGAGCGTCTCCCAACTCGCCCACCACGTAAGGACAGACCTGGGTCACAATCGAGCCGCTCTGCGCCACCGCCAGCGATTGCGAAGCGTAAAGCGCCGCCGACCGCGCGGCATTCTGGGTCGAAATCAGCGCATACGCGAAGATTCCAAAGTTGAACGCCGCTACGAACGCGAAAACCAGCCAGGGCAGCAGCAGCGTAACCTCCACCACCGCTTGTCCCCGGCGAGACGCGAACCGCGCGCCTTCCCGCCCGGAGTCCGCCGGATTCGATGACCATCCCGCCAAAACGTGCTCCCCGTTAGCTTATCGGCAGAAAAAGCCAAAGCCGCTACCGCAGCTCCCCTCCGCCGCTCCCAACCACCGCCGTCACCCGCCCGCTTCCCCGGTGCCATAATGGATCGGATCGAACCCTATGACAGACCTCGTACAATACGCCGTCCAGGACGATGTCGCGATCGTCACCATCCACAATCCTCCCGTAAATGCCCTTAGTCCCGGCGTCCCGGAGGGGATCGACGCCGGCATCGCGCGCGCCGCCGCCGATCCCGCCGCCAAAGCCGTCGTGTTGATCGGCTCCGGCAACACCTTCATCGCCGGCGCGGATATCAAGGTATTCGGCGCCATTCCCAGCCGCGAGGTCTCCGTCGATCGCTCGCATCGCATTCATGCGCTGCTGCGGCGCATCGAGGATTGCCCCAAGCCGGTGGTCTGCGCCATCCACGGAACCGCGCTGGGCGGCGGCCTGGAATTCGCCATGGCCTGCCACTATCGCGTGGCCGTGCCAGGAGCGAAAGTCGGCCAGCCGGAGGTGCTGCTGGGCATCCTCCCGGGCGCCGCGGGCACGCAGCGCCTCCCGCGCCTTGCGGGCGTCGCCACCGCCGTCGAAATGTGTACCCTCGGCCAGCACCTGAGCGCCAAACGCGCCCTGGCGGAAGGCATCCTCGACCGCATCGTCGAAGGCGATCTTCTCGCGGGCGCCATCGCCTTCGCGCTCGAGAAAGCCGCCGCGCACGAGACCCGCAAGGTCCGCGAGCAGGGCGCCGGAATCGCGGATTACGCCGCGGCCGCGGCTGCCTTCGAGGCCGCCCGCGCGGGTCTCAAGAAGACGGCCCGCGGCGCGCGCGCGCCTTATGCGGCGGTAGAAGCCATCGAGGCCGGCGTGCGCGACGGCTTCGACGCCGGTTCCGAGCGCGAAATCCAACTGTTTGCCGAGTGCGTGCTTTCCGCCGAATCCCGCAACCTGATCCGCCTGTTCTTCGCCGAGCGCGAAGCCGCCAAAGTTCCCGGCGTCGCCAAAGACACCCCTACGGCCGATATCCGCTCCGCCGCCGTGATTGGCGCCGGAACCATGGGCGGCGGCATCGCCATGTCGTACGTCAACGCCGGTATCCCCGTTCTGCTCAAGGAATCCGGACAGGCCGCGCTCGACCGCGGCCTCGCCACCATACGCAGGAATTACGAAATCTCGGCCTCCAAGGGCAAGATGACGGCCGAGCAGGTGGAGCGCGTCATGTCCCTGATCCGCCCTACGCTCACCTACGACGGCTTCGACCAGGTGGATATCGCCGTCGAAGCCGTGTTCGAAAACCTGGATCTCAAGAAATCCGTGTTCGCCGACCTGGGGCGCGTCACGCGGCCCGATTGTGTCCTGGCCTCCAATACCTCGACCCTCGATATCGACCAGTTCGCGCAATCGAGCGGCCGTCCGGCGAGCGTAATCGGCACGCATTTCTTCAGCCCCGCGAACGTCATGAAGCTGGTCGAAATCGTGCGCGGCAAAGCCACCGGCAACGAGGTCATCGCCACTACCCAAAAGCTCTCGAAGAAGCTGAATAAGGTAGGCGTGGTGGTGGGCAACTGTTTCGGGTTCGTGGCCAACCGCATGCTCGGCTATTACATGCGCGAAGGCTATTTGCTGCTCGAGGAGGGCGCCAGCGTCCCGCAGATCGACAAGGTGCTGACCGATTTCGGCATGCCCGTGGGACCCTACGGCATGCAGGATATCGCGGGCATCGACGTCGGCGCCCGCATCCGCCAGTATCTCCGCTCGGTCGGCAAGAGCCGCCTGGAAGGGCCCGAGTCGCCCGTGCCGGACTGGCTCTACGAGATGGGACGCTACGGCCAGAAGACCGGCGCCGGCTGGTATCGCTACGAAGCCGGCAGCCGCACGCCCATCCCCGATCCGCTCATCGACGAACTTGCCGGAAAGGCTGCCAAAGCCCGCGGCATCGCGCGCCGCCAGATCGCCAACGAGGAGATCCTTTCGCGCATCATGGTGGCGCTGGCCAATGAAGGCGCCAACGTTCTCGACGAGCATATGGCCGCGCGCCCCGGCGACATCGATGTGATCTACGCTTATGGCTTTGGTTTCCCGCGGCATCAAGGCGGTCCCATGGCCTACGCCGATTCCCTCGGCCTCGATCAGGTGCTTGCCAAGGTGAACGAGTATCGCGGGCGCTTGGGCGATCACTGGAAGCCCGCACCGCTGTTGGAGCGCCTGGCCGGCGCCGGCAAAGGATTCTACGACGCGGCCGCGCTGGCGGCCCGTTGATGGCGCCGTGACCTTCGAATTCATCCGGCTGCGCTTCCGTTTCCACGCCGGGGAATCGATCGTCTTTCCTCCCGGTAAAGCCGCCAACACGCTCCGCGGCGCTTTCGGCATGATGTTGCGCGAAACCGCCAGCCCCGCCGGGTATGCCCGCATCTTCGCACCCGTGGCGCGCGGCGAGGGGCCCAGCGGCCTGGCCGACCGCCCACGCCCTTTCGTATTCCGCGCCGCGCACCTGGATGGCAAAACCATCCCCGCCGGCTCCGGCTTCCACTTCGATCTGCACCTGTTCGATGTCAACCACCCCGTCAGCCCCGCCTTGCAGGAGGCGTATACGCGGCTGGCCCAAGCCGGTCTCGGTCCCGGCCGGGGACGGGCCGAACTGGTGTCGGTGGGCCAAGAACGCTTCGCCATTCCCCTGGACGGCCCCGTTGAGCCGGCCGCCCGCGTGCGCGTGACCTTCCTCACGCCTACCGAGCTCAAGAGCCTCCTACAGAGCCGCGGCCATCAGGGAGCGGTCCGCCCCGAATTCCCCATCCTCTTCGCCCGCCTCCGCGATCGCATCAGCACCCTGCGCGCGCTCTACGGTCCCGGCCCGCTCGATATCGATTTCCGCGCCATGGGCGAACGTGCCTCCATGGTCCGCCTCTCGCGCTGCGACCTGCGCTGGACCGAGATCGAGCGCCGCTCCACTCGCACCGGCCAAACCCACCCTCTCGGCGGATTCACCGGCGAAGTCGAGTATGATGGCGATCTGGGCGAATTCCTCCCCTACCTGCGCGCCGGCCAGTGGACCGGCGTCGGCCGCCAGACCGTCTGGGGCAAAGGAGAAATATGTTTCCTGGTCTGTTCCTAGCCGCCGCCAAAACGTACACGCTGCCGCCGGACAAGCTCGCCAAAGCCATCGAATATGCGACCGCCCGCAACCGCCTGCATTTCATCGCCGCCGCTTACGGTGTCCTCGTGCTGGCCGGTGTCCTCTCCACAAAGCTCGCGCCGCGCTTTCGCAACTGGGCGGAATCCGCCTCCCGCCGGCGTATCCTGCAGGCGTACATTTTCGCCCCGCTGCTGCTGCTGGCGATCGACGCGGCCGAGTTGCCCATCTCGCTCTATGGCCATCACCTCTCGCTGAAGTTCGACCAATCCATCCAGGGCTGGGCTTCCTGGTTCTGGGACTGGACCAAGGGCGAGTTGCTGGTGCTGGCCCTGGCCGGAGTCCTGATCTGGATTCTTTACGGCGCTATGCGCCGCAGCCCGCGCCGCTGGTGGTTCTATTTCTGGCTGGCGGCCATCCCCATCCTGATATTCCTGATGTTCATCGAGCCGCTCGCGATCGAGCCTCTGTTCTTCAAGTTTGAGCCGCTGGCGGCCAAGCAGCCCGCGCTGGTGGCGGCCATCGGGAAAGTAGTCGCGCGCGGCGGGATGACCATACCTCCCGATCGCATGTTCGAAATGCAAGCCAGCGAAAAGCTCAAATCCCTGAATGCCTACGTGACCGGGATCGGCGCTTCCAAACGCGTCGTCGTTTGGGACAACACCATCCGGAAGATGAACACCAGCCAAACCCTTTTCGTATTCGGCCACGAGATGGGACATTACGTCCTGGGGCACGTCTGGATCGGCATCGCCGCCGCGGCCGCGGGCACTCTGCTATTCCTGTTTCTGGCGTATTACGCCATGCGTTGGACGCTGGCGCGCTGGGGAGCGCGCTGGCAGATCCGCGGCATGGACGATTGGGCGTCGCTGCCCGTTCTGCTGCTGGCGCTGGCCGTGTTCGGCTTTCTGAGCGAGCCCGTGAGCAACTCGTTCAGCCGCGTGCTGGAGCACCAAGCCGACGTCTACGGGTTGGAAGTCATTCGCGGAATCGTGCCGGATTCCTCCGCCGAAGCCGCCCAGGCCTTCCAGATCCTCGGCGAGGTCTCGCTCGACGATCCCAACCCAAGCCCATTTATCGAGTTCTGGCTCTACGACCACCCCTCCATCAGCGAGCGCGTGCGCTTCGCCTCGGAGTACCAGGGCCCCTAGCGCAAGCTAAGCTCGCGCCAGGGCGGAAGCGAAATGTCCGGACTCCAGGGGCAGTCGCTGCTACGAGCTGCCGATCAGAACCCCCGCCAGAAATACGAGCACGCCTCCCACCACCACTTGCAGAGCGGCCGTGAGGAGCGGGCTGTCCATATAGCGGTGCCGTATGTAACTGATCGCCGCCAGCTCCACCGCCACCACGAACACCGCGGCGGTGAAGGCAATGCGGAAGCCCGGAATCAAAAATGGCAGCGTATGTCCGATGCCGCCGGCGGTGGTCATCAGGCCGCAGACCAGGCCGCGCACCCAGGGATGTCCGCGTCCGGTCAGGGATCCATCGTCGGAGAGCGCTTCGGCGAAGCCCATGGAGATGCCCGCCCCCACCGACGCCGCCAGCCCCACCAGGAATGCGTCGTGGCTCTTCTGGGTGGCGAAGGCCGCGGCGAATAGCGGCGCCAGCGTGGAGACGGATCCGTCCATCAGGCCGGCCAGCCCGGGCTGCACGATTTGCAGTACGAACAAGCGGCGGCTGGCGGCTTCCTCCTGCTCGCGCACGGTGGTGGTCAGATTCTCTTCGAGCGACTCGGCCGCCGCCTGGTGCTGGCGCTCCACTTCCGCCAGGTCGCCCAGCAGTTTGCGCGTGGATGCGTCCGTCACGCGTTCCTGGGCTTTCTCGTAGAACTGGCGGGTTTCCAGCTCCATGATCTCGGCCTGCTTGCGCACCACTTGGATGCCCAGCGGACGCACCAGCCAGACGGGCTTGCGCGTGAGGAAGCCTTTCACGTCGTGCCGGCGGATCAGCGGGATGTGTTCGCCGAAGCGCTGCCGGTACATTTCGATGAGACTGCGGCGATGCCCGGATTCCTCGGCCTGCATCTCCTCGAACATTTTCGCGGTGGCCGGGTACGTCTCGCGCAAGCCGTCCACGAAGTCGCCGTAAATGCGGCCGTCCTCCTCTTCGAGCGAAACGGCCAGCGCCAGGATCTCGCGCTCGGACAGGTCTTTGAAGTTTCTAGCCATACAGTCTCCAGCCGCGGAATTACGGATACATCGACGGATAGGCCGTACGCATCTCTTGCGCCAGGGCGCGCGCCGTTTCGATCTGCACGAGCTCGCCCTGCCCGATCCCGGGACACCAGGCCGCCGTCTCGCGCCACTTGCGGACCGGTTTCATCAGCTCGGGCCAGAACGGAAAGATGCGGCATTGGGTGGGCTTGGCGGGATGGATCGCGCACCCGTCCGCGCGCAGAAACCGGCATTGGCCGCCGCGCGGGATACGCAGGCGGCGCAGGTTCTTCGTCCGGTAGATATAGCGCTTTTCGAATACCGCGGCGGTCATTCCCAGGAAGGCGGCCGCGCGCGCGAGATCGTCCCGGGTCAGGTAGACGAATCCCCGGCGCTGGCAGCAGGCGGTGCATCCAGGCTGGCACGCGAAGCGCAGCTCACTCATTTCAGCGGCCATTCTAACCTGAAACGGTCCCCTGCCGGGCACAAAAAAAAACGCCGGGCACGGGGCCCGGCGTTTTGGTTCGGATCTGCGATGCGTTAGAACTGGAACTGCAGCTTCAATTGGATCATGCGCGGCGAGGCGTCGCCTCCCAGGAACGATCCCAGCAAGCTGGTGGGCGGGTTCACCGTGCGGGTGATGTAACCGAAGCCGGTGTTCGCGGCGGTATTGCTCAGATCGTTGACCGGCAGGTCGAAGTTCGGGTGGTTGAAGACATTGAAGGCCTGTGCCCCAATGCTCAGCTTGGCGCTCTCCCAGCCCGGGAAGCGGAAGCTCTTGGAGATCGCGAAGTCGCTGTCGAAATACCCGGGTCCGCGAAACACGTTGCGGCCCTGGTTGCCGAAAGCGGTCGGGCTACTCGTGGAAGGCGAGAATTCCGAGGCATTCACGCAAGCCACGGAGTTCGGTCCGGCAGCCGCTTGTCCGCAGCTCCCGATCCCGGATCCGACCAGGTTGCCGAAATAGGGTCCGCCGTCGTTGGCGCTGCTCAGAGAGCTCGAAGCGGCCGTATCCACCACGGTGAACGGGAAACCGGTGCGCACGAAGAACGTTCCCGAGATGGTCCAGCCGCCCAACAGGGCGTTAGGACCCCGGTGTGTGAACTGGCGGAACAGATCGTCCCAGACGTAGTTCGCGCTGAAGTAGTGGCGCACGTCATAATCGGCGTTGCCGTAATTGGCCCTGGCGTTGTACGGATTTTGCGGGCTCAGAATGCTCGCGGCCGTATCGAGGTTGAACTGCTCCAGGCAGCCGTTGGAGCAAATGTCCAGAGCGTGGCTCCAGGTGTAGTTGATCTGGAACAGCAGGCCCTTGCTGAAGCTGTGATTCACGCGCACCACGAGCCCGTCATAGTTGGAATAGCTGCTGGACTCATATTGGGTGACCGTGCTGAAGCGCGGGTCGGGCGGCGAACTGGGCAAGCCGGTGAAGCCGGGGAAATACGCATTCACGCCGGAGTTGGCCAACGGCTCATAAACGCCATGGTTGCCCACGTAGTTCACGTCCAGGATCGTGTTCCAGCCCAACTGCCGCTGCAGTTCGAGATTCCACTCGTAGTAATGCGGCTGGCGGATCCGGTTATCCTCGGCGGAGAACGTCGGCGGGCTGAAGAAGGGGTTGCTGGCGGAGATGGAGGCCAGCGTCCCTCCGGCGGCGAACGCCGAAGTGAACGAACTGTTCGATCCCGAAGCCAGCGAAAAGAGGTTGCCGCTTTGGGCCGGCGCGATCGGCGCAAACGCGGTGATGAATGTGTTCACCACCGGGGAGTTCTGCGAGAAGCTGTCCACGATCAGGGCCGGGAAGCCGTCGGAGAAAATACCGGCGCCGCCGCGCAGCACGGTCTTGTCCCCGAGACTCCAGGCGAAGCCCACGCGCGGCTGCCAGACCACCTTGTCGGTGCTGAAATAAGCGGTGTGCTCATTGGTCTGGATCGCCGAATTGTATGGAATCGTGGGGTCGTGATTCAACTCCGTGAAGGGCACCGCGAACTGCGAGAAGCAGTTGGTATCGCACTGCGGATTGGCATTGTGATCCACGCGCAGGGCGGCGGTGATCTTCAGATTGCGGCCGATGCGGAACTCGTCCTGCCCGTAGATCCCCATATTCCAGAGAAAGATCGGCTCGGACGGGGCGCTGATGAATCTCTGCTCCAGCAGGTCGAACCCGTTGGCGCCGGGCGCCAGACCGCCATTGAAGAAGTTATCGAGCGAGCCTTCCAGCACGACACCGGCGGTAAGGGATCCGGCGTCGAAATCGGCGACGCTATTTCTGCGCCAGTTGATGCCGGCCTTAAAGGTATGGCGGCCGAACGTCACCGTGAAGTCGTCCACGATCTGCCACTGTCTGACGTTGCGGCCCTCCGGCCAGTTGACGTCGATGCCGCCCAAGGTGGTCAGAGATCCATCGAGGAACTCCATGAAGGTCGGGAAGGCGGCCAGGGATGCCGGCAGATTGGCGGTGCTGAAGATCGCGGAGTAATACTGGCCCGAGAATACGAACTGGTTGGTGGCGCGCGCGCCGAAGGTGTGCGTGTAATTGAGTTGGCCCTGGTACTCGGGCTGGGTGCTGACCGCGTTGAACAGCGGACTGATCGGATCGGTGTAAGTGGCCTGTACGCCCTGGTCGGTCTGCACGCGCCCGTAAATGCGGTCGTTCTGGCCGATATTCTGGTCGATGCGCAGCGAGGTTTGATACTCGTGCGTGAAATTGCCCGCCACCGAGCGGAACTGCAGCGTGCAGGGCACGCCGAGAGGCATTTCGCTTACGTCGCTGCATCCCGGTCCACTGGTGCCCGGCACCTGGGGCGAGGGAGTGGCCGCAGCGGCGCCGGCAGCGCCGTTGTAGAGGCTGAACATGCTCTGATAGAACGGAATCGAGGCCGACTGCCCCGTCGCCGTCAGATTCGCGATGGTGGCCGTCTCGAATTGCGGGCTGGGAATAATCGCCGTACTGCTGGTCGGCAGCAGGACCCGCAACCCTTCATAATTCCAGAAGAAGAACGTCTTGTCTTTCTTGATCGGACCGCCCAGGCTGGCTGCCCACTGGTTCACGTTGTCGAATGGTTTGGCCGTGGCATAGGCGTTATTGAACCAGTCGTTGGCGTTCATGACGCGGCCGTTCCAGAACCACTCGCCGTTGCCGTGGAACTGGTTCGATCCGGACTTGGACACGTAGTTGATCTGCGCGCCCGCCAAACCGCCATATTGGCCCGAATAACCGTTTACGACCACGTTCGCTTCGGCCACGTCGTTGTTGCCGAGCAGCAGGTTCGTGGCGCCGCTGTTGTTGAGGTTCAGGAACGGATCGTTGTCGTACTGCCCGTTATAGGTGAACACGTTCGACGTGCCGGGCAGTCCAAAGACCTCGAAGTTGCTGTAGCCGCCCTGCGTGTTCATCACCGCGCCCGGCGCGAGTTGCCCGACGAACGACAGATCGTTGCCCGGATTCGGCAGGTTGGCGAGCTGTTCGGTGACGATGGTGGTCGCGATATCGCCGTTGTCGGTTTGAACGGTTGCCGCCGTTTCCGAGATTTCGACCGTTTGGGTCTGGGTGGCCACCGCAAGGTGGAAATCGACCGCGGTGAGCTGGCCCACGGCAGCCGACACAACCTTTTCAATCTTGCCGAAGCCGGAAGCCGAAACCGCTACGGCATATTGCCCGGGAAGGAGCAACGAGAAGCGGTAATAGCCTTGGGCGTTCGTCGTGGCCGCCTGATTCGAGCCCGTAGTCGTGCTCTTCAACGTGACGTTGGCGCCGGGAACCACTGCGCCCGTGGCGTCCGTGACCGTGCCGGCAATATCGCCGGCCGTGGTGGTCTGGCCAAAGGCCGGCAGCGCGAACAGCACCAAAGCCATCAGCGCACCACAGAGTAATCCTTGAGAAAACTTCATCTGTCCTCCTGTTGAACTGTACTTGAAATAGAGCTTGCTCCCGAAGAAGCAATTCGCTGTCCAATCGACCGGCCGATTTGAAGCCAATATAACCGCAGGGTTTTAGAAATTCCTTATACACGATCCCATAATCCTTTGCGGCGTCCGTCCGGATTTTGGGAGCGTTTCCGCGGCCGCTTGTCACCCGAATTCTGGCGGGCGGCCCGCGCTGTGAGTACCGGTACCCTCCACGTCCACGTTGTGTTTTGCTATAAACCGTGAAGTATCCTACCGCGGCGTCCGATTTGTCAACTTACGATGTGCGGATTTGCCCAAAAATTCCGTCGGCTGGCGCGGACTTGCGCGGCCGCCCGCACATCGCCCGACCGCCCCCGCGGCAAAAAAGAGTTAACGATCTGATATAATCTGCCTGAGCACGGAAAAATGAGCCTGCCGGAGGGTACCTGAAATGCCGCGCCTGTCGTCTCCCGTTGATGAACTCAAAGACCATTACACGGTTGTCGTGATAGGATCCGGCTACGGCGGCGCCATCGCCGCTTCGCGTCTGGCGCGGGCCGGCCAGCAGGTTTGCATTCTGGAGCGCGGCCGTGAATTTCAACCCGGGGAATACCCCGATACCGAGCTGGAGGCTCTGGGAGAGATGCAGGCCCAGACGCCCGCCGGGCATACCGGCTCGCGCGCCGGACTCTACGAGTTCAACGTGAACCCCGATGTCAACGTGTTCGTGGGTTGCGGACTGGGCGGCACGTCGCTGATCAACGGAAGCGTCGCGCTGAAAGCCGAGCCCCGCGTCTTCGAAGATCCCCGGTGGCCCCGGGAGCTGCGGGACGATCCGGCCGGCCTCGAGGAAGGCTACCGGCGCGCCCAGGACATGTTGCGCCCGGTCGAATACCCGGCGCAATATCCCGAGCTGCCGAAACTGGAGGCGCTTGAAAAATCCGCCGCGCAACTGGGCCGGACCTGCCAGCGCGCGCCCATCGCCGTCAGCTTTACCGAAGGCGTCAATCACGTGGGCGTGGCCCAGCACGCCTGCCAGCTTTGCGGCGATTGCATCTCGGGGTGCAATTACGGCGCCAAGAACACCTTGCTGTTCAATTACCTGCCGGACGCGCGGAATTTCGGCGCGGAGATCTACACCAGGATCTGCGTGCGCCGGCTGGAGCGCAAAGACGGGCGCTGGCTGGTGCACTACCAGGTGCTCGAAACCGGGCTCGAAGGCTTCGACGCGCCGGCCCGCGCGGTTTCGGCGGATGTGGTGGTGCTGGCAGCCGGCGCGCTGGGGTCCACCGAGATCCTGCTGCGCTCCAAAGCCGCCGGCCTGCCGCTCTCCGGCCAGGTGGGGAATCATTTCTCGGGCAATGGAGACGTGTTGGGGTATAGCTATGGCTGCACAGACGAGATTCGGGGCGTGGGCTACGGCCACCGCGATGTGCGCGAGCTGGAGGCGGTTGGACCCTGCGTGACGGGCCTCGTCGACCTGCGCGGGCAGCCCGAGTTGAACGACGGCATGGTAATCCAGGAGATCGCCACGCCCGGGGCCCTGGCCGGTCTGCTGCCGCTGGCGCTGGCCAAGACCGGGTCGGCGTTGAGCCGGCATACCGGCGAAGATCTGGATCAAGCC
>Ga0335079_10003410_pt1 | contig 18382 bp, 17 predicted proteins | sample Lox_Sample_33_FD_206719 | JGI IMG/M metagenome (GOLD analysis project Ga0335079, IMG submission 206719) | Soil microbial communities from Loxahatchee National Wildlife Refuge, Florida, United States - Lox_Sample_3.3 | ecosystem: Environmental > Terrestrial > Soil > Wetlands | place: USA... | reverse complement strand
CCAGCCGAGCTTCGACAAACAGCCGCTGCGCGATTACCTGGCCGGAATCAAGGACAAGGGCAAGTGGAACGGCGAGGCACCGCCGCCACCCTTGCCGGCCGAAGTCGTCGCGGCCACGAGCCGGCGCTACCTCGACGCCTACCGGCTCATCACCGGACACGCGCTCGAGCACGGGGCCTAATGGCGTTCGCCCCCGAAGGCTGGCCGTTCATCATTCCCACCTGGGTGCTCGTGGCGTTGGGCGCGTGCGCCGTGGCGCGCGGGATGACCTGGCTCGTCGTGCCCGAAGTGCTGCTCGCTCTGGTCGCGGTGTGGCTGCTCGTGTTCTTTCGCAATCCCATCCGCACCGGCCCACGCGGCGACAGCTTGATCATCGCTCCGGCGGACGGGCAAGTCGTGGAGATCGTGCAGGTGAACGAAGGCATGTATCTCGAAAGCGGGGCCACGCGGATTTCGACGTTCATGAACGTGTTCAACGTGCACGTGAACCGCTATCCCGTTTCGGGTGAGGTGGAGCTGGTGCATTACAATCCCGGCAAGTTTCTCCACGCCGGGGCGCCCAAGGCGAGTCTCGAGAACGAGCAGTCGTCGGTCGGGATCCGCGGAGCACGTGGACGGGTGTTGGTCCGCCAGATTGCGGGACTGATCGCGCGCCGCATCGTGACGGACGCGCACGCCGGGACGCAGGCGGTTCAGGCCGAGCGCATGGGGATGATCCGGTTCGGCTCGCGCGTGGATGTGTTCATTCCCAATGCGACGCCCGTGCGCGTCGCGGTGCGCGTGGGCGAACGCGTGCACACCGGCACCACAGTGCTCGCGGAGTACACGGCGTGACCGGCCCGCGATTGCGCCCCAACATGCGGCGCGTGGTGGTGGTCGTGCCGAGCCTGTTCACGCTGTTCAACCTGTTCTTCGGCATCTGGTCGATGGTGCTGGCTACACGCGGCGAGTTCTACCGCGCGAGCTGGTACATCGTGTTTGCGGGCATTCTCGATCTGCTCGACGGGCGCGTGGCACGCATGTCGAACACGGGCACCCGCTTCGGCGCCGAGCTCGACAGCCTCGTGGATATCGTGAGCTTCGGCGTGGCACCCGCGTTCCTCATGTACATGCTGGTGTTTGGGACCGCAGGCCAGGCGGAGTGGATCTTCTGCTACTTCTACGTCATGGCGGCGGCGACGCGGCTCGCGCGGTTCAACGTGACGCAGGCCGGACGGGCCAAGCAGTGGTTCATCGGACTGCCCTCGCCTGCGGCTGGCATGACCCTCGCCACGTACTATCCGTTTACGCAGACCGATTTCTATCAGGAAAAGCTGCGCGCGCTGCCGTGGCATCCTATCCTGCAGCTGCTCATGATCCTGCTCACCATCCTCATGGTGAGCAACGTGCGCTATGCGACCATGCCCAAAGTGGGCGTGCGATCGGTGAAAGGGCTTCTCGGACTCGCTACCATTCTTCTGGTCGTGGTGTTCGGCATTTTCGCGCATGACGTCTTCTGGTTTCCCCTGGGAATCGCCTACATGACCTACGGCGTGTTGCGAGCCACGTTCCTCGGCTTGCTGTCGGAGCCGGATGAAGACGAAGAAGCCGAAATCGCGGGCCCGATCGTGATCACCGACGGCCCGGCGGAGATCACCCCGTACCTGGGCGAAGAGCGCCGCAGGCCTCAGACTGGAGGCGCGGGCGGAACGGGAGGCAGCGCCGCATGACCGCCTTTCACGTGGAGATTCGCGTCATGCCGCGCGGCGCGGTGCTCGATCCGCAGGGCCAGGCGGTCGAGCACGCATTGCGCGCGCTCGGCTTCGGCGGTGTGTCGAAGGTCCGCGTCGGTAAGCACATGGTGCTCGACGTCGAAGCCCCGACCAAAGACGAAGCCATGGCCAAGGCGCGGGCCATGTGCGACCGGCTGCTCGCGAATCCGGTCATGGAGGACTTCGACGTCGCCGTGAAGAACGGGGGCGGCTGATGCGCCGCGTCGCGGTCGTCGTTTTCCCCGGATCGAACTGCGATGCCGACACCTACACGGCGGCGCGTGCCGCGGGATCGGACGCGTACTACGTGTGGCATCGCGATACCGATCTGCAGGGCGCCGATATCGTGGTGCTTCCCGGTGGATTCAGCTACGGTGATTACCTGCGCGCCGGCGCCATCGCGCGCTTCTCGCCCGTGATGTCCGCCGTGGTCCGGCACGCGAACGCCGGCGGCGCCGTGCTCGGCATCTGCAACGGGTTCCAGACGCTGTGCGAAGCGGGCCTGCTCCCGGGCGTGCTGGCGCGCAATGCGCGGCTCAAGTTTCTCTCGCGCCCGGTTCGCGTGCGCGTCGAGTCCACCGATACGCCGTTCACGTGTCTGTATGAGCGCGGCGAGACCCTCGAGATTCCGATCGCGCACGGCGAAGGGCGCTACGTCGCCGCCGCGGCGGTGCTCGAGGAGCTCGAAGCGACCGGTCGTGTCGTGTGGCGCTATGTCGACGACAATCCCAACGGCTCCACGCAACAGATCGCCGGCATCTGCAATGCCGAACGCAACGTGGTGGGCATCATGCCGCATCCCGAACGCCGCAATTCTCCCGTCCTCGGTGGCTCGGACGGCGCCCGCGTCTTCCTTTCGATGGAGGCTTGCAATGCGACGCAGTTTGCTGATCGTGTGCGCGCTGGTGGTGGCGACGAGCTCCGCGTGTAACAAGATCAAGCCGCAGCTCGAAGCCTTCCAGCATCAGTTCGCGCAGCAGCTAGACCTGGCGCGCCAGCGCTTCTTCAAGAAGAAACCGCCGGCCACGAGTCCCATCGCGCATCCCGCCCCGGTTGCGCATCCGGCTCCGCCGCCGCCACCCCCACCGGCTGCCGAGCCGAGCCAACCGACGACCCAGCAAGTCGCGAGCACGCATCGGCGCGTGCGGCGTGATGAACCTTACGTATCAAACGACACGGGGACGTTATTCCCGGGGATGACCGAAAAGGACGTGTACGCCCGCTGGGGATCCCCGGAGGCGGTGCGGCACCTGGGCGAGTTCACCTATCTCTATTTCAAGAACGGCTGCGAGTACAGCTGCGGGCACCTCGACGTCGTGACGCTGCAGAACGGGCAGGTGATCGATGCGCTGGTGCGCTGGCCCGGACACGGCTACGCCGGTCAGTCGGGTGCGCCCACGAGCGCGCCGACGGCGGCACCGTCGGGCGGCAACACGCTCCAGATCACGCCCGCGGCGCCGGCCGCGGATACGACCGCAGCTCCTGCAGCCGTCCCGGCTCCGGCCCCTGTTCCTGTTCCGGCTCCGGCGCCCCCGCCGATCGCTCCACCCGCCGCGCCACCCGCACCGCGTCAGGATACGACGCACGCCGTGACTCCCCCACCCTCGCCTACTCCCAGCGAGTGACGCGACGCGAGCGACGAACCATCAAGCCGTTCCCGGGCGATCCTCCGGTAACGGACGCGTTGATCCGCGAGCACAACCTCACCGACGAGGAGCACGCGCGCATCCTCGCCATGCTGCAGCGCTCGCCCACGTTCGCCGAGGTCGGCATCTTCTCGGCGCTGTGGAGCGAGCACTGCTCCTACAAGCACTCGAAGCGCATTCTGCGCCAGTTCCCAACCCGTGGCCCGCAGGTCATTCAGGGACCGGGTGAGAACGCGGGCGTGCTCAGGCTCCCCGATGGCTGGGCCGTGGTCTTCAAGATCGAGTCTCACAATCATCCCTCGGCCGTCGAGCCCTATCAGGGCGCGGCGACCGGGGCCGGCGGAATTCTGCGCGACGTGTTCACGATGGGCGCGCGACCGGTGGCCATGCTCAACAGCCTGCGCTTCGGGCCGCTCTCAGATGCGCGCAGCCGCTATCTGTTCGCCGGCGTGGTCCGCGGCATCGGCGACTATGGGAATTGCGTGGGCGTTCCGACGGTCGCGGGGGAGGTGGATTTCGGACCGAGCTACACAGCCAATCCGCTCGTCAACGCCATGTGTGTCGGGCTCGTCAAGGAGCGGGACATCATCACGGCGCGGGCGCATGGCGTGGGCAACGTGCTCGTGATCGTCGGCTCCCGCACCGGTCGCGACGGCATTCATGGGGCCGCGTTCGCCTCGGAGGAGCTGTCCGAGAAAAGCGAGCAGCGCCGTCCTCAGGTACAGGTCGGCGATCCGTTCACCGAGAAGCTGTTGCTCGAAGCGAGTCTCGAGCTGATCGGCTCCGGGCACATCGTGGCAATTCAGGACATGGGGGCCGCGGGCATTGTTTCTTCGTCCGCGGAAATGGCCGCGCGCGGCGGCGTGGGCGTCGAGATCGATCTCTCGCGCGTACCCACCCGCGAACCCGGCATGACGCCGTACGAGATTCTCCTGTCCGAATCGCAGGAGCGGATGCTCGTCGTGGCCAGGGCCGATCGCGTCGAGCAGGTGAAGGCGATCGCGGCCAAGTGGGAGCTCGACGCTACCGCCGTGGGGCGGGTAACCGATGATGGGATGTACCGCGCCACATGGGGCGACCAGGTGGTCGTCGAAATTCCCGGCCAGCGGCTCGTCGACGACTGTCCCATGCACGAGCCCGAGGCGGAGGAAGATCCGGAGATCGCGCGGCTCCGGACGCAGTCGCCTCCCGCAAAGCAGCTCCCGCCTCCCGGTGATCTGCTGCTCCGGCTCCTGGCGGAACCGTCGATCGCCTCGAAGCGCTGGGTGTTCGAGCAGTACGACTCCACGGTCCAGGCGAGCACCGCGATCGGCCCCGGCGGCGATGCGGCCGTGCTGCGCGTGCACGATACGGATTTCGGGATCGCGGTGAAGACGGATGTGAATTGGCGTTACGTAATGCTGGATCCGCTCGAGGGCGGCAAGGCTGCGGTGGCCGAGTCGGCGCGCAATGTCGCGTGCACCGGCGCGCGGCCGCTCGGCATCACCAACTGTCTCAACTTCGGCAGCCCGGAACGGCCGGCGGTGTTCCATCAGTTCCGCGAAGCGTGCCGCGGCATTGCGGCCGCGTGCCTCGCGTTCGATACGCCGGTCACGGGCGGCAACGTGTCGTTCTACAACGAGAGCCCGACCGGCGCGGTGGCACCGACACCGGTGATCGGCATGGTGGGCATGCTGTCACGCGTCGATCGCGCCGTCCCGAGTCACGCGCGGCAGCCGAACGACTCGATCTTCCTGCTCGGCCGCACACAGGCGGAACTCGGCGGCTCGGCGATGTGGGAGACGCTGTATGGCTTCGTGGGCGGGATGCCGCCGCGCGTCGATCTCGAAGCGGAGCGGCGCCTGATCGACTTTCTCGTCGCGGGGGCCGAACAAGGAGCGTTCCGCTCGGCGCACGATTGCTCCGATGGCGGGCTCGGCGTGGCCCTCGCGGAGGTCGCCATGGGTGGTCCGTATCAAGCGCACGGCTTCGGACTCGAAGTCGATCTCACCGGCTACGGCTCGCGGCTCACCGATGTCGAGGTCCTGTTCAGCGAGACGCAGGGACGCGTGGTCGTGAGCTGCGCACCGGACGGCGGGGCGCGGCTCGAGGCCATGGCGCAGGAGTTCGGCGTCCCCGTGTATCGCATCGGAACTGTGGGTGCGGCTAACGGGTCGCTGCGTATTCGGTTGCGTGCAGGGCAGTTCGAGCACCCCGTAGCCACTCTGCGGGAGGTATATTTCGAGTCGATCCCCCGACATATGGGAGACTGACCAACGCATGTGCGGCATTATCGGCATTACGGGTGTTCCTGACGCGGCGCGCCAGGTCTATCTCGGCCTGTACAGCCTGCAGCATCGTGGCCAGGAGTCGTCCGGCATGGTGGCCATCGACGGCGAGGGCATCGCGCGGGCACACCACGGGATGGGCCTCGTGTCGGATGTGTTCACCGAACCTGTGCTCACCGGCCTCTCCGGTGATGTCGCCATCGGCCATAACCGATATTCCACGGCAGGAACGTCGGTACTCGCCAATGCGCAGCCCATGCTGGTGCGCTATCGTGAGGGCCCGCTCGCCCTTGCCCACAACGGCAATCTCACGAACGCCGTCCAGCTGCGTACCGACCTGGTCGACAAAGGATCGATCTTCCGGAGCTCGTCTGACAGCGAGGTGCTCGTCCATTTGATCGCCCGCTCGGAAGCCCGTGAGCTGGAAGATCAGCTGCTCGATGCACTCGAGCGGGTGGAAGGTGCGTACTCGCTCGTGGTCACGATCGGCCGCACGCTGTACGCGATCGTGGACCCGCGCGGCTTCCGTCCCCTGTGGCTCGGCCGGTTGGGCGACGGTTGGGTCGTGGCATCCGAGACCTGTGCTCTCGACATCGTCGGCGCGAGCCGCGTGCGTGAGCTCGAGCCCGGCGACGTAATCCGTATTCAGGATACAGAGCTCGATCAGCTCCCGTCGCTCCCCAAGAAGCCACACCGCCGGTGCATTTTCGAGCTCGTCTACTTCTCACGGCCCGACAGCACGATTTTCCATCGCTCCGTGGACGGCGTGCGCCGCGAGCTGGGCCGGCAGCTGGCCCGCGAGCATCCCGCTCAAGGAGCCGACTGCGTCTTCTCCGTGCCCGACTCATCGAACGCGATGGCCCTGGGATTTTCCGAAGTGTCGGGCATCAAGCTCGAGCATGGCCTGATCCGCAATCACTACGTCGGCCGGACATTCATCCAGCCGGTCCCCGGCAGCCGCACCGCAAAGGTAAAGATCAAATTCAATCCCGTGCGCGAGGTGCTCGACGGGAAGAAGGTCGTGGTGGTGGACGATTCCATCGTGCGCGGCACGACGAGCCGGGCGCTGGTGCAGCTCATTCGCCAGGCCGGCGCCAAGGAAGTCCACTTCCGCGTTGGCTCGCCGCCGATTACCGGCCCGTGCTACTACGGGATCGATACGCCGAGCAAACGCGAGCTGATCGGCGCGAATCACGACGTGGATGAAATTCGCGAGCATCTGGGCGTGGACAGCCTGGGTTATCTCTCGCTCGACGGCATGCTGCGCGCGGCCAGCGGCAACAGCGCCGAGTTCTGTCACGCCTGCTTCTCCGGAGACTATCCCACCGAGGTGCCGCACGACGTTGCCCGCGCGCGCAACGACGCCCCGCTGCTCGTCGGCGTCCCCTAAGCGCGTGCAGTGCCGTCGCTCGAGCGCTGGGTTTACGCATTCGGCAACGGTCGCGCCGACGGCTCGGCGGCCATGCGGGACATCCTCGGTGGCAAGGGGGCGGGCCTCGCCGAGATGGCAAACCTCGGCCTGCCGGTCCCGCCGGGGTTCACCCTCTCCGCCCGGCTCTGCATCCGCTATCTCGAATCCGGTACCTTCCCCGACGCACTTCCCGACCAGATCAATCACCACCTCCGACAACTCGAGCTGATCACCGGCAAGCGCTTCGGCAGCGCCGAAAACCCGCTGCTCGTGTCGGTCCGCTCGGGGGCGGCGGTCTCCATGCCCGGAATGATGGAGACGATTTTGAATCTGGGATTGAACGATGAGTCGGTCCGCGGGCTCATTGCCGCCGCGAAGAATCCCCGGTTCGCATTCGACTCTTATCGCCGGTTCGTGCAGATGTACGGTGACGTGGTATACGAGCTGGGCAAGGAACCGTTTGCCGAGCTGCTCGACGAAGCGAAGCGCCGGCGTCGCACGGAGCGTGACATCGATCTCCAGGCCGAGGATCTCGAGGGGCTCGTGCAGGAGTTCAAGGAGCTGATTCGGGCGCGCACCGGCCAGCCCTTCCCCGAAGACCCCACGGCGCAGCTGTGGGGCGCGATCGAAGCCGTCTTCAAGAGCTGGCGCACGCGCCGCGCGGCGGACTACCGCCGCATTCACCGCATCCCCGACGATCTCGGGACGGCGGTGAACATCGTGGCCATGGTCTACGGCAACATGGGGAACGACTCCGGCACGGGCGTGGCGTTCACCCGCGACTGCCGCACCGGTGAAAGGCGCTTGAACGGCGACGTGCTGACGAACGCGCAGGGCGAGGATGTCGTGTCCGGCGCCCGCACACCGGAACCCCTGGCGCGGCTGGCGCGCGGCAAGCTCAAGCCGGTCTACACCGAGCTGCAACGGGTGGCCGCCAAGCTCGAGCGGCACTTCCGCGACGTACAGGACGTCGAATTCACCTTCGAGCGCGGCAGGCTCTACGTGCTTCAGACGCGCCGGGCCCAGCGTACCGGGGTCGCGGCCGTCCGCATCGCGGTCGAGATGGTGCGCGAGAGGCGCATCACCGAAGATGAGGCGGTGCAGCGCGTTCCGCCGCGCGATCTGGACCAGATCTTCCATCCGATGGTCGATCCACGCGCAACTGCGCCGCTCGTCGCGAAGGGCCTGCCCGCGTCACCCGGCGCCGCGATCGGCGAGGCCGTGTTCGACGCCGACGAGGCCGAGGCGCTCGCCGCAAAGGGGCGCAACGTGATTCTCGTGCGCCCGGAAACGAGCCCCGACGATTTTCACGGCATGGTGGCCGCGGGGGCGATTCTCACGGCGCGCGGCGGCATGACGAGCCACGCCGCGATCGTGGCGCGTGGCATGGGCAAGACATGTGTGGTGGGCGCGACGGAAATCGAAGTCGATCCGGAGGCCGGGCGGTTCCGCGCCAACGGGCGCGTGGTCAAACGCGGCCAGCTGATCACGGTCGATGGCACGACGGGCCGCGTGCTGCTCGGCGCGGCAAAGCTCGTCCAGCCGAAGAGCGGCGAGCATTACGCACGGCTCATGAAATGGGCCGATGCGAGGCGGCGGCTCAGGGTGCGCGCCAATGCCGACACGCCGGAAGATGCCAAGCGCGCCCGTGAGTTCGGCGCCGAAGGCATCGGACTGTGCCGCACCGAGCACATGTTCTTCCAGGGCGATCGCATCATGGCGATGCGCGAGATGATCATCGCCCCGGACGAGACCGGCCGTCGCCAGGCGTTGGCCAAGTTATTGCCGATGCAGCGCGACGACTTCGAAGCGATTTTCGAGGCCATGGCGGGGTTTCCGGTCACGATTCGCCTGCTCGACCCTCCACTGCACGAATTTCTGCCCCACACCCCGGGCGAGATCGCGGCCCTCGCGAAAGCGATGAAGGTTCCCCCGGCGCACTTGAAACGGACCGTAGCGTCGCTCGTCGAAGCGAACCCGATGCTCGGCCATCGCGGCTGCCGGCTCGGCATCACGTATCCCGAAATCACGGAAATGCAGGCGCGCGCCATCTTCGACGCTGCGTGCCGCGTCGTGTCGCGCGGCCGCCGCGTGATCGTCGAGGTGATGGTGCCGCTCGTCGCTGACGTGGAGGAGCTGCGGCGCCAGGCGCACATCGTCCGGCGTGTGGCTCAGGAGGTGTTCCACGCCGAAGGGCGCGCCGTGCCGTTTCTCGTGGGCACGATGATCGAGCTACCGCGCGCGGCGCTGACGGCCGATGAGCTGGCCAAGCAGGCCGAATTCTTTTCGTTTGGTACCAACGATCTCACCCAGACCACGTTCGGTCTCTCGCGCGACGATGCCGGCCGGTTCCTGCCGTTCTACATCGAGCACGGCATTCTCCCGGACGATCCGTTTCAGGTGCTGGACCAGGACGGCGTGGGCAAGCTGATTACCATGGCGGTGCGGTTGGGACGGGGGGCCCGCAACGGCCTCAAGGTGGGAATCTGCGGTGAGCACGGCGGCGAGCCCAGCTCGGTGAAATTCTGCCACCGCAGCGGACTCAACTACGTATCGTGTTCACCATTCCGCGTTCCGACCGCGCGGTTGGCGGCGGCACAGGCGGCGCTCGAAGAAGCGGGCGTGATCAATCGTACCAGAGCGACAGTGTAGGCTACGGATGCGGGCAGGCGATGGGATTGTCGTCCGGTAGTCCCGTCGTGCAGGTCTGCGCGCTCTCGTTCACGTAGCTGCGGTTTCCCATATAAACGATGCCCGCAATGGTAATCCCCGTGAGTCCCGCGACGAGCGCCGCCGTGCGCGCGGGCGCCGCCTTGCGAGCTTGAATGGCGGCGGTCTGGCTGAACGGCAGCTTCTCGTATTCGCCGAAGACCAGTCCCTCGAGCGTATCGCCCTGCACTTTCGGATCGACGAGCTCGAATTTCGTGTGGTCGGATGCTCGCGTGACCCACACGCGATCGACGCCGAGCCCCTGGATTTCCGACGGATGGACCTGCTGCATGCTGTGACACGCACTCAGTGTCAGAGCCAACACCGCGAAGATGTGTTGCCGCATGGAACCCATGCGTAAGAAGGTGTCCACGATCCTATGGGAGCGCCATCCCTGGTCAGGGGGGACGCTTGGAGTGATGGAGGCGCGGGGAATCGAACCCCGGTCCGAGAGTGACTCCGAAACGGCTCCTACGTGCGTAGGCGATGCTTTATGAGTCTCGCCTTCGCGGCGCTTCGCCGGCCCCGAAAGCAACGAGCCTCGCTACAGATCTCGTGCAACCCATTGAGGCAAGAGGTCACACCAGCCCGACTTTGCGATACGTGAGCGCCGCCTCAGGCGGGCTGCCACTCACGCAGGTGCGTTAAGCCGAAGCTTAAGCAGCCAGTGCCAGTTCAGAGTTGGCAGTTATGAATTTCCCAGTGGTTTTACCAGGTGACTGAGAACCTGGGCACGCAGCCATATCCTCGCCAAACCCGTCGAAACCTGTCGCCCCCTCCCATGCATCTTATTGGGCTCGCGTGGCCTTTTCAACTCGGTTGCGGCCTTCCGCCTTGGCCCGATACAGCGCGGCATCGGCCGCGCTTTGCAAGTTGTTGACATCCAACACGCTTTCCGGGATGCCCGCCACGCCACACGAAGCCGCCAGTGAATACGGTGTGCCATTCCAGCGCCACGTGGTCGAGGCGATCCCCGCACGGATGCGCTCGGCGGCGTCCACCGCATGGGCGAGCGGCGTGTCCGGCATCCAAATCGCGAACTCCTCGCCGCCGATCCGGGCGGCGAGATCCCGCTCGCGCACGAGACCAGTGAGCAGCGCCGCGATGTGGCGCAGCGCCGCGTCGCCGGCGGCGTGCCCGAGCGAATCATTCAGCGCCTTGAAGTGGTCGAGATCGAGGTAGACGAGACTCACGGGCACGGGGCCGCCCGCCTGCCCGTGCTTCTCGATGCGGCGTTCGAGCTCGCGCCGATTCTTGAGGCCCGTGAGCGGGTCGAGCGTGGCGCGTTGCTCTGCTTCGTGCACGGCGCGTGCGGCCGCGAGGCGCGACCCCAGCTCCTGCACCAGACGCTGCAGCTGTTCCGCCTGCACCGCGTCGGGATCGAGGCCCCGCCCGGCGATCACGAGCGCTCCGATCGCCACCTGCCCATCGAACAACGGTATGGCTGTCCCGGCGCGCTCTTGGCGGCGGCGGTCGGGAAGCGCACCGCCGAGTATGTCGTTCTGACTCTGGGTGACGATGCGTACCGCCGACTCGATCGCGCGGGCTGCGGGAGCGGTTTCCGGAACGGTCACGCGCAGGAGCCGTGGATCCGCGGCGCGTGACACGCCCAGGATCTGTAGCGGGGCGCCGCCGGGCGCGGAGCTCTGCACCATCACCAGCGCCGCGCGCTGCAGGACCTGCTCCGCGACCTCGGCTCCCGCTTTGGCGACGCTTTCGAGCGTCTGCGCCCCGGCGGCGAGCGCCGCGAGCCGGCGTACCACGAGGTCGGCACGCTCCGCCCGCCCCGCTGGCTCGGACACCCGCATTGCCGCCACGAGCCGCCGCAACTCTTCAGCGAGCGCCGCCGTCGTGGCGGCCGCGACCTCCACGTTGTCGAGCAGCACGCCCGCGCCAAACGGAAAGTCGCCCACCGCCACGTACGTGCCATCCGCCTCGCGCGCCACGTGGGCTCGTCCATCCACCGACGCCAGCTGAGCGATCGCGCCGCCGCGCCGTAGCGTCTGCGGCAGCGTGGCGTCGCCGCCCGTCACCTCCAGATCACCGCTCGCCAGCCCCACGGCCCAGGCCGCGCGCGCACCGTACGACCGGCGCAGCAGATCGAGCAGATGCGAGAAATCCGATGGCCGCGAGGCGGGCGCCCGCGTCACCCAGGAACGCAGCAATGGCGCGAGAAGCAGTCCCAGGGCGCAGCAGAATCCGCCGGCGGCGGCAAGGAGCCCCCAGAACGCGGCGCGGATGATGGCGAGGATCAGGGCGGCGAGGCCGAGCGCGGCGAGCGCGCGCCCGGCCCAGACCGCCCGCCGTTTCACGTGTGATTGATGCGGCTCGCGGCGGCCGCCGCGCCAAACCCGTTGTCGATATTGACGACGGTAATGCCCGACGCGCAGGAATTGAGCATCGCGAGCAGCGCCGCCACGCCGCCGAACGATGCGCCGTACCCGACGCTCGTGGGGACGGCGATGACGGGCGTGCGCACCAGGCCTCCCACCACCGACGGCAGTGCGCCTTCCATTCCCGCCACCACGATGATGACGGCCGCGTTGCGCAGCGCTTCGGTTTGCGTCAGCAGGCGATGGATTCCGGCCACCCCCACGTCGGTGAGCCGGTCCACGCGATTCCTGAACGCGCGCGCCGTCACCGCGGCCTCCTCGGCAACCGGCAGATCGCTCGTTCCCGCCGTCACCACCAGGATAGTGCCCCGCCCGGACGGCGTGGGATCGGGGTCGGGGCTCAAATACACGGTGCGGCCCAGCGCGTTGACCTCGGCGCCCGGGAAGCGCCGGGCGAGCGCGTCTTGCTGTGCGGGCTCCGCGCGCGTCGCGAGAAAATATCCGCCGCGTTCGGCCAGCCGTTCCGCGATCCCGACCACCTGATCGGGTGTCTTGCCCGGACAAAAAATCACCTCCTGATGTCCCTGCGTTTCGGGCCGGAGGTGATCGATGGTGGCGAAGGAGAGGCGCTCGATCAAGCGCCCCCAGTCGTTGGGGTCGGGGCTGTTCACGTCGCCAGGGCGGCTTCGGGCTCGCGCGCCAGGAAGCCCTCGAGGATATCCGCCGCTTGCTCGAGCGACTCGATCCGGAACAGCCGCTCGCGCAGCGCAGCGCCTCCCGGCAGCCCTTTCGTGTACCAGCCGAGGTGCTTGCGAAACTCGACGGCCGTCTTGCGCGTGTCGCCCTGGAAGCGGGCGGCGAGCCGGGCATGCTCGAGGACCGTCGCGAATCGTTGTTCCGTGGTCGGCACCGGTGCCCGGGTCTCTCCGCTGAGCAGCGCGCGCGCCTGAGCAAAGAGCCAGGGGTTCCCGAACGATCCCCGGGCGATCATGATCCCGGCGCAGCCCGTGTGCCGGTGCATGGCAACGACGTCGTCGGGTGTCCGGATGTCGCCATTCCCGATCACGGGGATGGTCAGGCGCTCGACCAGGAGCGCAATTTCATCCCAGTTCGCCTGGCCCGTGAACATCTGGGTGCGGGTGCGGGCGTGGAGGGTGAGCGCTTGCGCGCCGGCGTCCTCACACGCGAGCGCAATGGTAACGGGATCGCGGTGCGCATCATCCCAGCCGCTGCGGATTTTCACCGTGACGGGCCGGTCGGTGGCGGCGCGCACCGCGCCGATGATCTGCCGCACGAGGTCCAGATCCCTCAGGCAGCCCGATCCCCCGTTGTTCCGTACCACCTTCTTCACTGGGCAGCCGAAGTTGATGTCCAGGAAATCGGGCGCGAACAGCACGGTCACGAGCGCCGCGGCGCGCGCCATCGTGTCTGGCTCGGCGCCATAGAGCTGAATGCCATACGGGCGTTCCGCGGGATCGAACTTCCCGTCGGCCAGCACCCGGTCGATCCCGCGCGCAACCCCAACGGACGAAATGAATTCCGACACCACCACGTCGGCGCCGTAACGGCGGCACAAGAGCCGGAACGGCGACTCGGACACCCCAGCCATGGGGGCAAGGAACAGCGGCACGTCGTGCGTCACGGGATACGGGAACGCCATGCGACGAACGTAATCACATTTCCCCTTCGTCGCATACCCGCGCGGCCCCCGGACTGTGCAGCTTTCGCACGCTAAGAACTGGCGTTTTGCAGTACTACCACCCAGGGGGTCAATCATGCAGAGACTGGCCATGTTGCTCGGCACGCTGGCACTCACGGCGACGGTGCTCCCCGCCCAAGAGAAGAGTCAGCCGCCGGCGCCGCCCGCAGCCGTGTCGACCGACATGCTGTTCTTCAAGGGCGAGAACGCGCAGCTACCGGATTCCGCGAAATCGGTCCTGGAGAGCCGTTTGCCGGCCATCCGTCAGGATGCCGCGATGCGTATCGTGATTCTCGATTACGGCAGCTCCAAGGATTCGATGCTGGTGTTTACGCGGTTGTACGCCATCAGGGGATATTTCGTGACCAAGGGCGTGAAGGATACGCGCATCGACATCGGGACGCGCGCCTCGCCGTGGGTCACGGATCACTGGGCCGAGGGGCCGTACGATCCGAAGCACACCACCGTATTCGTGCTGCCGTCGCCCGACATGCTCGCGAAGAAGCCGAAGTAGAGCGACCGATGCCCGCAACCCGCCTCGTGACGGCCATGCTCTTCTGTTGCGCAGCGAGCCGTGGCGCCGCTCAGCAGCCAGCGCACGACACGACCAAGATCTTCTGGCACGGAGAGAACGCGCAGCTTACCGATTCGGCCAAGTCGGTCATGGAGGAGTACTTGAAGAAGCCGCGTCGGACGCCGATGGCACACATCGTGGTCCTGGACCTGGGTAGCTCCAAGGATTCCGAGCTCGTGTCCACGCGTTTGAATGCCATCCGAGGATTTCTCATGCGGAAAAGCGTCGCCAGTTCACGCATCGGCGTGGGCACGCGAGGCACCGGGTGGACGACGGATACCGCCGCGCTGCACGTCGATCCCACGACGACGTGGTATATCGCCATGCCGCCACCGAGCGCGGATAGCACCACCACGCGGTAACGCACTCCCCTTTGCGTGACGGGCGCGACGTCATTACGTTGCGCCCGTCACGACAACCGGAGCAGGCCGTCCGTGCATCTGCGCGAGTTCTTTTCCGAAGACGCCATCAAGCTCAATCTGGAAAGCACCACCAAGGACGCTGTCTTGAAGGAGCTCGTCGGGCTGCTCAAGCTCGACGAGAAGTCGGACGCGACCCTGTTCAAGATGCTCAAGCGCCGCGAGACGCTCGGGTCCACGGGCATCGGCCAGAATATCGCCATCCCGCACTGCCGGTCCCTGGTCGTGACGCGGCTGCGCGTGGCCTTCGCGCGCAAGCTCGACGGCATCGATTTCGCCGCGATCGACAGCAAGCCGGTGTTATTCTTCTTTCTGATCGTGGCCCCGCCTCTCGAAGTGTCGAATCAATATTTGCCCGTGCTTGGCAAGATTGCGCAGTTTGCGAAAGAGCCGGACATCCCGGAGAAGCTGGCGGGGTTGCAGAAGCCGGGGGAGTTTTTGCAGCTGCTGGAGGAGAAGAATATTTAGAAGCGTCGCTACGTCGCTACGTCGCTACGCTCTGCGGCATGCGCGGCCATGGCTCGCAGTAATCCATAAACCATGCGGGCACAATTGTCCCGCGCGCTGGCTACCTCGGTCAAATCATCCTTATGCACATACTCGAGCGCATCCACCAGGGCGAGGATCGCTTCTATTTCGTGGAGTGAGCCACGAGCAATGTCGAGATAGCGGCGAAATTCCTTCGTGCCTCTGCGACTCGCACCTTCCGCGATATTGAGTGACACACTGTAGGCGGCTCTACGCCACTGATCTCCTAATGCAAATCGCTCGTCGCGCGGCAACTTACGAATGACATCGCGCGATAGCACGGCCAGGCGGACCGATTCCCGCCATGCGCGCAAATCCCTGAAGTCTGACATGGCTACACGATGTCTCTTCCTCAGGAACACGTGACATCATTTGTCTGCACAACCAGTCCCATTCCTTGCTTTCCTAGCGACGTACCGACGTAGCGTCGGGCAACGCCTCACCTCGTGGGCATCAACCGGTAACGCCTCTCTCGGCAACGCCTCATTCCCACTCAATCGTCGCCGGCGGCTTCGAGCTGACGTCATAGGTGACACGATTGACGCCGCGAACCTCGTTGATGATCCGGCTCGAAATGCCCGCCAGGATTTCATGGGGAAACGGAAACCAATCCGCCGTCATTCCGTCGCGACTCGTGACCGCCCGCAGCGCAACCACGTGATCATACGTCCGGCCGTCGCCCATGACGCCCACACTCTTGATCGGCAGCAGCACGGCGAAGGCCTGCCAGATCCGGTCGTACAACCCCGCGGCGCGGATTTCCTCGATGTAGATCGCATCCACGCGACGCAGTAGATCGAGGCGCTCCCGGGTGACGGGCCCCAACACGCGAATCGCGAGCCCCGGACCCGGGAACGGGTGGCGGCCCACGATGTCCTCGGGCAACCCCAGCTCGCGACCGACCTGGCGCACTTCGTCCTTGAACAGCTCGCGGAGCGGCTCGATCAGCTGCCACGGAAGGTTCGGCCGCAGCCCGCCCACGTTGTGGTGCGTCTTGATGGTGACCGACGGCCCGCCGCGGGGTGAGGACGATTCGATGACGTCGGGATAGAGGGTGCCCTGCACCAGAAATCCCACATCGCCTTGGACGTGGCGCGCCGAGTCTTCGAACACATCGATGAACGTATGGCCGATCCGCCGCCGCTTCTCTTCGGGGTCCTCGATGCCGGCGAGATCGGAGAGGAATCGCTCACTGGCGTCCACCACGCGCAGGTCCATGCCAAGATGCATGCGGAACGTGCGCTCCACCTGCTCGCGCTCGGCCTCGCGCAGCAGGCCATGATCCACGAAGATGCAGCTGAGTCGATCACCGATGGCCCGCTGCACCAGCGTGGCGGCGACCGCCGAATCCACACCGCCCGAGAGGCCGCAGATGGCTTTCCGCTTCGGCCCCACGCGCTGCTTGATGCGCTCCACTTCCTGCTCGATGAAGTGCCCCGGGGTCCAGTCGGGGCTCGCGCCGCAGATCGCGAACAGAAAGTTCTCGAGCAGCTCGCCGCCTCGCGGCGTATGCGCTACCTCGGGATGGAACAGCAATCCATACAGCGGCTTCGATTCGTGCTGCATGGCGGACACGGGCGCGTTGGGGCTCACCGCCGTGATCCGGAATCCGGGTGGGGGACGATTGAGACGATCGCCATGGCTCGCCCACACGGTCATGCACGTGCCGGCGTCGAATCCCATGAAGATCCCGCTCGTGTCGCGCACGGTAATCTCGGCGCGGCCGTACTCCCGCTCGGCAGACGGCTCGACCTTGCCCCCCGAGACGTACGCCATGAGCTGCATTCCGTAGCAGATGCCGAGCACGGGAATCCCCAGATCGAAGAGCTTGGGATCGATGGTCGGTGCGCCGGGATCGAACACCGAGTTCGGTCCGCCGGAGAGAATGATCCCTGAGGGCGCGAACCGCTCGACGAAGGCCAGATCGCGGGTCGGCGGATGGATCTCGGAGTAGACGTGCGCTTCCCGCACGCGCCGCGCGATGAGCTGCGTGAATTGCGAGCCGTAGTCGAGAATCAGAATGCCGCTCATGCCTTGTACCAGGTCGTCGGATCGAGCACTTCACCCCTCACGAGGTCGTCGAGCGTCTCCCGCTGCCGGGCGACGTAGTATCGATCGCCCTCGACCAGGATCTCCGGCGGCCGCGGACGCGCATTGTACGTCGAGCTCATGACGAATCCGTACGCTCCCGTGCCCAGCACCGCGAGATACTCGCCCGGCTTGACGACGGGCAGCGTGCGATCGAGCGCCAGAAAATCTCCCGACTCACAGATCGGCCCGACCACGTTGACCGTCTCTTCCGCTGCGGTCGGTGCGCCCAGCGGGACGATCTCGTGATACGCGTTGTAATGGCTCGGCCGGACAAAGTCGGTCATCCCGGCGTCCACGACGACGTATTCCTTCCCGCCGGCATGCTTGCGGTACAACACACGGGTCACGAGCACGCCGGCATTCGCCACCAGATAGCGACCCGGCTCGCACAACAGCATGAGCCCAGCGGCGTTGATCTTGGGGGCGACGGCGGCCGCGAACGCGGCCGGGCTCGGGGCTGTTTCGTTGTGGTAGCGCACGCCGAGCCCGCCGCCCACATCGAGCGCCTCGAGGGTGGTGATGCCCGACGCGCGGATTGCCGCGACCAATTCCAGCAGCTTGGCCGTGCCGCGCGCATAGGGCTCGACATCGTGGATCTGCGACCCGATATGCATCGCAAGCCCGCGGAGCCGGAGCGAGGGCTCCGCTGCCGCCCGGCGCGCCAGGCCCACGACTTCATCGAACGGCACGCCGAACTTCGCCGTCTTCTCGCCGGTCTTGGTGTAGGGGTGGGTATCCGCGGCAACATCCGGGTTCACGCGAATACCGAGGGAAGCCGGCCGGCCGACGTCGCGGGCGGCATGCAGTACCGCGTCGAGCTCTTCGAGGGACTCGACATTGAGAAACCCGACGTGGGAGCGGATTGCCTCGCGCAGCTCCGCAGGCGTCTTGCCTACTCCGGAAAAGACCAGCGTGTCGGGATCGAAACCCGCCGCGAGCGCGCGCTTCAGCTCG
>Ga0335079_10003409_pt1 | contig 18387 bp, 26 predicted proteins | sample Lox_Sample_33_FD_206719 | JGI IMG/M metagenome (GOLD analysis project Ga0335079, IMG submission 206719) | Soil microbial communities from Loxahatchee National Wildlife Refuge, Florida, United States - Lox_Sample_3.3 | ecosystem: Environmental > Terrestrial > Soil > Wetlands | place: USA... | reverse complement strand
TACCTTGGCTGCCGGTCCGGTGGTTGGCTCCTCTTCTCGCCCTCATTGTGATTGTGGCACTGATGAGTGTCAGACACTCCTCACCAGATACAGCAATGTCCGGGTCTGAATTTTCTGAATTGGCGGTAACGACTCACCAGGACCATCTCAAAGGGAAAGTCGCTCTCGAACTTCATTCGGACTCGCAGACAGCCATCAATGACTGGCTGAAGGCCAAATCTGCACTTCCGCTCGCATTGCCGGACCCGGCCGTAACCAGCGACAACTGGCCTTACCGGCCTGAAGGTGCGCGACTGGTACAGATCGCGGACAAGCAAGCTGCTTTTATCAGCTATGCTCCACCGAGGCCGTTGCAAGGGAGCGACCTGCAGGCGGAGCCCGTTAGCCTCGTGGTGATACCCAGCAGTGTAGCGGTGGCTTGCGGAGGCGTTGTCGCCAAATATCCGAAAGTGAGCTTTCACTATTCCACCGTCCGCGGCTACCGGGTTGTAACCTGGTCACAGCACGCATTGACCTATGCCCTGGTGTCTCATGAACTCAACAGCACGCAACGGTCCTGCATGGTGTGTCATTCGGCTATGCGAGACCGCGATCTGACTCACACGCCGACACCTCTTGGCCGAATTACTCCGTTCGATCCAGTTCTGTAATAGTCTCCGCAGACCAACCTGGAGTTCCTGCGGCTCGCAGTGCGCACGCGTCGCTGGAAAAAAGCAAAATTACTCCGAATGTCGTGATATCGAGTGACCGGTTGCATTTACACGAAAAAGACTTCAGCGGAATGGAATCGGCACTATCTGTATCGATTACTGAATGAATCGGAGAATCACGAAATGAGCAAGAACGTATGTCAGTTGTCCCACCGGATTGCACGCGTGCGCACTCTGTTCGCTGCGATCTTAATGATTGTATGTGCTTTTGGCACGATCAACGCGGGGGCGCAGAGTGTCACGCCGCCAACCGTTCCCATAGACATTGCTGTCCCGGATGGCAATACTGCATTCCTGGTCGGTCATGCCAGGGGTTCGCAGGGCTATGTCTGCCTGCCGACGAGTACGGGTGGCACGTCCTGGACGATCGACGCACCGCGCCCCGAGGCAACGCTGTTCACAGACCTTTTGGGTCAAGACGTCCAGATCATCACGCATTTCCTGAGCAAGGATGAGAACCCGAACGGTTTCGCTCCCAGCCCGCTGCCTCTCGGCGGCAATGCGACCTGGCAGAGTTCGTTCGACTCGAGCCGGGTGTGGGCGGTAGCAACCGGCCACATCGACGCGGGAACGGACCCAGCCAGTTGCCCGCATGACGGCGCAATTCCCTGCTTGCGTTTGCAATCCATCGGGAACCTCAAAGGCCCGAGCGGTGGTCGGCTTCTGGCCAACGTGAGCTTTGTCCAGCGTCTGAACACGAACGGCGGAGCTGCTCCGACCACATCGTGCTCAGTCGGTCAAACTCAGCTCGTGGGGTATACGGCGGATTACTATTTCTTTGCCAAGGACAAGTAGAACGAATCAAAGACTTGGTGAGATTAGGTGAGGCCCGGCTTCGGATGAGGCCGGGCTTTTTTTCTTATAGTCCGATTGAGCCTTGGCATGCAGACTCCGTTGTTTCCACTCGGGCTGCGGCACTCTCGGACATGGTCGATCTAAGCTGGACCAAGGGATGGGCCAACGTCCCGCAGGAACGACTGATCCGCCAGCAATTGCCCTTTTGACACGTTGTCTTCGCAGCGTGGTGAGATAGTCTCAACTTGCGCCACCCAACCGGACAGAACATGTCGTCGATGCAAGCTACTAGAGGGACTCGCTTCACAGGATTGTCAAGGCTGGAGTTCGCTTGTTCGTTGCCCCTAATGCTATCTGCGATCCTGATGGGCTGCGGAGGGCAATCGACGACTACTACGATGACAACAACAACGACCACAACGACAAGTAAGCCCGGCTACTTCGGGACAGAACCCGCGCACGCGACGTATCTTCCTCGTGCGGATTCCTACTGCGCCTCGGCGGTGAAACCCAATTCATGGGAGCCGCGTCCGGACAATGACCAGGCAAACCACACCCTGGCTGCGCAGCCATACAACTGGCCGGTCGAGAATTACTGGACGAAGTGGCGCGACAAGCGGGCGCAAGTTACGGGAAATTTTACCGGCACTACCACCGAGATCATTCAGTGGGCGGCGTGCAAATGGGGCATCGATGAGGACACGATTCGCGCGGACGCGGTTGTGGAGTCGTACTGGCATATGAGTACGATCGGCGACGTCTGCGGTCCGGTCGGCGAAGGCTCCTATGGACTGATGCAGATCAAGAACGAAGACTGCAGCGGCACAGTCGTCCATGGGGGCTATCCGGACACCATGCAGGCGACCGCGTTCAACGTCGACTGGTTTGGCGCCCACATCCGCTCTTGCTACGACGGCGATTTTTATGATGGCGGGAACTGGCTTTATCTGGGGCAGACAGTGGACCAGATTGCCGCACAGCATGACTGGGATTATGTCTTTTGGGCGTGCATTGGCGCCCACTATTCGGGGAACTGGCAACCCGGCCAGCCCTATGAACTGCGAGTGCGGCAGACGCTGAAGGATCGAACCTGGGAGAGTTCAGGGTTCTAGCCGAACGATGCACGCGTCGCTGGAAGCAAAGGCAGAGTCTTGGGGTCGACCTGGCGCGTTGCGAACGAGGATAACGCGCCTTCCAAGAGTCGACGACACTTTCCCATGGCTCGTGGCCGCCTTCAGCGTGCCGTGGTCTGTCTCCGTCGCTGCTCACTTGCCTTCATCAATTCGTTCAAGTCCGCCGCTGGCCGAATCTCGAAAATGCTGCCGTACTTCAGGGCCGGGTGCTGCGCAATGAGCTGCACAGCTTGATTCATGTCCCGCGCCTCCAGGACGAGAATGCCACCGAGTTGTTCCTTGGTTTCCGCATAGGGGCCGTCGGTCGTTGCGACTTTGCCGTTCTTCCAATACAGGGTCAAGGCGGTTTCCCCAGGCTGAAGCGCTTCTCCGCCGGCAAAATGCCCGTTGCCGCGAAGATGGTCGTCGTATTCAAAACATGTGTCGAACATCGCGTGTTGCTCGTCTTCGGTCATGCTTTCGTGTTTGCCTTTGTCGTAGTATCCCAAACAGATGTATTTCATTGTTCTTCTCCTTGTCTTTCTCCTTTGGTGTGGTGGCCAGCGGCACAGACTGTGCAGCTGTTTCTGTCACTGTTTCAGGTAACGAAGCGCAACACATCCTGATTTAAGAATCTTTGACTCTACAAGTTTTAATTGTGATCTCTCCCGCAGGCTAACGCCCTCCAACAGCCGTCTCCCTTCTCCTGCAACGATTGGCCCAATGACAAAACGATACTCATCAACCAGACCTAGCTCTATAAGTTGTGAGGGAATACTTACACCACCGACTAGAATATTTTTCCCTTGTTCTCGTTTCAGGTTGAGTATTTCGTCGCGAAGGCTCGTACGAACAATTCTCGTATTTCGATCTTCAGCGCTGTCTAATGATCGTGAAAAAACAATTTTGTGCATGGAGTCAAACGTCCGAGCAAATTCGTTCGATGCTTTTGTCATGGACCCGTTCTTCGCGACTTCAGGCCAAAAAGGAACCATCAATTGATAGGTCTTACGCCCAAAGACGAGCAGGTCAACCTCGCGCAGGAGGTCGGTAAAATATTCATGTGTCTCGTCATCGGCAACTTGCTTGGTGTGGTCGCAGCAGCCATCCACGGTAATGTTGATTGCGAAGATTACATTTCTCATTGGATTGTCCCAACCCCCTCTTGTGTACCAGCGCTTATGAGAGTTTGAGGGCTTACGCGCTGATGGCTCATCCCATAGTCGTCGCACACAGAAAAAATCGACAGGCGAGGCAAACTTTCCTTATTTCAAATTCTCGTGTTTGGTTTCATATTCCTCAAGCTGCGGGAACGTTCGTTCCGTCCAGTTTCCGACGAACCGCCTCGACCGAAAAGCGCGTGAAGGTGGATCGCGGACATAGCGATCAGAAAAGGTACGGCACCAGGGCGGCGGTCTGATGGGCATAGCTGACATACGTGTCCCCAAATTGGGAACGCATCCACTCCTCCTCGGTGCGAAGCTTGGCCCACAGCACGACGAATATCAGGACGAAACCGATGACCCCGCGCACCTGCGAGAGCGCAATCGCGGTGCCAAGAAACCCGGTCAGAATGCCGGTGTAGATGGGATGACGGACCAGGGCATAGGGGCCGCTGGTAATCAACTCGTGGCCCTGCTTAATGGTTACGGCGCTGCTCCAGTTGCTGGCGAGGTGCTGGCGCGCCCAAGCGGCGAGGACGAGGCCCACGACAGTAACAGCAGCTCCAATCCAAAAGGGCCAGATGCCAGACGGCCAGAACTGCCGATAGAGCCAGGGCAGAGGGATGCGAGGTACCGAGAGGAGCACGATCACGAACAGGAAGGCGACGGCCCGTAGTTTGCCCGAGGCACCCGGCTCGTGGCGCTGGGTCGTTTTGGTATCAGCGGCCTTGATCCGCCAACAGGCTTTGGTGTCAGTGACGGCTCACGCGGGCTGCTAGCATTTGCGCAGACAACCGCACGTTATTCGCAAAGTCAGAATTCGGTGCAGTCACACTGGGGCTGCAGTGCTACCATCACCACCCCACTTATACCATCCGATCTCGGGATGAGGACCTGATGCATAGCAACCACACTTCAAGGAGAGTGCCACAATGAAACTCACCCGTTCCGCAAGTACTGCACCTCAAACATCAGCAACCGTAGCCGTGATGAAATCTGCATCTGAGCTTCAAGACCAGATTCGTCGCCGTGCCTATGAACTCTACGAGCAACGCGGGAGCAATGATGGGCACGAGGTGAGTGATTGGCTGCAAGCGGAGTCAGAGGTCGCTCAGAAAAAGGTAGCAAACGCACCGAGAACAGATCGCGAGCGCGGGGCTCGTGTCCTTCAATAGCGTTTCCGCTATTCGCGAATGCCATCTACGTCGGGCTGCGATTCTCCTGGCTAGGGGTCTCTCTAGGTGGCGGACAAGCCAGCGCAGTCCGAGATTCCGAAGCGAATTCTGTGCTGTGATGAATTCGTGATGAAGAGCGAACTCGGGGAGTAGCCCGCATCTCGCGCCCGACTGGTCAATTTTGAACAGTCCGCAGGTCCACTCGCGTTGAATACTCATAGAAGGGAAATCCATTTGCCGACGCAAACGCCAAAGCCAAAGCCGAGAGTGTCTAAACAGCCGGGTTGCTTTCAAAGCGCGAACGCTCGCACGAGACGATCGAGAGAACGGGTCCCTCCAGGCGTCGGTTCTCACCAGGTTTAGGAACAAATGTCGTTGCTAAACATCGCTTTCTCCGAAAGGACTCTGGAAGTGGTCGGCCCTCACCCTGCACTACGTGACGGCTCTGCAGGCGTACGCGCACGATTCCAGTCGAAGGCCTCGCTCCCCAGTCGAATCGCAGTGATCGGTAATTATCTGCCGCGACATTGTGGGATCGCTACCTTTACCACAGATCTGTGCGCAGCCATATCGACGGAGTGCGGATCAGCTCGATTGTTGGCGCTCCCGGTCAACGACACTGAGGAAGGATACGACTATCCCGATCGAGTGAGATGGTCACTCGCACAAGACGATGTGACGTCGTACCAGGAGGCCGCCGAATTCCTGAACTTCAACAACATCGACATGGTATGCCTGCAGCATGAGTATGGAATCTTCGGGGGTCCAGCCGGAAGCCACATCTTGCATCTGCTACGCGGCCTGAAAATGCCGGTCATAACCACCCTGCACACCGTCCTGCGCGAGCCAAATCCTGACCAAATGCTGGTGATGCGAGATCGCGGAGCTCTCCGACCGGCTCGTTGTGATGAGCCAGTTGTCGTCTCAGTTCCTCCAGGAAATCTTCAAGGTTCCTGGCAATAAGATCGATATGGTGCCGCATGGAGTCCCGGATCTGCCTTTTCTGGATCCGAATTTCTACAAGGACCGTTTCGGCGTGGAGGGTAAAGCGGTTCTGCTCACGTTCGGTCTGCTTTCACCGAACAAGGGAATCGAAAACGTAATTCAGGCTATGCCGCAGATACTGTCGAAGCACAAGAATGTCGTGTACATCGTCGCAGGCGCGACTCATCCCCACATCTTGCGTCGCGAGGGCGATATATATCAAGCCAGTTTGCAGGCTCTGGCGAAGGAGATCGGAGTGGAAGCGCAAGTGATCTTCCACAACCGCTTCGTCAGTCCGGAGGAAATGGTTGAGTTCATTGGCGCCGCCGACATTTATATCACGCCCTATCGCCATGAGGCGCAGGTGGTTTCCGGAACCCTTGCCTATGCGTTAGGTGCGGGAAAGGCGATCATTTCCACACCCTACTGGCATGCGATCGAGTTGCTTGACGGCCGCAGGGGTGCGCTGGTCCCATTCCAGAATCCCGACGCGATTGCACATAAGGCGATCGAACTCCTCGATACTCCTGCAATCCGTCATGCCATGCGCAAACGTGCTTACCTGTTCGCGAGGGAGATGGTCTGGAAAAGGGTTGCGCAAGGTTACATGGAAAGTTTCTCTCGGGTTCGGAGCGACCGCATGGAAACTCCAAGAGTGCAATTCTCAGCCCGGATGACTCACAAATCGCTGGATCAGTTGCCCGAGTTGAAACTGAATCACTTGAATCAGATGACCGACGATACCGGAATGCTGCAGCACGCGATCTTCACGATTCCGAACCGCAGAGAGGGCTACACAACGGACGACAACGCCCGCGCTCTGATACTTGCTGTGCTTCTGGAGCACATGGATAAAGATCGGGCTGGGGAGGGAGGGTTGCCTTCTGCAAAGTCGGCCGGCTTGTATCTATCGTTTCTGGAGCATGCGTTTAATCCTGAGACGGGCAGATTCAAAAGCCTTCTCAGCTACGATCGTGGCTGGAACGAAACCGAGGGGTCCGAAGACTGTCATGGGCGCGCCTTGTGGGCGCTGGGGACGGTTCTAGGCGGATCCCAAGATCATGGACTGAGGGGCGCCGCCGGTCGCTTGTTTGAGTTCTCACTTCCCGCGGTCTTGGCATTCAGCAGTCCGCGTGCCTGGGCGTACACCCTTCTAGGCGTTCAGCAATACCTCACTTCGTATCCCGGAGATCGCGATGCACAGAAAGTACGATCTGCCCTCAGTCGGCGGTTGCTTGAAATGTATGAGTCAATTCGAAGGCCGGACTGGAAATGGTTTGAGAACGTTCTGGCCTACGGAAACGCGAGATTGCCCCAATGCCTTCTGTTAGCCGGCGCAGCATGCTCGGATGATCGTATGGTTTCCGCCGGTCTCGAATCGCTCGATTGGCTCTCAACCGTGCAACACTGCGAGATCAACCGCCACTTTGTGCCGATCGGTTCGCAAGGCTTCTTTCGCCAGAATGGTGAAAAGGCCCGCTTTGATCAACAGCCGCTCGAAGCCGCCGGCGCGGTTTCTGCGTGTCTTCAAGCTTACCGGGTAACGGGTGACAGCTGCTGGCGCAACGAAGCCTGGTCTGCTTTCAACTGGTTCATCGGCGACAACGACCTGCAACTGCCCCTGTATGATTCCGCAACCGGCGGTTGCCGGGACGGCCTGCATCCCGACCGCGCCAATGAGAACCGGGGAGCAGAATCAACCCTATCGTTTCTTATGGCACTCCTAGAAATGCAATCTCTGCAAGAGCCTGAACAAAAGGAAATCCTTTCATGACTGTACCCGCAGAAAAGCAAGTGAGTCTTCTGAGCACTCGCTTCGAGCCACTGCTTCTTCGCCATCCCACAAACCCGATCCTTACGAGTAAGGATTGGCCATACCCCATCAACAGTGTGTTCAATGCGGGTGCGACTCTACTCGCGGATGGCACGACCCTGCTGCTTTGCCGTGTGGAAGATCGACGCGGCCTGTCGCATCTTTGCGCCGCGCGTTCTCGAAACGGCGTCGATGGATGGCAAATCGATAGTGAGCCGACATTGATGTCCGACCCCAAAAACTATCCGGAAGAAATCTGGGGCATTGAAGATCCTCGCATTACGTTCGTCCCCGAACTGCAGCAATACGTCGTTACTTTCACTTCCTATTCGCGCGGGGGGCCCGGCGTGTCGCTGGCTCTGACCAAAGACTTCCACGCCTTCGAACGGTTCGGCGTGATCATGCCGCCGGACGACAAAGACTCCGCACTTCTACCTCGAAGAATCGACGGGTGCTGGGCGCTTATTCATCGTCCTATGACGACGCTCGGGTCACACATGTGGATTTCCTACTCTCCCGACCTGCGCTATTGGGGCAGGCATAGGCTCATGCTGGAAGCCCGCCGCGGTGCCTGGTGGGATGCAAACAAAATCGGGTTATCGCCGCCGCCCGTCGAGACCTCCAGAGGTTGGCTCGTGTTTTATCACGGCGTACGGCACACCCCCTCCGGCTGCTTGTACCGATTGGGCTTGGCGCTCTTCGACCTGGAGAATCCGGAGAAGTGCTTGCTGCGAGGAGATTCGTGGATCTTTGGACCGGAGGCAAAATACGAGCGTCACGGCGATGTGCACGATGTCGTGTTCCCCTGTGGATACACGATGGCCGCCGATGGCGACACCATCAACATCTATTACGGAGCCGCGGACTGTGCAATTGCCCTGGCTCAAGCCCGCGTGCGATCTCTACTGGATTGGCTAGATACCAATGGAAGTTGCGAGCGCCGCCAGCGAGCACAGGATTTATGAGACTGTTTCTTGGAGCTTTCCAGTTTATCTTTGGCTGCCGGCATCGTCACCTCAGCCGTGTGTTCACGATCAAACACCGCACATACCGCGTTTGCTTCGACTGTGGACGGGAATTCGATTTGCTTGACGAGCATGCGCCAATACGGTCCGACGCTTCTCTGGGCGCATGCCTGGGAACCAACCCTCATCATGCGCGCTAAAACTTCTGCGCTCTGATTCTGTCACTACGTCGTGATCTGGATTCTTCACATGTGAGCTGTCTTGCTCAGACGCACTATCCCATACCTGTCATTCCTGTGGTGGCGTAAACAAGATTCGCCACATCCCGCGCAACGGCACTTCCGTAGATCTGCCTAATGGTGTGCCAAAGAGCAATCAGGTTGCTGCGTGAGGATTCTGTAGCACGGCTGGCACGGTCCTTGGCGAGTTCTGCCTGGTACGTGCTTAGGAGGAAGCCATTCTGCTTGGCGAGACGTTCGATTGTTGCTAAATCGTGTTCTTCTAAATGACCCATACTACATTGTACGCATAATGTTGAAAAAAGTTCGGTCTCAAAAACGCAGGTTGCGAACTGCTTGACAGTCCCGCCGCATAAGACTAACGTTGTAGCGGAGTTGGTTACTACTTTCTCCTCTTTCAGGTTCCCTGAACTAAGTCAGCCCATCTGAAGTTCTCCCCTCTTAGCGATAAAAACCTTTTAGGAGGTTGATATGTTTGCACGCAACGTCTCCGTTCATCTGAAATCCAACATGCTTTCTGATTACACCCGAACCTTTGAGAATGAGATTCTCCCTTTACTTCGCAAGCAGAAGGGCTTCAAGGACGAAATCACGTTGTCAAATCCCGGCAGCCTGGATGTGATTGCGATCAGTCTGTGGGAAAGCAAAGCCAATGCAGAAGCCTACAACACCAATACTTACCCAGAGGTGCTGAGAACATTTGCAAGAATGATCGATGGAACGCCCAAGGTTCAGACGTTTGAGTCCGTCACCTCGACCTTCCATAACGTCGCTGTAGCAGCATAAGGATCTGTGAGCAAGTCGCACGAGAAGGCGGTTAACTCCGCCTTCCCAGCTTACAAAGTGCCAAGGCATTAATCGTTTGGAATGGAGGTTCCTTCCATGAAAGCGCTCTTGTTGGTCATTCTCTCTCTGTGCTTTGCCCAAAGCGTCGTCGCTTTCTCGCAGGAAGCTCCCAATCAGTCCCTACGGAAGAATCAGTCGGGCCGCGGGGCTCGTCTCACAACCATCATGGGCACAGTTCAGGAAGGTGGCGACAAATTGAGGTTCGTCACCGAACAAAGAGCCTGGAATGTGGACAATCCGGAGATTCTTGAGGGTCATGAAGGACACTACGTGCACGCGAAGGCTTACGTCTACCCAGATAAGAATCTGATTCACATCACAGAGGTGAAGATACCGACCGCACGTGAGACCAGGGAAGCTGACATCAAGTAGGCGCGATGACTTGACCGCAAGCAGCCGACCCCGCACCCCTCCCGCTCCGCCCGGCGTTTTCTGGTTTTCACTATGGATGACGGACCCTACTATCTGCCTCTCGACTGTCCGAATGGAGGAGACGGCTAGCGGGCGTTCCCGGAAAATCTGCGATGGAGCCATTCCCACAGCGGAGCTTCGCGGTCGGCATTGCGGACTACAGCCCAGTGACTTCCGTCACTGCAGACACACATCCAGTGCGTGAAAATAATGTCGAGACCGAGCCAGGAGCTTGCCCATCGTGCAAGCCTCCGGAGGCAGTGAAATTTCCGAAATGGTCGCTTTTTTCGTTTCTTGTGGTGGTCTTTTTCCCAATCAACCTTTGCGTAGCACTGGCCGGCATCCAGGCGAAATCAACCAGCTTAGGAGCGACTCAAGAACTGCCAAGTGCGTACCAAAGCGGGAAGATTGTGGCCGTCCAAACGACCGAGTGGCAGACTGAATATGTTGTTCAAATCTCGGTTCAATTTAAAGGCACGGTCTACACCGGCGAATACGTGACAGAAGAGAAATCCATGGCACCGTCCAGTGGGTTGTCAAAGGATCAGCCCGTCTCGGTGAGGTTTGTGAAAGGAAAGATGTTTCTGAAGCTGGCTAACGGAGAAGAACTGATCACACAAGTCATCGAATAACGAATCAGCCCGGGCCGAGGTGGCTTTATGACGCTGACTGTCGTGGCGGTGATCTTCGGAGTTTTCGCAATTAGCCTGATCGTCCTCTTGATCTACAAGAGCACGCTCACCATGCACAGGGATGACCAGTTGTTTCTGGATGACGCGAGTTCGCACATGCACGCTGAGCAGACGGAACTGTTGGCCAAGGTCAACCGGCTTACTATCCCGGTGCGCGTGTTCGGCATCGGGTCTGGGGTATTTCTGCTGGTGCTCTTGGCGATGTGGCTCTACCAGAAGCTGAACGCGGTACAGTAGCGTCGAAAGCGGGGGATTTGCGCCACCCGGCCAGCATCCTCGCGCAGAGCAAGACGAGGCGAACCTAGCTCTAATTTAGCGATTCTCTGTTGCCTCTCTCACGATCCGAGCGGCAGCTTGGCTGAGTCCTCGCGGGGCGCTTTCTTCGGAGTTTGCTCTGGACGGGCATTAGTTCGCTTTTCCACGTAATCGCCTTGGCGTAGTGCTTTATCGGATTTTGTGCGCTTCTTTGCCATACCCACAGTATCTGACGTTGTGTTGCTGAGCGCAACACTTCGTCGCTCTGTGGAAATTCAAACTGCACCACTACCGGAATTAGAGACAACAAGATTTGCCTGAACATGCGGAACGCGAAGGTACTCAGCTTGTTCCCCGTTTGAGATTGTTTCCGATCTTGCATCCGCCGATGGGACCGCCGAGTTGCGACCAGGACCCATTTTATAGATCGAGGCTGACGGTCGTCTTGTACCGAGTCAAGACACGCGTAGACTCTTGACCGAGGCGCGGGCCATTCCGCCACTGATATCAGGAGTAATGATCAACTCAAGTACGGTGACTTCCGAGAGCTGAACATCGTATTCCTCGACCTCGCGTATTGTCTCAGGTGGGCTGAAATTCCACTGCTGGCGTACAATCTCTCGGAACGAGCGCACGCCATTCGAAGACCATTGCAACACGAACTCTTGCGTGCGCGTTGTTTCGGTTTCCTCAAAAACAAGTGATATGTGTCTCAGCCTTTGCGGCTGATCGAAGACCAGCCGAATCGTTTGAGTTCCCGGGATAGCAGCACGCCAGCCCCGGGTTTCTCCCGAGACCAACGCACACTCGACCGGGAAATTCTCCTCTTCCGACGTGACCTCGACCGCAGCTGCACGCTCGAGGTCCAGCCAGCCTTCGCCGTGAGGCCCAACCGTCTCCTGGGTTGGGGTGATAAGCCGCTTACGCATATGGTCCTAATCTGCCTCCCGTACAACTCCGGCCGTCACCGAAGGGGACATACTCGGGTTCATGGGTCGATTCTCTGCGAATTTCGCTCGGTCTGAGATCACAGGTGCCGGCCAATCGCCTCGGGCGTCTACTGCTCGATTCTCTTACTGCCATTTGGTGTCTCATTCTGTTGAGCACTCTTTACCGCCACCGCAAGCCGCTCTTCGCCAATAGTTGACCGTCTGCCTTGTTCCTAGTACATGTCTCCCATGCCGCCATGGCCGCCGGTAGCGGCAGCGCCCTTCTTTTCTTCCGTAATGTCGGCGACGAGGGCCTCGGTAGTCAGCATCAGCGCCGCGATGGAGCCGGCATTGGTCAGAGCAGTGCGCACGACCTTGGTCGGATCGAGCACGCCAGCCTTGACTAGGTCTTCGTACTCTCCGGTCAGGGCGTTGTAGCCGTTATTGTCCTTCGATTCGTTGACCTTGCCCAGAACGATGGCGCCTTCTTCGCCGGCGTTCTCGGCGATCCAGCGCAGCGGCTCCTGCAGGGCGCGTTTCACGATGTTCACGCCGATCTGCTCATCGCCTTCGACCTTCAGCTTGTCGAGCGCAGTGACGCAGCGGATCAGGGCCACGCCGCCGCCGGGCACGATGCCCTCTTCGACCGCCGCGCGGGTTGCGTGCATGGCGTCCTCGACCCGAGCCTTCTTCTCTTTCATTTCGGTTTCGGTCGCGGCGCCAACTTTAATAATGGCCACGCCACCAACCAGCTTCGCCAGCCGCTCCTGCAGCTTCTCGCGGTCGTAGTCGCTGGCGGTCTTATCGATTTGACCGCGAATTTCCTTCACCCGGCCTTCGACGTCGGCGTGCTTGCCTTTACCTTCGATGATGGTGGTGTTGTCCTTGTCAATGGTGACCTTCTTGGCCTGTCCGAGATCCTCCATCTTCACGTTCTCGAGCTTGATGCCTAGATCTTCCGTGATCGCCTTCCCGCCCGCGAGCGTTGCGATGTCCTGCAACATGGCCTTGCGGCGATCGCCGAATCCAGGCGCCTTTACGGCAGCAACCTGCAGCGTCCCACGCAGCTTGTTGACGACAAGAGTTGCCAGGGCCTCTCCCTCGATATCCTCTGCGATGATAAGCAGCGGCTTGCCACTCTTGGAGATCTGCTCAAGCAGAGGGAGGATGTCCTTCATGGAGCTGATCTTCTTTTCGTTGATGAGGATATAGGCGTTCTCGAAAGTAACTTCCATGCGTTCAGGATCCGTGACGAAGTACGGCGAGAGGTAGCCGCGGTCGAACTGCATGCCTTCCACGACTTCGAGCTGGGTCTCAAGCGTCTTCGACTCTTCGACGGTGATGATGCCATCCTTGCCGACCTTCTTCATTGCTTCCGCGATGATGTGGCCGATGCTGTCGTCATTGTTGGCGGAGATGCTGCCAACCTGGGCGATCATGTCGCCGGTGACGGGCTTGGAGAGCCTATCGAGCTCACCCTTGGCACGCTCCCCCGTCTTGGGGTCGATTGCGCCGCAAATCACAGTGATGGCTTTCTCGATGCCGCGTTTCATCGCCATAGGATTGGCTCCAGCAGCAACGGTCTTAACGCCTTCGCGATAAATGGCCTGCGCCAAAACGGTGGCCGTGGTGGTCCCGTCGCCGGCGACGTCCGAGGTCTTGGAGGCGACTTCGCGAACCATCTGGGCGCCCATGTTCTCGAGACCGTCTTGCAATTCAATCTCTTTTGCGACGGTGACGCCGTCCTTAGTGATGGTCGGCGAACCAAATTTCTTTTCAATGACAACGTTGCGGCCCTTGGGGCCGAGGGTCACCTTCACGGCGTCGGCCAGAACGTTGACGCCGCGGAGGATCGCCTGCCGGGACTCTTCTCCGTGTACGATTTGCTTTGCCATAATCCTTTTCTCCTAGACTTTGACATTATTGTCATCTCGAGCGGACACTCTTAACCGTCGAGGAGTCTGAGTTCGTCACTACTCGCAATCGCGGAACGCGATTGCAATGAAAGCGCCAAACGAACATCCGACCTTACTTCTTTGCTCCTACGGTCTCTTTCTTGGCCGCGCCGGAGACAACGCCGAGGACTTCTTCCTCTTTCATGATGAGATAGTCTTCTCCGTCAATCTTGATCTCGGTGCCGGAATACTTACCGAAGAGGATGCGGTCGCCTCCTTTTACGGCAAGAGGAAATAGCTTGCCTTCGTCATTGGTCTTGCCCTTGCCAACCGAGATGACTTCGCCCTCCTGTGGTTTATCTTTGGCAGAATCCGGGATGATGATGCCGCCCAGGGTGGTGCCAGCTTCTTCTACGCGCCGCACCAGAATCCGGTCATGCAGTGGAGTAAACTTCGTGGCCATACTTGCAGACTCCTTTCATTCGTATTCAGTTGTACAAGCGCGAGGGGTATGGAAGCTAACTAGCAGAGCTTCTGAAACCGCAGGGACACGTACACGCCCGCGCGGCTGGACGTTCCTCGATCAGAATGGCGCGCCAGTACTAATTTCTGTGGGCATAGCACTCTCGGTATCCTTAGCGCTTTAGCGATCATGGGTTAAGGGGCTCGTACCCCAACTATCGTCGAGGCACCTAGCAAAAGCTGAGCACTATTGACCATGTTCAGTTCCGCAACGCCGCTGGGGTTGTGAAATCCGGATTCGCAAGGCTCATCGACGCGACGGCAATCACATCCGCAGTACCGTTATCGATGTCCGCAATCCTGGTCGGAAGGTCCGCGCCCCCGCGATTCAAAACGAGAACGCCGGGCCAGATGCCACGAATTTTCCTGAGCAAGACTTCATCGCCCATATGTGCGACGTGCAGATACGCGAGCCCGAGGCGACTCAATTCGCGAACCAAGGCCCCATAAACGCCGTAAACATCGTTTTCTGCGATGTCATTAAGTGCGTTTCCGGGTGCAATTCGGATGCCCGTGCGGCCTGCGCCAATTTCGTCCGCAACAGCTGAGGCCACTTCTACAGCAAAACGAAATTTTCTTTCAATAGACCAGCCGTACTGGTCGGTTCGGTGCTGGTGATCATGCTACGAGCTCCACGGTGGACCGGCGCGTTTCTGCTTGCAGCCATGATCGTCGCCGCGGGCGCCACCTCTGCTAAGCGCGCCAAGGGTGTTCCAGGGTCGTTCCGGGTATCTACCTATTCGATCGCATGCGGGGCCGGATCCGTCATCGCAATCATGACCTGGCTGGGAGTCATTGATACGGCGATCACTGCCTTGATCCCGGTTGGCAGTATGCTAATCGCGAATGCCATGAACACCAATGGCCTTGCACTCAATCGGTTTCGCTCCGACGTGCTCGCGCACACCGGCGAAATTGAAACTGCTCTGGCCTTGGGCGCCGATCCACGGCAGAGCGTAGCACCTTATGTACAGGATATCGTTATATTAAGCAGCCAACGGAGCAGGGATCAGGATAATAGGTGCCAGCGTTGAGGCGCCGATGTATTGCTGTGAAGCTCGTTGGAGGGAGCTTCGTATTTTCAAGCGGCTAGAGGCAGAGATGGATTAAGGATGACGCCTGTCAGCGAAATGGTCCCTCCGATGTAATGCTCGGCAATTCCCTCCAGGGCCGCAAACTACCGCCCAAACAGGTCGTGTCGGAACTCCTCAATGTTCCTCTCGTGGACTTCACCACGATGGATGCGACTCGTATCCTCGGCGCCGTTGGATTCCAGGTCCACTCAGCAGAGGACAAACCTGAACCGGTCAGAGTTCAGTCGGAGGCCTTGCTGCAGGAATACTTGCGCTCCCACGGACTCATGGACGTCGAAGTGGAGCCCATGATCGAGAATTCCAGTAGCCGGCCCGACTACCGGCTGCGCGCAGACGGATTTGAGGTGCTGTTTGATGTCGAAGAACTCGGCATGAAACTGGCTGACGGTCGTATCCGCGGCGGTGCCTATAGCCCCTATGGCCCGATTCGAGAAAAGATCAGCGCAGCGAGAAGAAAGTTCAAAGACATGGAGGGGCACTGCTGCTGCCTGATTCTAGAGAACCAAGAAAGACCGCGGATCGGCCTTAACTGGCAGATCATCATAGGAGCGATGCTCAGCGACCTTGGGCTTCCCTCTCCCATCGGCCAGAGAAAAGGAGAGGCCCTCAAGAACTTGACGGCCTCGCCCGAGAACACCATACTCAGCGCGATCATCGTTGTCGAACGTTACGCTATTGGCAAAAAGCGATTTCGTCTTTTTGTGTACGAGAAAGAGCAGGAACTCGGGCGAGAGCTTGGCATTGAAGAGTTCTTGCAGGCATCGGAACAGTCGGCTGGCACCGAGCGCGATCTCTCATTGAACCGGGTCCGGGTGCGCGTCCACGAGAACCCGCATGCCAGAGCCCCTCTCGACCGTCGCTTGTTCCAGGGACCATTCGATGAGAGGTACGGCTTGATTGACGGCCCGGAGCGATTCGGACAAGTTTACGCCGGCAGTGGAGTCGCGGACTTCGAGAAGCTGTCCAGCACCGCTCGGCTTCTTAGCAGATCCTAACCTTGGCCGTGAGGACGCCGGAGATGCCGGGCCACAGTCGAGGAGCTTTCCTTGTAAGAGATTAGGTAAGGGTTGCTCGTCAACCGCTAAGAATCCTTCGGTTTTTTGAGAACGTGGAGTGATGCGGAATCTCCTGCTCGAAGCCCAGACCCGTGAACCACCGCCAGGCCAAATGCATGCGCAGTTCTTCCACCAGCCTGCGCTCGCTGGTGATGCCGTACAGATAGCCAATCAACAGAATGCGCAGCAGCAACTCAGGATCAATTGAAGGCCGTCCGGTCTCGCTGTAGCTGTCCTTCAGTTGCTGCCGCACAAACTCGAACGTGACGTGCTTGTCGATGAGCCGCAGCAGGTGGTTTTCAGGAATCTGATCTTCCAGCCGGAAGTAATAGAACAACGCTTCTGAGCGGGGGTGGTGCCCCATCATGATCAGCAGGCCTCCGAAGATCGGAATCAAACAGAGCATGGGCGAATGCTTCCTTCTAACATGCTTCTGCTGAATCTCACCCCGCTAATCGACGTGACTTTTTCAACATCACCCACAGGCGTTTACACGCAATTGAGGAATCGGGCAGTCCGGGGTAAATGCGTGTAATGATATTTCACCACTTGAGACGATTACCTCAGCGGTTTGGCTGGTGTCAGGTTTAGACTTCATGTGCCCATCATAGCGGACCCCCAAAGGAGCATGAAGCAATGGACGTAAACAAGCCGATGAGCGGCGAGTTGGCCGCGTTAATCCCCATGTTAGCCGATACGATGAAGTTTGCGACGCAATCTCTTGCTCAGTCCGGCGCCTTGGCCGAGTTGTTAATAGAAAAGGGCGTTCTAACGAAAGCAGAGCTTGATAAGAAAGTGGCTGTGGGTCAGCAGTTAAGAGAAAGCCTGATGAAGAAGCTGGACGAGGAGATTCGGAAGCAGTCCTGAATCACGATCGAAGTTGTGACCGAAGAGATGCATGGGTCGGACTGAGTTGTTGACCCCAACGATTAGGAGCGAGCCCGGAAAGTGCAAACCAGCAAGGAGAGCGAGATGGCGCTCCTCAACGAGTGCATGCAGTCGTGTACGCACACAGTGCTTGACACCGCCGACATTGTTAGAGATGGCGGTTTTGCGCCAACAATCAGTCGAGGACTACCGCGTCCTTAAGACTGTTCACTTTGGAACAGTTTTCCGCCTTGGCCGCCGCCTATCATGTCGGTCAACCAGCCTTGGCCAGCCTTGGAGGAAGTGATGGAGAACTTCGCCGAGTTGATGCAGAGGCTACTTGAAATCCAAAGTGGCGAAAGACACAAAGAAGCCCAGAGCTGATCGCTGAAGATGGGTGTGCGAAACCGAGTGTTCATCCTCGTACTTGAAACCTAGGTAGACCGGGAAGGAAAGGGATGCGACTCTATCTTGTTAATCCCGACAATCCGGTCGTCAGCCTGAACAAGGTTCATTGGAACCGTCTGAACAAGTATCGAGTCTGGAAACCGCTCGGGCTTCTCGTGGTGGCAGGACTGACGCCGCCGGACTGGGAGGTGACACTGATCGACGAGAACTTGGGCCCTCCCGACTACGGATGTCTGCCCAAACCTGATCTCGTGGGTATAACGGCCTTCACTTCCCAGGCGCCGCGGGCCTACGAAGTCGCAGCACTGTACCGCGCGACGGGAGTGCCTGTGGTGATGGGAGGCATTCATGCCACGTTCTGTCGCCACGAAGCGCTGGAGCATGCCGATGCGGTGGTCACGGGAGAGGCGGAATCGGTATGGGCGCAGGTTTTGGCGGATGCGCGCAACCACGCCCA
>Ga0335079_10003408_pt1 | contig 18391 bp, 10 predicted proteins | sample Lox_Sample_33_FD_206719 | JGI IMG/M metagenome (GOLD analysis project Ga0335079, IMG submission 206719) | Soil microbial communities from Loxahatchee National Wildlife Refuge, Florida, United States - Lox_Sample_3.3 | ecosystem: Environmental > Terrestrial > Soil > Wetlands | place: USA... | reverse complement strand
ACAGGATCGCTGCACAGCGTCCTAACACCGCCTTCCAGAGTCTCTGCTCGCCGCATCTGGCGGGGGTTTCAGGTCATCCAATAAACATGAAGATGAGGAAAGGTGACTATGAGACTGTCAAGGTCTAAGTGGTTAGTGGGGTCGCTCTTGGCAGCTGTTCTGTTTGTTCCTGCGTGGGGTACTACTACGGACGCACACACGGCGATGCCGGGAACCCTGAATTATGTGGAAGGTACAGCTGATTTAGGATCTCAGGCGCTGGGTTCGCAGTCGGTGGGAACGGCTGAGCTGCAGCCGGGTGAAACACTGGATACAGGGAACGGCAAAGCGGAAGTGCTGCTCACGCCGGGAGTTTTTCTCAGGCTGGGCAGCGACAGCTCGGTGCGGATGATTTCGCCAGATTTAACCAACACCGAAGTGGCTTTGAGCAAAGGCCAGGCGATGGTTGAGGTGGACGAAATTTACAAGCAGAATGACATCCGCGTGAAGGTGGATGGAACGCCGGCGCGCATTGAAAAGACGGGCTTGTATGATTTTGACGCCAATCAGAACGAGGTCCGGGTGCTGGATGGACAGGCGATGGTTCAGGAAGGCGACAAGGATATCAAGATCAAAGGCGGACACGAGTTGAGCGTTGCCCCGGGGGCTCCGCAAAAAACCGACAAATTCGACAAGAAGGCTTTTGAGGATTCGGAGCTTTACCGCTGGAGCAGTCTGCGTTCGGCTTATCTCGCGGATGCCAATGCCCAGCAGGCGCAGGTTTATTTTGCCGATGGCTGGTACGGGCCGGGATGGTGGGGCGCAGGCTGGTACTGGGACCCGTGGTTCGCGGCGTACACGTTCATTCCGGGAGATGGAATCTTCTACAGCCCGTTCGGGTGGGGATTCTATTCGCCGCTGTGGGCATATCGCGCTCCGGTAGTGAATGGACACTATGTTCATAACTTCACAACCTATCGGCCGCATTACGCAACCGGCCCGAATTACGCGCACGGCATTTACCGTGGGCCAGGTTCGACAGGAGCGTTTCATTCGGGCGCGGTGCGTCCGGGCGAGGGCGCGATGGCACATAGTTTCGGAGCAGTGGGCGGATTCCACGGAGGAGCGGGAAGCTTCCATGGTGCTGTTGGCAGCTTTGGCGGCCGCCGGTAACCTGGGCTGAATTGAATTTTAAGGGCTCCCTTTCGAGAGCCTTTTTTTTGATGGACGATAAAGGGAGAATCTGGTGGCACTGTCAAGTGCCACCAGAGCTGATCGAAGCTACTTTGAAGCAGAGCTACTGCACGGTGACCGAAACGGTCATCGTATGAGTGGTGTTGCCGCTGGTTGCGAGCAGCGTAATCGGATAGGTACCGCTCGGAGTTGATTTGGTGGTGCTCACGGTGAAGGTCGCAGTCCCGGAACCAGTAATGCTGGCCGGGCTCCAGCTTCCCGACATCCCGTTGATGCCCTGTGTTCCATCTGAGCTCAGCGTGACATTGCCGTTGAAGTTGAGCGGCACGACGTAACCGGTAAAGGTCCCAGAGCTGCCTTTGTTAACGTTCTGATATCCCTTGAAGGCGCTCATAATGAACCAGTAATCGGGATAATCAGGAGCGGCGTTGCAGCTGTTGGAACCGCTGGGCTGGTTCCAGTTCGAATGTGCGTCCTGACCGGTCAGCGACTGCCAAGTCGAGAACGTGTCCGAAGTCCAGTTCGCAGGGCTGGGGACGAGGAACACTTTGGTATAGGCACTGTTCCACCAGGTGTTGTAGTCGGAGGCGAGGGTGCGTTGGAACGATGACCAATCCGAGCCGCCCAGGGTGCCGTCAGAGAACAGCTCCTGCTGCGTGCCTGCGGTGAGAACGTCATTGCTCAAGGTGATGTTCTGCGTGACCAGATTGTAGGTCTGTCCGGTTTGCCAGTTCTTCACCTGGAAGCCGCCGGCCTGGCCGATGACGGTGATTCCGGTGTTGTTATTGAGGAAGGAGTCGCCCGTCAAGGTGACATCGGAAGAGTTGCGCAGCTCAAAGCCCATGTTGTTCGGGCCTGAGCTCGGATTGCCGTTGCAGAAGTTGCTGTTGGAGATGGTGATGGGGCCTTCGCTGCGCTCGACGAAACCGCCGCCAGTGAGGTTTTCCTCGGCACTCAGAGCGGTGGCTGTATCGTTTTCGTTGTCGGTATCCCAATGGAAGCCGAAGGTCTGGTTCCAGGAGCTGTCGATGTTGTTGACGGTCTGGTTGTGAGCAAGGCCGAAGTGGGTACCGGCGGTTCCCCAGCCGTAGTAAATGCCCTGCGCGCCGCGCCAATCGTTGTAGCGGGTCTGCAGGTTCTGCCAGAGGTCGTAGAGAGTTTCGTAACCCATGACGCCGCTGGTGCCGTTGTGATTGGCAACGACGTTCTGCACGGTGGTGTAGGTGGTGAAGCCGAGCTTCAGACCGGCCGCGTTGTTCCAGTAAAAGTTGTCGGTATCCACCAGGATGTTGCTGGCCGAGTATTCGATATCAACTGCCGCATCGAGGCGGCAGGTGCTCGCGTACTGGAAAGTCAGGCCGCGCAGAACGATATTCGACATATCAGTGATAGTGAACAGGTTCGGGCGGGTCGAGACTTCCACGGTCGCGGTGTTCATATTCGTGCCGGAGGGCGGCCAGATGTAGGCCTTGGTGTGGGCCTGATCAATGTAAAAGGTGCCAGCGCGCATCGCCGACTGACTGAGGACCTGCGTCAGGGATGTTCCGTTGACCATGATCATTTCCACGTGGCGGATGATGTCTTCTTCCTGGAACGTTGTTCCTTCATCCATCGCGCACAAGCCAAAGTTTTCGTTCCAGCTGTGGGTGTAGGTGGTTGTGCCGCTGCCGTCTGTTCCGCTGCTGCCGGCCGTTCCATCGCTGGTGTAGGGGGTCCAGCCGGTCCAAATGTCGGCACCGGAGACAATGGCGGTCCCGTTGGTGGCGGCTTGGAATGTCATGGGCGCGCTGGTTGGACGATCCGCCCGCGAAATGGTGACGGATTCGCGATAAGTCCCGGGATTGATGATGACTTTTGTTCCGATGTTCTCCCGGTTGTTGCTCAATGCGAGGTTGGTCGCGGCACCGATGGTTTTGAGCGGAAGTTGCTGAGTGCCGGGGTTCGAATCGGAGCCCTTGGCGGCGTCTACATAGAGGGTGGCGGTTTCATCACCTTCGTTTACGTTGGCCTGGCACCAGGCGAATTGCGCGCCCAAGCAGGCAGAGATTACGAGCAGGAGACGAACGAATTTTAAGTTTTTCACGGAGGGCTGCGTACTCCTTTTCAAAGATTTGCGCAGTAATGAAAGCTGCGCGGGACGAGCGTTCTGGGCAAACTCAGGCTACGTCGCAGCGGACCGGCCTACAACGTAACCGGCGTGTCAGGCATGGCCGGACAAGAGGTCATTGTCCGACCGGGACGAAGAGGCGGTAATCCATGGGAACGAGACGGGACAGCTACTTAAAAGGCCAGCCAGAAGCCTTGTTTGAGGAGAATAGGGGGGTTGCCTGAGGATTGGCAACCCCCGATGAACTACCGATTAGTCTGCGAAAGGAACCAGGGTGTAACGGTTTCACTGGTCAGGAAGAAGTTGAGCATTTCATCCGCGACCTTCTGGACCCCGGTGGGGGTTGTGGGATGGGTGCCATCCGGCAGCACATCCTGGCATGTCCAGACCAGGCCTTCCGGCCGGGGAGTCATGCCATTGCCCCAGTAGTACGGTCCCCAGGCGACCCACGGAGCGTTCACCGGACCAAGGCCGGGATTGTAATTAAGCCTGGGATCGCCATCCAACTGGTCCTGAATAGCCCATTTGACGGCGAACCCATCTTCATAGGCGTAGGGTTCAGGGTTAATGACGTGGGACTCGCCATTGGAGTATCCGCCGTAAATACGGCTGGAAAAATACATCAGCTTGGCATTCGGGAAGAAGGTGTGGACATTTACGATGACCTGCTCGATCTGGCTCTGAAGATCGGCAATATCGCCGGGGAATGTGCCGCTGGTGATGGCGTCGGTTGGCTCATACCAGACCGCAACCACCTGCTCGGCATCCACGCCTGAGTTGGGCAGGATGTAATTGGTGATGGTGGTCCAGTATGGAGCGTTGGCATCGCTAAACTCGGAGGCGGTTCCATCCCCTTGGCCGGCGTTGACGACGATGAGCTTCGGATCTCTGCTTGGAATCGCCATGAAGTCGCCCAGGATCTGGGTAGCTTCCAGGTGAACTGCCGACTCACCCATCAAAACCAGGACCTTCCTGCCGTTGACGATATCGACGTTGCCGTTGGAGTCGAGCGGCAGAATAGCATCCGCCAAGTTGACGCCGTCAGCTTCATGGCGAGGGGGAACGGTATTGCTACCGCTGGGGTAGAGGCCGCCCTCGGATCCGAGATAGGTACCGGTACCCAGTACGTCGAGGGGGGTGATGGGTGTGTTGGTGCCGGAAACATCCCAGACGATGTTGTTACAGGTGGCGCCGGTCTGCATCAGGACAGGCAAAGTAAAAGTCTTGGTTACAGTGGTCTGATTCGAATCCTGGACCTGGACCGAAAGAGTTTGATTTCCAGTTTTGACGGTTGGACTCAAAGTTCCAAATAGCAAGCCCGCACTGTTGATCCTCAAACCGGCAGGCAGCGAGCCCTGCGCCCTCCAGCGGTATGGAGCTTTGCCGCCGGCGGCGGTGAGTGGAGCAGAGTACTCAGCTCCCTGCGTAGCCTGGGGCAAGGTGGCGAAAGTTGGAATGGCGAGGCTAGTTGCTCCCGTGCCGACGCCGATGAGATTCACCCCCTGTGCGGGCAGCGAGTCGTAATGCACTACGACCGTATCGACAAAAGGCGACACCGCGCTGGGCAGAAAACCGACCTTGAACTGCGCCGAGTTTCCTGGCTGCAAGATTGTGGGGATGAATGGCAACATGCTGAACGGAGGGTCGAGAGTGATGGCCGTGATCTTCATCTGTTCAGTGCCGGTGTTGCTGACGGTGAAGGTCTGGGTCCGGGCGATTGAGCCCTCGGTGACGTTGCCAAAATTCAAAATGGTTGGAGTGACACTTGCGACCGCAGTTGTGACCACGCCGGTTCCGCTCAGAGGGATGGAAAGAGGCGGATCACCACCCGCAAAATTGACGGTGAAGGTACCATGAATGGTCCCGCCAGACTGAGGTGCGAAGGCGATCGTGTAAAAGGAATTCTCGCCGGAGGCGAATTCATACGGCGCCAGGCCCTGGGTCAGTTGGAAACCCTCTCCGGCCAAGGCAAAAGATGAAATCGTCACCTGGTGGCCGGTAGTATTGGAAACCGTAACTACCAGAGAGGTGGTGGTCAGACCGACATATTCACTCCCAAAGTTGAGAGCGGGCGGCGAGATGCCGATACCGCCGTCGGCAAATGCGGGCAATCCAGCAATGGTGAGGGTCAGCGCCCAAAAAATGTAGACCAGCCGTGTGGTCACTTTCCTCATGTCTGCTCCTTCTAAGCACCCAAACAGGGTAATTTGTGTGAATAGGCCGACTGGAAAACCAGCGCTTACTGCCAGGAAGCTGCGACTGTGCACACCCGACTGCGGATGCGCGTGAAATGTTTTGCAGTTTTTCTGCTCGTTTTGGAGCGAGAATCTCCTGCAAAAGCGCTTTCGTGTCCAAGAATCACAAACTTGCGTGATTTGCGACCTGGCCCTGGATGCAAGCCGGCTTTTGTATTTGCAATCAGAATTCCTCTGAACAACAGGCGGCACAGAATAGCGATCGGCGCTCATGTTGCGAGGCCTGGGGCTGCTGGCGAGCGCGGAATAGTCAAGGCACAAAAACTGCAAAATTTTTCGTCACAGCGGCGCGGAGAGATGTACAGCCGCCATATAGCAGTCGCCGGAGGCACGGAAAACGGCGCGCTTTCATTCCATTTTCCAGCACTTGCGAATTCGACCCGCGCTACCCGGGAAGGGGAGTGTTTTTTTCGTAAAGCACCGTTGACGGAAGCCAAACTGCAGCAAGCAGTGCCCGGATAGGCTTGGGCGTGGGGTCCAGGCGATCCACCGGGTTCAAATTTCCATTTGTCCAGGCCAGGTTAGCGCAATTACCAGGGTCCCCGAACTCAAATCTCCCAGGAGAAGCAGAATGAAAAGCTTCATAAAGTCGCTTGTCTGTGCAGTGGTTGCGGCGGTGGCATTCGTCCCAGCGGTATTTGCGGCCCAGGCCGGAACCATTACACTGTCGCCTACTTCCTACACTTTTCCGACAGAATATGTGGGCCTGGTGACACAGACGAAAGACTTTGTGCTTACCAGTACTATCCGGACGTCGGTGACGATCGAGTCGTTTTCGATTTCCAACCCGGTCTTTCAACTGACCCAAGGCACCGCGCCGATGACGCTGACCGGCGGGACTTCGGCCCACTTCACGATCGCTTTTGCGCCGCAAGCGGCGCAGGCCTACACCGGCACGTTCACCATCAATGTCTCGAACGGGTATGGGCCGTTCACCGCGACGCTCTCGGGTACTGGAGAAACGACCGGAGCGGTGGGCAGCTTGAGCCCAACTTCAATCAACTTCGGCAATGCAAAGGCGGGCACGACGACGGCTACCCAGACCGTGAACGTGACTAACTCGGGCACGCAATCGATGACCCTGACGTCGGTCAGCGCAGACCCGCCGTTTACGGTGGCTACCAAGGTTCAGAATGTCCCAATCGGAGCGGGCCAGACGTACCCGGTGAAGATCAATTTCAGCCCGACCGGGCAAGGTGCATTCAACAATGTTGTGACGTTCGCGTTCAAAGAGATACCCACGCTGGGAGCCAATATGAGCGGAACCGGAACGGCGGACCTCAATCCGACGATTCAAAATTTTCCGACCTTGCCGCTGGCGACGCAATCGGCTTCTTATTACGCTCCATTGGCAGCGTCGGGGGGGACAGGGCCCTATACGTTTGCAGTGAAGCCGGGATCGACGCTTCCCACGGGCTTATCGCTCTCCACCGCCGGTGTGATCTCCGGAACGCCCACGAAGGTCGGCACCGGGAGTTTCACCATACAGGTGACAGACTCAAAGAAGAAAAGCGGGCAGAAGCTGTTGAGTTTGACCATTGACAAGGCGACCGGCGCCAGTTGCAACAACATCTCCTGGGACATCGTGAACACAAATACACCGATTACTCCCATCGACGTGCTGGGAACAGGAACCTACCTGGGCTATGAAGGCGGGCTGTATCCCGATGGCAGCAATATTCGCCCAGCCGGTCAGGATTCGTATGGAGTGACGCTCGCCGACCAGATTCAGCCGCTGGATGCGGACGGAACGGTTGATCCGATTAACGGTAAAGAAGTGATCGTGCTGATGGGTGAGTCGACGGTACACGTGGAAGCGGCACAAATCGTACTCGACATGATGGCCGATCCTGCGAAGAATTCGCACGTCGTAGTGGTGAATGGCGGCCAGGGTAACGGGACCGCGTCTGAGTTTGATGATGTCAACTCGCCGTTCTGGACGACGATCACAAATTACATCCTGCCTAATGCGGGCGTGACCGCGAACCAGGTGGTCGCGATATGGTTCGAGCCCACGGATATTCTTTACAGCGGCACCTTCCCGACGGACGTGGCCAATGTAACGACAGAGATCGAAGACATCATGCGAGACCAATTGGTGCTCTTCCCGAACGTGAAACTGTCGTACCTGTCGAGCCGGATTTACGCGGCGTACTCGAACGGCCTGACGCAGAAAACGAACCCGGAGCCCTATGCATATGAAGAGGGCTGGTCGGTGAAGTGGGCGATCGAGGACCAGCTGGATGGCGATCCGAACCTCAATTACAACCCGAGTCTTGGGCCGGTAAAAGCGCCGTGGATGTCGTGGGCTTCGTATTACTGGGGCAATGGGCTGACGCCCAGACCGGACGGTTTGGTTTGGACGTGCCAGGACTTTGTACCGGATGGAGTTCACCCCTCAACCCCGCTTGGGGCAGAAAATGTGGCGAATGAAGTGGTGAATTTCTTCGAGACGGATGACAGTGCAGCGCCGTGGTTCCTGGCAAATCCGCCGAGAAGATGAGCTGGGGAGTTGGCCAAGCATGCGTTGCACGTCAATTCTCCCGTTGATCGTGAAGCGCGAATTGAAGCGAAAGAAACGAGCGATCAAGAATCAGGAGAGCCATTGAAGGTCTTATCCGCGATTTCTCTGCTTTCTGTGTTGGCAGTGACGTTGGTTGTCTGGGCGGGGGGGCGACACCATGACGTGGCCTCGACTCCGTGGTCTGCGCCGCCAGAGAATTCGGCCACAGGGGCGAAGGCGGTGCAACGCTTAGGCAAACTCCCACTGAGGTTCGAGAAGAACGTGGGACAGGCTGATCGCCAAGTACGATTCTTATCGCGCCAAAACGGTTACACGCTCTTTCTTACCAGCAGTGAGGCGGTCCTGGGAATCCTGCCGGGCAAGAAAGAGTTGCCGCCGCGAGCCAACACTGATCCCCCCGCACAACTCATGCGGATGAAACTGATCGGCGCGCACAGAGCCGCCCGGGCTGCGGGCGAGAACGAACTTCCCGGCACGAGCAACTACCTGATCGGGAATGATCCGACCAAGTGGCATGTCAATGTTCCGAGCTATGAAAGCGTGCGTTACAAGGACATTTATCCGGGGATTGACATGGTTTATTACGGCCACGACGGGCAGCTTGAATACGATTTTGTGGTTGCTCCGGGCGCGGACGCAGGGAGCATCACGGTGGCATTCGATACCGCGTCGCTGGGCAAGCACCTTGACGAATACCATCGCGCGGTCCCGCGGGTACAAGAGGGCGGCGATTTGCTGCTGCAAGCGCACGATGCGGATATCCGCTTTCATAAGCCGGTCATCTATCAGCCTGCCTCAGCGACGACGCCAGAGTCTCGTGTGGATGGGTGTTTCCGGATAACGAACAGCAAGGCGGTGAGGTTTGAGCTTGGCGCCTATGACCACAGCCGGGAGCTGGTGATCGACCCGGCAGTAGGTTTCTCCACATTTATAGGCGGCAGCCAGAATGACTATGGGTATGGCATCGCGGTCGACGCCACCGGAAACGTCTACATCGGCGGCCAAACATTTTCGCCAGATTTTCCGATCAGCAGCGATGCACACCAGAGCGGCTGCGGCGGAGGGGATTGTGCCCTAGGGGATGGGTTCATTACGAAGTTGAACTCGACCGGCAGCGACGTCATTTATTCCACGTACTTTGGCGGCAGGAACCGGGACCTGGTCAATGGGCTGGCGGTCGATGCTGCGAACAACATTTATGTAACCGGCCAGACTTATTCGCCCGACTTTCCGACTACCAAGGGTGCGTTTCAGACCCTCTGCGGCGGGCGCAACTGCCGAACGGGAGAAGGATTTGTGGCGGAGATTGATGCGAGCGGAGCGTCGCTGATTTACTCAAGCTTTATCGGCGGTAGCGCCTACGACCAGGGTAATGCTATTGCGCTTGACACGGTGGGCAACGCCTACATCGTAGGAACAACCTGCTCCAGCGACTTCCCGGTGACTTCCGGCGCTTTTCAGACGGCGTATGGGGGGGATAGTGGAGGCTGCAACCAGGCGGTCCCGGCCGGTGACGCGTTCGTTGCAGAGGTCAATGCCGGAGGTTCTTCGGTCAACTATGCGACCTATGTCGGAGGAAGCTACGGCGATGTGGGGTACGCGATCGCACTCGATCAGGAGCAGAACGCCTATATCACCGGCTATACCGATTCAACCAATTTTCCTACGTCGCCGAACGCTTTCCAGACGCAGCTTGGGAGTGGCGCCCCGGCGGCGGCGTACATCACGAAGCTGGATCCAGCAGGAGCGGTCGCCGTTTATTCCACCTACCTGGGAGGGACCGGCAATGGCATTCCCTGCGATGCGTGCGGCACCGCGATCGCGCTGGACTCGCAGGATAACGCGTACGTAGTGGGTTTGACGCTGGAGAAGGACTTCCCCACCACGGCAGGCTCTATCCAACCGGCCAAGGCGGCAGGCGGCGGTCATGATGCGTTCGTTGCGGAGATGAACCAGACGGGATCGGCGCTGGTCTATTCGACCTTTCTCGGGGGAACGGCGGACGACGGAGCGACCAGTATTGAGTTGAGCGCGGTGGGCACGGTGTATGTCAGGGGGAACACGTTCTCGTTCAACTTCCCGGTCACAGCGAATGCTTATCAAAAGAGCTATGCCGGCGACACGGACGCCTTTGTCACCGTGTTCATACCGACCGTTGGGAGCAAGTTACAGTATTCGTCTTACCTGGGTGGATCCGGAAGGGAATGGGGAGAAGCCACCGCGATGCTCGCTCTTTCGGGTGCCCGGCGAGCTCCAAACGTTTATGTAACCGGCTTGACGAGCTCCACAGATTTTCCGACCACCGCGGGTGCGTTTCAGGTGATTTCCGGGGGCTCAAACGACGCGTTTGTAACGGAATTTACCTTTGGCGCCAAGCCGAGCGACCAGTTTGAAGAGACAGAGTTTTGGAGCAGCTCGCGGTAGAAGCCCGCGCCGAGCGGCTTCGGCGCGACTGGCAATTAGGGGGAGCAATGAAGGTTCAGTATATGGCGGTACTTGCCCTGTTGGGTACGATCTTTGCGCTGCCGGCGCCGGCGCAGCAGTTCCTGGTGGCGCCGCATTATGCGACCGATGAAACTCCCTACTCGATCGCGTTTGCTGATTTCAACGGCGACGGCAATCCCGACGTGGCGATTGCCAGCCATTTCAGCAACACCATCAGCATCTTGCTGGGCAACGGAGACGGGACATTTCAAGCGGAGACCTCGCTTCTGGTCGGCCTCCAGGACATCGGCATTGCGGCAGCTGATTTCAATAATGACGGCAAGATGGACCTGGCGGTCGCCAACTACTACTACGACGATGTCAGTGTTCTTCTGGGCAATGGTGACGGGACTTTCCAGACGCAGTCATTCTGGCCGGTTGGCGCTGCCCCCTATTGGATTGTGGCCGGCGACTTCAATAAAGACGGGTTTGCGGACATGGCTGTGCCCAATGCGGCGGACAATACAGTCAGCGTTCTGCTTGGAAACGGCGATGGCACGTTCCAGGCGCAGACTACGTTTAAAACCGGGACCGAGCCGGTTTCATTAGCCGTGGGCGATGTGAATAAGGACAACATCCTTGATCTGGTGACTGCGAACTTCGTCGACAACACGATCAGTGTTCTTCTGGGGAAAGGGGACGGGACCTTCCAAGCCGGGGTGGCTTATGCGACAGGAGTAGAACCGGTTTCTGTGGCGATCGGGAACCTGAGCTCGGACGGCAATCGCGACGTAGCGGTCGCGAACAGCTACGGTAATACCGTGAGCGTGTTGCTGGGTAATGGAGATGGTACATTCCAGAGCCACGTAGATTACCCGACGGGCAACAGCCCCCATTCAGCCGTGATTGGGGACCTGAATGGCGACGGCAACAAGGACGTAGTGCTGGTGAACACGTTGGCTGACACGGTCAGCGTGATGCTGGGAGATGGAAGCGGGGCGCTGCAGCCGCACGTCGATTACGGGGTCGGGACCGATCCGCTGGCTGTCGGGCTTTTCGACGTGAATCTTGATACCAAGCTCGATGCGATAGCCACCAATGGTTTCAGCCAGAGCATCAGCGTACTACTGGGAAATGGCGACGGGACACTGCAGGCGCGCCTAGACTATGCCAGCGCGGCGGAACCGATATCGCTGGTGACCGCTGATTTCAATAATGACGGCAGAGCCGACATTGCGACGGCGAACCTTGCGGCGAACAGCGTGAGCATTCTGCTGGCGAATGGCAGTGGTGGGTTCCAGCCCCATGTGGATTACGCTTCGGGAGCAGGAAGTCGTGGTTCGGTTCCCTATTCCGTCGCCACCGCCGATTTTAACCACGATGCCAATGCCGATCTTGCGATAGCCAATTTTGGCGCCAACACAGTGAGCGCCTTACTGGGAAACGGCGATGGGACTTTCCAGAGCCATGTAGACTATGCGACCGGGCGAGAGCCCACCGCAGTGGCCACCGGGGACGTGAATCTCGACGGAAAACCGGACCTCGCGGTGACGAACCTGGGCGACGGTACCGTGAGCGTCCTGTTGGGTAATGGCGACGGCAGCTTCCAGTCGCAGGTTAGTTACGCCACAGGCCAGGCGCCGCACTTTGTGGTGATCTCAGACTTCAATAACGACAACAAACCGGATCTGGCGATCGCCAATTCATCGGGGAATACGGTCAGCATTCTTCTCGGCAAGGGAGACGGAACATTTCAGGCGCAGACGACATACGCGACCGGGCGAGAACCGGTTGCTTTAGGGGTTGCCGACGTGAACCACGATGGCAATCTTGACCTGACCGTCACGAACATTCTGGACAACAGCGTAAGCGTCTTGCTGGGGAACGGAAACGGAACATTTCAGACCCACGTTGATTACGGCGTGGGAGTGGAACCGCACTCTGTGGCCATCGCTGATGTGAATAACGACGGAATCCTCGATCTCGAGGTTGCCAACACCACCACGAATACCGTGAGCCTGCTGCTGGGCAACGGAAACGGGACATTCCAGACGCACGTGGATTATGAAACGGGAGGAAGTCCCTATTCGGTGGTGGTGGCCGACTTCAATGGAAACGGAACTCCCGATATTGCGACGGCCGACGAAGGCACGAATGCGGTCAGCATATTGCTGAACACGGGCCCTCCACTGCCAGGGGCATCGCTGTTGCCGAGCGCCCTGAATTTCGGAAATGTCAATGTCGGCTCAAGCAGCGCGCCGCAACTGGTAACGCTCACGAACACCGGCGGAGCAACGCTGACTATTACCAACATTACCCTGAGCAGCAACTTCAGCAAGACCACAACCTGCCAGGCGCAACTGGCGGCGGGGCAGAGCTGCACGATCAGCGTGACGTTTACGCCCACGCAGTCAGGAGCAATCAATGGGACATTGATGGTGACGGACAATGCTGCGGGCAACTCGCAGAGCGTCAGCCTGAGTGGCACGGGCGTGGCGACTTCTCCGATCGTCCAGCTGACACCCACCAGCCTGACATTCCCGGTACAGCTCTATAACACGACGAGCGCTGCCAAGAATGTGACGTTGAAGAACATCGGCACTGGAACATTGACGATCACCTCGATCGCCACAACCGGAAACTTTGCCCAAACCAACACTTGCGGAACGACGGTAGCGGCAGGGGCAAGCTGCACGATTTCGGTGACGTTTACTCCCACCGGGATCAATCAGCGAAGCGGCACGCTGTCGGTGACGGACAATGCTGCGGGAAGTCCCCAGACGGTTTCGCTGAGCGGTACCGGAACGGTCATCCAGTTGGTTCCGAACCAGGTGAACTTTGGCCAAATAAAGGTTGGCAAGACGAGCGTCGCGAGAACTACAACCATGACAAATGTTGGCACCGTGTCGATCGCGATTACGTCTTTCGCGATCGCGGGGACAGACGCGGCAGACTTTACGATTACCAACAACACCTGCGGAGCCAGCCTCGGAGCTGGGGCGAGCTGCGCGATTTCAGTAAGCTTCAGTCCGAAGGCGACGGGTCAACGCACGGCGGTGCTGGATGCCAACGACAAGGGCGGAGGCAGCCCGCAGACAGTACGGTTGGTGGGAACCGGAGGTTAGCCTCTGACCGCTAAGACTTGCAGCCGCCGCTTCAAGCGGCGGCTTTCTTTTTGTGCCAGATCTCGCGCATCACTTGCCGATACAAAATCGACTGAAGATCAAATTAAGGACATCGTCATTGGTGGTGGCGCCGGTGATTTCATCCAGCGGGCGCAAGGCATTGTAAAGGTCCATCAGAAGCATTTCATGCGGGATGCGGGTTTCGACCGCGGTCACGGCTGCCGCAAGGGCTGAGAGCGAATCCTTAACCAGGCCTGCGTGACGCAAATTGGTGAGGAATCCGGCCTCGGGCGGCGCGATGTTTTCACCGGCAGCGTGCTTCAGGATGAGCTCGCGTAACCGTGAAATACCTTCGCCGGTCAGGGCTGAGGTGCGTATTCTGGGCAGCTCACGGTTATGAACTTCAAAACCCGCACAGGCAATGTCCGATTTGTTTTCTGCTACGACCACGAGTTTACCTTCGACCTGGGCCAGCAACTGTTCGTCCTCGGATGAGACCGGCTGAGAAGAATCGAGAACCAGCAGAACGAGATCGGCGTCGGCCAGCGTCTCCAGGGATTTTCTGATTCCGATGCTCTCGACTTCATCGGTGGAGAGGCGAATGCCGGCGGTATCAATGAGCTTTACAGGAATGCCACCGATCGCTACGGTCTCACTGACGAGGTCACGGGTGGTACCCGGAGTCGCAGTCACAATGGCGCGCTCGCGTTCAACCAGGCGATTAAACAGGCTGGACTTGCCAACGTTGGGCTTGCCAATGATTGCCAGCGAGAGGCCTTCGTGAACAATTTTTCCGTAGGCGAACGAGGCAGCGAGCTGATTGAGCGGCTCACGGATGGATTTGATGCGCTCGAGGATGCGGTCAGGCGGAAGAACGGAGACATCGTCTTCGGCGAAGTCAATTCCAGCTTCGAGCAGCGCGATGAGTTCGACAAGACCCTGTTTGATTGAGTGCAGGCGCTTGGAGAGAACGCCTTCGAGCTGCTGGGCGGCGATCTTCGCCTGGAAGAGGGTTTGCGACTCGATCAGGTCACGGATGGCCTCGGCCTGCGTGAGATCGATGCGTCCATTGAGAAAGGCGCGCATGGTGAATTCGCCCGGTTCCGCGAGACGGGCTCCGCGAGCCAGGGCGAGCTCAACCACATGGCGAAGAACCACGGGCGAACCATGAGCCGAAATTTCGACGATGTGATCGGTGGTGTAGGAGTGGGGTTTGACAAAGTAGGTGACAACGACCTCGTCGATGCGCTGAGCTTCGCCGGGGGCGCCTGCGCCATCGGGTTCGATCAGGTCGCCGAACATTGCGCGGCCCGGCTCAATGGCGTGCTTGAGACGAAGCATTGGAGCCGCGATCTTCAATGCTTCCGGACCGGCGAGGCGGACAATGCCGATACCGCCGCGGCCGAAAGGCGTAGCAATGGCGACGATGGTGTCGTCAAGGTTCACCAAAAGATTGTAACGGCATCAGCTGCCGCTTTTTTGTTTGGGAGCTTCCCACAGCTCGATGCGGTTGCCGTCAGGATCGGTAATCCAGGCAAAACGACCGTAGTCCGCGTCTTCGCGATGCGGGTCGATGTCAACCCCTTCTTTTTTTAGCGCGTCAAGCAGTCCGTCAAGGTCGTCTACAAGATAGTTGATCATGTGTGCGGCGCGGCTGGCACCGAAGTACTTGGTTGAGCTTGGAAAGATTGACCAAACGGTCATGCCTTCCTGGCTTTGATGGTCAGGATCGCGCCAAGGGAATGAGGCTCCTTGCCCATGTGAGTCACGCACGATACCGAGATGCTTTTCGTACCATTGATAAAGGCGCTCGGGATCGTCAGATTTGAAGAAAATGCCGCCAATGCCAGTGACGCGTTTCATGCCAGCTCCTTTACAGGCTTTACTCTAGGTGGATTCTGCCCAGGGCTCATGAAGATATTGCCGCACTCTTTTTCCTGGCAGAGAGCCGCCATATTACCACGCCTTGCTATCAGGGGTTTGTGAGCATGCCGATGGGATGCAACTCTGGCATCAATTTTGCCAACCAAGAAAAGCGCTTGCGGCCTGGCGACAGATGGCGGACCGCAACGGGGAGGCAAAGTGAAGAACCGCGCAGCGAAAGGTCAAAGATCGTGGGTGGGGCTGATCACCTTCTGCATGACGACTGCGGTGCTGGCCGCGCTCGCATTGGCGGTCCTTTTCGCGGGAGCAACCTTGACATTTGCGGTGGCACGAACTCTGTCCCCGGATGAAGAAGGCGGAACGGCAACGCAATCAGGCGAGCCCGCATTGCGCAACTTTACAGGGCTGGTGAGCGACGACCGCTGTGGGGCGAAGCACGTGGATACGAGCAAGAGCGCCGCGGAGTGCGTGCGTGCGTGTACGCGGAATGGCGGGAAGTACAGCCTGCTAAATGGAGACACGACGTACGCGCTGAAAGGAATGGAGGACCAGATTTCTGTGGTAGCGGGAGAACGCGCAACGATTTCCGGGACACTTCAAGGAAATGTGATAAACGTCAGTTCGATTACGCCGTTATCCAGCACTCAGCCTTAAGCCGTTCTAATGGCTATTCATTTGGCCTGTCGGCTGCGATTGGTTGCGGTTTCTTCGGCTCAGGCGTGGGCACGACGGTCACGGTGGTTGTAGTTGCAACTGCGCGAGTTTCCGCGCGCGAAATTGCCCGCTCATCCCACTTGCCGAAGATCATCTTTCCCGCAGTCGTCTGCAGGACAGACGTAACGGAAACGTCGACAGTCTTGCCGATCATTTTGCGGGCATTATCGACCACGACCATGGTGCCATCATCGAGGTAAGCGACGCCCTGGTTGTACTCCTTGCCCTCTTTGAGGATGAAGACTTTCATCGTCTCACCCGGCAATACGATCGGCTTCAGGGAATTGGCAAGCTCGTTGATGTTCAAGACGTCGACACCCTGCAACTGGGCGACTTTGTTCAGGTTGAAATCGTTCGTGATGATCTTGCCTTCGTACAGCTTGGCGAGTTCGATGAGCTTCAGGTCCACTTCCCGAACGGTGGGAAAATCGTCTTCCACGATCTGGATTTGAACGGACGCGATTTTCTGCAGGCGCTGGAGAACGTCCAGACCGCGGCGGCCGCGGTTTCGCTTCAGAGAGTCGGCGGAATCGGCCACGAGTTGGAGCTCGCGCAGCACGAACTGGGGAATGACGATGGTGCCATCGAGAAAACCGGTCTCCGCGATGTCAGCGATGCGGCCATCGATGATGACGCTGGTATCCAGAATTTTGTAGCTTTTCTTCGATTGCTTTTCACCGCCGAAAATGCCGCCTAAGGCTGCCAGATTGAGCAGATCGCCCTTGTTGGCTCCGACAATCAAACCGACGTATGCCATCAGCAGCATGACCATGATCTGCAGGAAGCTCTGGGTGGGTCCGGGAACAATGCTGTTGCGGATGACCAGAGCAAAAAGATAGGCACCAAAAATGCCAAGGATGCTGCCGATGGCAGCGCCGATTAACCGCTTGAGGCTGACGCTCCGCAGGCGCCATTCGAAAACCACGATGGCGAGCCCCAACCCCAACCCCAACGCCGCATCATATGAAGGGCGGTGCAGATTGAAAGGCTGAAGAACGTAACAAGTGGCGGTTACAAAGAGAATAAAAAGAAGACGAACAAATATTAAGTCCATTTAAGGACCTCCTCGGGAATCCACCAGCAGGAGTCCCGCACCGGTAGCCACTACCTCTATTGACTCGCACCCGGTGATCTAATATGCGGAGCAGTATGAATGAATAAGTAAGCCGGCAGCTCCGCTCTGTCCCAAGGGCGGACAGAAAAGACAGATGTTATCTCGTAAAGTATATACCCGGCGTGAGCTGCCGGAGGCTTACCGAAGTCACAGACGAACGTGATGTTCCATCCGGGTGCCGGTCTGGCTTCTGGCGTTGCTAAACTCGACCTATGAACGCGGTGGTGATCACAAAGCTGGGCGAAGCGGATGTGCTCGAGGTTCGTAAAGTTCCCGAACCTGAAGTGAAAAACGATCAGGCAGCTGTCGAAGTGCAGGCAGGCGGGCTGAATTTTGCGGACGTCATGACCATGCGCGGTGGGTATCCCGGAGCACCGAAGCCACCGCTCGTGGCCGGCAGGGAATTCTGCGGAATTCGGGCCGGCGACCGACGGCTGGTGATGGGGTACATGCAGTGGGGCGGTTTTGCGGAGCGGATTGCCGCGCATAAAGAGCTGCTCTGGCCGGTTCCGGATGGCTGGAGCGCGGAACAAGGCGCGGCATTCCCAGCCAACTACTTCACCGCGTATTTCGCCTACTGGAAAGCGGGGTTGCTGGTGCGGAATGCTAACGTCCGTCCTGGTGTTCTGATCCACGCGGCGGCCGGCGGGGTCGGCACCGCGGCGGTGCAGATCGGGCGGCTGATCGGAGTCGAGACGTATGGCACGTCTTCATCTGATGAAAAATTGGCAAAGGTAAGAGAGCTGGGTTTAGACCATGGCATCAACTACAAGCGGCAGGATTACGAGCAAGCGATCAAGGAACTAACAGGGGGCGAGGGAGTGGACGCCGTATTTGAGATGCTGGGCGGAGAGCACGTGGGGAAGAGCGTCCGGTGCTTACGCGACTTTGGGCGCGTGGTGGTTTACGGGTCGGCAACCGGACAAAAACCGGAACTTGACACGGGCCTGTTGTATGCAAAAGGTGCGAGCGTGCACGGGTTATGGCTGACTTATCTATCTACAAACCGCGAATTAATGAAACAGGCGTGGGATGAGCTGGCGAAGTGGACGTCCGAGGGACACTTGAAGC
>Ga0335079_10003407_pt1 | contig 18392 bp, 15 predicted proteins | sample Lox_Sample_33_FD_206719 | JGI IMG/M metagenome (GOLD analysis project Ga0335079, IMG submission 206719) | Soil microbial communities from Loxahatchee National Wildlife Refuge, Florida, United States - Lox_Sample_3.3 | ecosystem: Environmental > Terrestrial > Soil > Wetlands | place: USA... | reverse complement strand
TCAGCCTTGAATTCTGCGTTCAACACCAATGCTCTTAAGGCGGGATTATGGATCGGCACGGCCCGAGTGCGGGCTTTCACAAACGGATGGGTTCCCAAGATGTAACGTAAACCCGCTTCTTCCGGGTCTGTCCCGAATCGCCCATCTCGTCACAGAAAAATGGCACGATTCTGCAATCATGAGCCAACTGCTCTTGATCTGCGGAATCGTGCCTGTCTTCACAACTCAGAAAACGAGCGATTCTTCAGGGACCGCATTTGAAGAGAATTTCCGCTAGCGCGGTGGCGCGGCCGCGTTCACCAGTCCGTTTACAATCTCAGCCGACGTTGGCACATTGACGACATTTGAGTCATTTCCCGTTTCAGATTCCACTTCCTGTGTGCGCCGCAGCACTGGCGCGTTCGGCTTCTCGTCTCCGGCGTCATGATGCCGCAGCACCGGAGTCGCATACGCCAGTAAGCGGGCCTTCACGTCCTGAAACTCATCGGTATCGATCACGTAGTCCCGCCGGTCCGGAAGAAAGCTGGGAATTTCTGATTCCAATTTCTGAATGCGTTCTTCCACCATCGGGTAGTCCGAAAATCCCCGTGCGATCTTTCCGTGGAACGGAATCATCGAAACCAGGTGATAGCCCGGCACTTTCTTGAGCGCCCCGCTGCGTTCCGCTTCGATCGCGTGCAATTTTTCCAGCGCCGACATCAGCGACTGCGGATCATACCCGGCCGCATACGCGTACTCCACGCCCAGCAGGTCCGCCTCGTACTCCGATTCCCTGGCAAATTTTTTCACCGACAGTGGCCCGGCAATCCCGCCCGCATCTTCGAAAGCAACTCCCGCCGGTCCGGCAAACATTGCAACCGAGTTCGCAATGTTATAGACATGCCTCCGCGACAGCGCGCGCGTCGCATGACGCGCTGCCACGTGACCGATTTCGTGGGCGATCACTGTGGCGAGTTCCGCCTCACTGTCCGCCGATACCACCAGCGCGCTGTCGACGTATAGAAATCCTCCTGGCAAGCCGTACGCCCGCGGAATGTTCCCTCCGTCGATCACTTTGATCGTGAACGGTACAACCGCGTCAGAATTCGCCACTAGCTTCTGCGCCAGGCGATTGATGTAGTCGTTGACGACGGAATCCTTGATGATCTTGGTATTCCGGTCCAGGCCCGCGGCAATGCTTTGCCCTAATTCATGCTCGCGCTTCAGGGAATAGAGATTAAATCCCTTCCCGATGTCGCGTTGCCCGATACGGGTCACATCGTACTTCGCCAGTTTCTTCGCGTCAGTTTCAGGAACGATTTTCGTGGATTCAACGGAAGGCGGATTCGGAGCAGCGGCCGGTTCGGCGGCTACGGCGAATATCGGCATCAGAACCGCACCCAGAACACACGCATTCAACCCCACCCGGAACGCGCAGTTCTGTTCTGAAACCCCAGACCACACTGAAGGGAAACCCATGGCTCACCTGCGTGGCGGGCATTTTACAACGGAACGATCTGGATACAAGTCAAAAACAGACTCGCGATGTAAGTTTTTTGTCGAGGAATCTTGATTGTGGTTCCAACCGCCACCCTTAGGGTCTAAGGACTCCTTTGACAGCGTATAGGCAACGCTCCATACTGCTCGAACGCCACGAAACACTTCGTCCTGGAGCGCCTTGATGCAACGTTCGCTGCTTGCCCTCGTCGTCGTGTGCCTCACACCTTTCACCTCTGCGCAACAATCTGCACCTGTTCACCAGCCCAAACTCACTCCGCAAGCCAGCGGAACCACTCAGCTTCTGATCGCCGTTAGTCCAGTGAATTCTCAAGTCGTCTGGGCGGCCGGAACCGGCGGCACCTTTGTCCTCACCACCGACGGCGGGAACACCTGGAAATCCGGTGTCGTGCCCGGAGCAGAAACGCTGCAGTTCCGGGACGTCCAGGGCGTCAGTGACAAAGTCGCTTACTTGATGTCGATTGGTGACAATACGACCGACTTCCGCATTTACAAAACGTACGATGGCGGCACGAATTGGCATCTGCAGTTTACGAATCAAACGCACAACGCCTTCTACGATTGCTTCGCCTTCTGGGCTCCCAATCGTGGAGTCGCCCACAGCGACGGAGTGAGTGGCGTTTTCCCCGACATCCGCACATTCAGCGGCCAGCACTGGCATTCCATCTCCGGTAGCATGCCGCCGGCTCTTGACGGAGAAGCATCCTTCTCCTCCAGCGGAACCTGCATCACGACTCAGGGAGACTCCAACGCCTGGATCACCACTGGCGGCGCAACCGTCTCACGCATCCTTGCCACCACCGACGCCGGCAATACCTGGAACGCCTATGACACTCCGCTGATCAGCAATCCCAGCGCTGGCGGACTCTCAGTCGCCTTCCGCGATGCTATGCACGGCATCGTCGGCGGCGGCGATCTCGCCGTCAACTACCGCATCCAGGCCGCAACTTCTGACGACGGCGGTCACACCTGGACTCTCACCAAGAAACCTCCCATCGGCGGCACCATCTTCTGCCTCGCGTACGCAAACGGCATGACGGTCAGCCAAAGCGCGAGCGCGGATCACTCCTTCGATCGCACGGTGGTAATCACCTCAGAAGACGCTCCAAATTTCGACAAGGGAGCCGCAGCCTGGACGCCCGACGAAGGCCAGACGTGGTACCGGTTATCGGGCGCGAGCGGCTACTGGGCCGTCGGCTTCGCCGATCCGCACGCTGGATGGTTCGTCGGCAACAACGGCCAGATCCTCAAAATCAGCTTCTAACGATTAGGAAGGTCGCGTGGCGCGGGCATCCAGCCCGCGCCAGTCTTAATAAAAGGCCACGGTTCGAAGGAACGCCCGCTGGTTCGATGGATCGGCAATGGTTCATATTGAAGGCTCAGGCTCGTACGAAGGATCCTGGCCTGGTTCGTATCAGGGCACGGCTTCAGCCGTGCCGCATCTCCGGCGATAAATCACGGCGCCTTTAGGCGCTGTGGCGCTTTTTTTCCATATTCTGGTGTGCAGGTTTTTTCATCTTGACCGCAAAGCTGCAACGGCCTAAATTTCAAAATTGAGCCGGCTGTCTCCCCCCAAAACCGCTACGCTCTTCCCCGTTAAGTAGTTGCATTCACCCGTAGATTCATCTCCCCCAGTGCCCTGGGCCGTACCTAAAGGGACAATTCAAAAAAGCAGTACCGAAAGGTACGAAAGGTCGTTTATGCCGACTTCGTCACGCGCGTGGCTCGCCACGTCCGCGCTCATACTGGCTGTTTGCTTGTCGAGCGCCGCTCAAATCAATGTCACCACCTATCACAATGACAACGGCCGCACCGGCCAGAACACGCTAGAGACCAGCCTCACGACAAGCAACGTCAACTCCGCGAACTTCGGCAAACTCTTCTCTCAGGCGGTGGACGGCTACTCCTACTCGCAGCCTCTTTACGTCGCGAACGTCAGCATCCCGAACTTGGGCACCCACAATGTCGTCTACGTCACCACCATGAACGACAGCGTGTACGCCTTCGACGCCGACGCCAATGCCGGCAGTGATGCCCAAGCCCTCTGGCATGTCAGCTTCATCAATACTTCTCAGGGAATCACCACGGTCCCCACCAGCGTCCTCCATTGTCCGGACTCCGTCACGACACAGGTCGGAATCATGTCTACGCCCGTGATCGATACAACGTCGAACACGATGTACGTCGTCGCGCGGACTTCGGAGAATGGATCCTACTTCCACCGCCTCCACGCTCTCGACATCACCACCGGTGCGGAAAAATTCGGCGGCCCGGTGGCGATCCAAGCTACCGTCTCCGGCAAGGGCACGGGGTCCAAAAATGGCAGCATCAGTTTCGATCCGCTGCTCGAGAACCAGCGCGCCGCTCTTCTGCTGCAGAACGGCCTCGTCTATATCGCCTGGGCTTCTCTGTGCGACTTCGGCGCGTACCACGGTTGGATGATGGCCTATGACTCGCAAACCCTGGCGCAGACTGCGGTCTGGCTGACCTCACCCAACGGGAATCGCGGAGGAATCTGGGCCAGCGGCAACGGTCCCGCCGGAGATTCCTCGTTCAATACGTTTGTCCCAATCGGCAACGGAACTTTCGATGTGAACAAGGGAGGCATCGACTACGGTGAAAGTGTCGTGAAGCTCGGTCAACCGTCGGGCTCGACCTTCCCCATACTCGATTACTTCACTCCGTTCGATGCTACGTCCTTCAATACCAACGACAAAGACGTCGGCTCCGCCGGATTAGTCCTGTTGCCCGATCAAACCGGGCCGGTCGCGCACTTGCTCGTGCAGGCCAACAAGGAAGGTGATCTTTATCTGGTCAACCGTGACAGCATGGGTGGGTTCAACTCCGTGGACAACAGCCAGATCGTGCAGGACATCGAAAGCGCGAACCGCGGCATGTGGAGTTCGCCCGCTTGGTGGAACAACAACATCTATCTCGGTGGAAATGCGGGGCCGGTACAAGCGTTCTCGTTCAACACGACCACCGGACTGCTTTCGACCACGCCCACATCGAAAAGTGGAATGAACTTCGGATATCCAGGAACGACGGTGTCTATCTCTTCTAATGGCACGACCAGCGGGATCGTTTGGGCCCTCAACAACTCAACCTACAAGAGCACGACCGGAACCGCAGTTCTGTTGGCGTACGATGCCACCAACCTCGGCAAACAGCTGTACAGCTCCAAGTCGAATGCCACTCGAGACAATCCCGGCGCAGCCATCAAGTTCTCCGTCCCGACGGTGGCTAATGGCAAGGTGTACGTCATGACGCAGAAGAATCTGGTTGTGTATGGATTGCTAGCCAAGCCTCACTGAAGCGATCGCGCGCCAGTAAATGCCAGGAGCCTCCATCGACAGTTGGAGGCTCTAGCCCGCTGATAAGGACCCGTTCGTATCAGGGCGGTTCGTCAGGACAGGTTCGTTTCAGGGCACCGGCTCGTTTCAGGACCCCGATTCGTATCAGGGCATCGGCTCGTGTCAGGGCATCGATTCGTATCAGGGCACGGCTTCAGCCGTGCCGTTAAATGCTCCAAATCAATGCGCCTTTAGGCGCTGCGTGCCGCTACTTCGCCTGATACACCGTCTTCCCGCCAACCATAGTCCATAGCACTTTCGTATCGCGCATCTCCTCGGGCGAGACCGTAAGCACATCCCGGTCGAGCAGTATAAGATCCGCGCGCTTCCCGGGAGCTATCGACCCGATCTCGCTCTCCATATTCATGGCCTTCGCTGAATTGCGCGTGTACGCGTAGAGCATCGCCACTCGCGGCATATCCTGCGACGCGTCCAGTACTCCTTCTTTCCCTTTGCGCGTCTCTGCCTGATAAATCGCGCGGAACACATTCGCCGTTGACACCGGCCAGTCACTCGCGCCGGAAATCATTCCTCCATTGTCGAGAATCGATCTCGCCGGATACTGCCACTTGTAAATTTCCGGATCCAGATACGGCTTCAGGATTTCAATCGTATCGTTTGCCGCCTCCGCCCAAAACAGCTGCAGCGCGCTGATCACGCCCAGTTGCCGGAATCGCGGGAAGTCCTGGGGCAGCACGAACTGCTCATGCGTCAACGTATGCGGCAACTTCGACGACGGATTCGCCGCGCGCGCCGCAGCGATTCCATCCAGCGCCGCTGTCACCGCGCCATCTCCGATCGCGTGCACATGAATGATCAGTCCCTGCTTGTCCGCCGCAACGCACAACTGCGAAAACGTCTTCGGATCAAACAGTAAATCGCCATACTGTCCTTTATTCTTGTACGGCTTGCTGAAGTGCGCCGTCTGCGACGGAAACTCGGCCACTCCATCCGCAAATATCTTGATGCCCGTGATGTGCAGATGAGGAATTCCTTTGTACTTCTCTTGCGTCTCGCGCACCGTCGCCAGCTCTGCTGCCGGATCCTTCGCCAAAACCTGCGGGAACGCCACCACCTCCGACGTCAGTTCGCCGTGATCTGCAAGGAGCTTGTATCCGCTTAACACGGGAGCCGACGCCACCGGGTCGAGCCACGCAGTGATGCCCAGGCTGTAGTTGTAATGCAATGCTGCCCGCCCAGCGGCAAGAAGTTCATCTTGAGTATGTGGTGGCAGCAGCGGCTCGATTCTTTCCATCCCTGCATCGACAAGGAACCCGGTCGGCTGCATCTCTTTGTCCGTTCCGTAATACGCGCGCTGCTCCGGCGACAAATTTTTGAGCAATCCCTGCGTGATTCCGGCAAGCCGCAACATCTCGCGATTCGCCCACGCAGTGTGACCGTCCATCCCGCGCAGCAGCACGGGCACGTGTTCATAGGCGCCTGCGCTGAAATCCGCGTTCAGCACATCCTGATGCGACCAGAACGCCAGCGGGATTCCCTCCACTACAAAGACGTCCCCGCGCATGCCGCGGCCCGCCTTCTTGGCCTCTTTCATGAAGGCCGGCAGCTGGTCAACCGTATCCACTTTGTCTGTCGCGTCAGCCGCGAGCAGGCTGAGTCCGCCTTCAATCGAATGGCTGTGCGAATCGATAAAGCCCGGGAACAGGCTTTTGCCGCCGAGATCCACTCGCTCCGCATCCTTCGAAACGGCGCTCTCAACTTCAGAAAGATTCCCTACCGCGACAATCTTGTCGCCGCGGATCGCCACCGCTTCCGCGTATGCATCGTCCGGCTCTGCTGTGAAGACCTTCGCGTGGAAGAGAATCCGTTCGTTCGCAGTGCCCTGCGCCGAACTCGCTGAAGAAGAGAAAAGAATACAGAGGCTGACGGAAAGAAAAACAAATCGACGTCCCCAGACTCGTCCCATAGTGTGATGCCTCATTTCGTGGTGGAAACGAAACACCCACTATACACAAGGCCGTCGCAAGGCTCTGTGTCCCTCTGTGCCCTCTGTGGTGAAAAGCTTTTGACTTTCCGCTGCTCAATTCCGCAGCGCCTTCACCAACTCCACATACCTCTGCATCGCATCCTGTGCGGTGGTCCCCTTCATCGCGCTCCACGCTTCGAACTTCGCCTTCCGCACGAAATCGAACACGTTGGGAGGTTCGCCCGTCGCATCCCCCTCGGTCGCCTGTTTAAACAGCGCATACAGTTTGAGCAACGTGTCGTTGTCCGGACGCCGTGACAGCAAATTCACATCCTTCTGCGCTTGCGCAAATAGAGTCTGCAGGTCAGACATGGATGACCCTCCACGCGAGATTCCAGCACCAACGCCCGTTCGAAGTCAGTGATGCAAGTCACTATGGCCGGTAGTACTAAACCAAGCGCAGCAGGAAAAACGGGAAGGGCACGACTTCAGTCGTGCCATAAAGAGCCAGAAGCGGCGCGCCTTCAGGCGCTGAGGTTTGCTTGTGCGCTACCGCAATCCCGGAGGCACTTCCGGCATCGCCGCCCCATCCGTTCGTGCATCTGATGCCGCAAAATTCATCCCCGACTTCGTGTTGTGATCGATGGCCTGTCCCCGCCCCATATATAAGGAGTAGTCCCCCCGCACCACGAGATCGTGCCCCATCGAAGACAGCTGCTGCCGAACCTCCGCCGGGACGCGATCCTCAATCAGCACCTTGCACCCCAAATCAAAATTATCCCGCACTGTAAATCGCGCCGTCTCCATCGCAGCCTGCAGGTTCATCCCGTAGTCCACAAAATTCGACACGAACTGCGCGTGCGCCAGCGGCTGGTTCGCTCCGCCCATGATTCCGAATCCAATGTGATCCTCCCCGCGTTCCATGAACGCCGGAATAATGGTGTGAAACGGGCGCTTCCGCGCAGCCAGCGCATCCGGCTTTGTCGAATCAAGCATGAACAGCGCGCCACGGTTCTGCAGTACAAATCCCATGCCGCGAACCGTGATCCCCGATCCGAACGCCGAGAAGTTGCTCTGGATCAGTGAAACGATGTTCCCGTCCCGATCGACAACCGTGAGATACGTCGTATCGCTCGACGGAGGCACCCCCGCCTGCGGATTGCAGTTGGCCTTGTTCGGATCGATGAGTTCCGCCCGTTGTTTCGCGTATGCCTTCGAAATCAAACCTGCCACCGGGACCTTCGCGAAGCGCGGATCCGCGTTGTACTTTGCCAAATCCGCGTAGGCCAGTTTCATCGCCTCGATCCTCTTGTGAATTTCCTCCGCGCTCAGCGGACCAGCCTTCGCCGGCTCGGACTGCTCCATGATGTTCAGCATCTCGAGCGCGGCCATCCCCTGCCCGTTCGGCGGCAACTCATAAACCTTCCATCCGCGATACGTCGTCGAAACCGGTTCTACCCACTCTGGCGCAAATTCCTTCAAGTCCTCGGCCGACATCACGCCACCGAGCTCATGCTCCGTCGCCAGGATCGCTCTCGCAATGTCGCCGCCATAAAACGCCTGCGGACCTCCATCCGCCACCAATCGCAACGCCTTCGCGACATCGGGATTCCGAAACACAGTCCCGACCTTCGGCGCTTCGTCTCGAAACAGAAATACGCGCCGCGATTCCGGATCTTTCTTCAGACCGGCTTCTGATCCCTGCCACGCAGCTCCCATTAACTCGGGAACGGCAAACCCGTTTTCCGCGTAGAAGATCGCCGGCGCGAAAAGATTCTTCCAGAACAAACGTCCGAATCGCCGGTGCAACTCATTCCATCCCGCCACCGCTCCCGGAACCGTCGCAGTGTCGATGCCCTCTCCGGGCATCTCCTTGTTTCCCTTCGAGCGCAGGTACTCGATCGTCATCGCTTTTGGGGCCCAACCGCTTGCGTTCAGCCCGTATAGCTTTCCTGACTTCGCATCCCAATAGATCGCGAACAGATCCCCGCCCATGCCGTTCATGTGCGGTTCCATGACGCCCAGCGTGGCGTTCGCCGCAATCGCAGCATCGACTGCCGATCCTCCGCGCGACAGAATCTCCGTCCCTGCCTGCGACGCCTGCACCTGGCTGGTCGCGACGATTCCCCACTTCGAAATGACCATCGACCGTGCATTGGTCCGATCCTGCGCGAACCCGTTCACGCTCAATATGCACACGGCAAAAAGAATGACGAGACGCTTCATGGAGAGGCTCCTCAGGTGGAACGGCATTGTGATTTGTCGGACGGGAAGATGTCAATCGGAACGTAGCTACAGTCCAGCATGGGAACGAGCCGTCGCCTTGGGATCACTTCTTGTATCCTGCACGCGATCCTTCCACTCGCCGCCGCGCCCCGCCCAATATTGAATCGCGGAGTGAATCGTCGCTCCCATATAGAAGATGGCCACAAGCGGCAGGGTCGGCGCCCACAGCGGAGACAGCGAATAGAAACCCACCATCGGCCAGTAAGTCACGCTCATCATGACCCAGGCGGCCGCACCGAATATCGACGCCCACCCTCCGAAAAAGACGAGCACAAGCGGAGCTAAGTAAGTGATCGTCAGTCCCACAACGGTTCCAAGCAGCAGCCAGAACGAGTGCCTCAGCTGGTAGAACGCATTCCTCGAAATCATCCGCCCAATGTCACCAAATCCAACGTAGCTTCGAATGCTGACTGCGTCGTTCGTCAGCCCAAGCCGTACACTCCCGTGGCGCTTGATTTCCCGGGCCAGCGCGCAATCATCGATCAACTCATTCCGGATCGTCGCGATTCCCCCGATTCCCGCCAGAGCATCGGCACGAACCAGAATGTCCCCACCCGCCGCGGCCGCTGTCTTTTTCCGAGCGCTGTTCACCCACTCCGGCGGATACAGCATGAAAAAGAAAAACACGAAAGCCGGAATCAGCGCGCGCTCGGCAAACGACGAGCACTCCAGCTTCACCATCGTGGAGACGAGGTCTCGGCGCTCAGCCTGTGCCAACGCAACCAGCGACCGCAAACTCTCGCGCTGATGAACAATATCGGCGTCGGTAAACAAGAAGTAATCAGGAGAGAATTCCGCAGCGCGCTCCACCCCTTGCGACAGCGCCCACATCTTCCCCGTCCAGCCGCCGGGCAGCGGCGCCGAGGAAATCACAATGAAATCTTTTTCCCGCCCCGCGCCAGCTTTGCGCACAGAGCCCGCAGTGTTATCACTGCTGTGGTCGTCGACTACGAAAATGTGCAGCGCACCGGGATAATCTTGTGCCAGCAGCGACTCAATCACCCGCCCGATGACATCCGCCTCGTTGCGAGCCGGAATCACCACCGCCACGCGCGGCGCGGCATCCGGCACGATATTGAGATCCGCAGGGGCGACGGGAATTCGCCAGAACGATCCTCTGGCAACTAACAAGTAGATCCAGATCGCGCAACAAATCGCGCCAATGATCGTGGCGATCATAGGTTGAACGCAACGCCAGTTACGCGAACATCGCAGCCATCGGCACCGGGCTATGCTCCCGCCCAATGACCACGATTCCTGACTCCGTCACATGCCAACCGCGCGCCTTATCGGCTGCAAGATCGAAACCGACCTGCGTATCCGCTGGAATCCTCACGTTCTTGTCCAAAATCGCGCGCCGAACGTTGGCATGGCGGCCGATGTCGCAGTTGTCCATGATCACGCATTCATCAACCATCGCGCCGGTATGCACGCGAACGCCCCGCCCCAGCACCGACTTTCGCACCAGTCCTCCAGACAGGATGCATCCGCCGGACACAATGCTGTCGAGCGCCTGCCCGCGCCGCCCTTCTTCATCGAACACGAACTTCGCCGGAGGATCCGGATAGCTCGTGCTCCTCACCGGCCACTCGCGGTTATACAAATTCAAGTCCGGCTTCACATGATTCAAATCCATGTTCGCTTCGTAGAACGCGTCAATCGTTCCCACGTCGCGCCAGTACGGAGCCGAATCCTCCGTGTCCCCCGGAATCCGGTTCGTCTCAAAATTGTAGGCGTACATCGGAGACTTCCCCGCCAGCTTCGGCAGGATGTCCCCGCCGAAATCGTGATGGCTACCCGGATCTCCCGCATCCGCCTTCAGCAATTCCAGCAGTCGTCGCGTCGAGAAAATGTAATTCCCCATCGACGCATACACGCGGCTCGCATCTCCTGGCATCGTTGGGGCGTTCGCCTTCTTCTCGTGAAACGCGGCAATGCGCCCATCGGTCTCCGCCTCGATCACGCCGAATTCGATCGCGTGCTGCTTGGGCACGGGAATAGCCGCGACCGTCACTTCCGCCTGTTTCGTCGTATGGAAGTCGATCATTCCGCCGATATTCATGCGGTAAATGTGATCGCCGCCAAAAATCGCAACCAGGTCCGGGTCCGACTGCTCGATCAGATTGATGTTCTGGAAAATCGCGTCCGCTGTTCCCTGGTACCACGATTCTTTTTCTGACCGCATCTGCGCGGGAACGTTCGTGATGAAGTGGCTCTTCAGCAGCCCGCTGACCTGCCAGCCTTCGCTGAGATGTTGCAGCAGCGACTGGCTGCGGAACTGCGTCAGCACATAGATCGAGTAGATTCCGGAATTGACGAAGTTGCTGAGGACGAAATCGATGATGCGGTACTTGCCGCCGAAGGGAACCGCCGGCTTCGCACGCTCGCGCGTCAGCGGCCACAGCCGCGTTCCTTTTCCTCCAGCCAATACGATTCCAAGAACCTTGAGACGGGAACTGCCCTGGACTGCCTTTGCGGATAGTTGTTCGGGAATCCGATTCTCAGCCAAGCGACCCTCCCAAACTCCAGCAAGATGGTATCAAAACCCGGCCAGCTTGCTGAGTCTGGAAAAGATGCAACCCGACGCCAGCGAGTTGGCGCCAACTGAATGCGGATTTCGGCTAGTCATATTTAGAAACGTCATTGAAGAGATCCGACGGTTTGCATACGAATCTTCTTTACCCGGGAAGTCTTCTCACCGCCGTGCGCCATTTCGCCGTGGAATCGGGGCTATTCAAAGAGGCGTAACGATTTCACGTGGAAGAGCGGCCCTTTAGGGCCGCGTTAGGATTTCAAAGGGCAAGGGCTTTAGCCCCTGTGGTCGTCTTTCCAACGGCGCCCGTTCACCACAGAGCCGCGACCACCTCTTCCTTCAACACCGGCTTCGGGCTTCCCGTGGGCAGATGAATCGCACTCAGATAAACCTTCGCCTTCGAGTCATAACTGACCGTGATCTGTCCGCTACTGCCGGAAGAACCGTCAAATCCATTCCGCCCGGAGTGTCCATCCATCCCGCTGGAACCGTTCGGAGAACCGATCCCTCCAGATCCTCCACGCCCACCCCGTCCGCCCTTTCCTCCAGAGCCGCCGCGTCCCCCATTCGACCGAACCGTCACTGACCCCCCGTTCGGATCGACCAGATAAAACGTCTGCTTCCCTTCCGCCGCCACACTCACCTGAAGCAGTGGCCGATCGGCAGAACTCAACGCCACACGCACCTGGACCGCCGGCCCATCACCGCCGCGTCCGCCATCGCCACCGTCGCCGCCGTTGGTTCCGTCACCACCATTCCCTCCCGCGGATGGATTGTTCGGATCCAACGACCCCGATGATCCGCTCGAACCATCCATCCCATCCGATCCGTTCGATCCATCCCAACCGCTGCTCCCGGAGAAAGACGCGACATAGTTGTGCTTGTAGTTCAGCGACACATCCAGATCAGCCCGCAGATCCGGATGGCTCGGCACCGTCACCGTGACATGCCCCGTTTTGCCTTCGGTGATCCTCGGATCGCTCGCCAGCGAAAGCGTTCCTTTTCCATTGAAGTCCACAACGGAAGCGGTAACGTTCAATTCCTTCCACATGATCTTTCCCTGGCCTGCACCTTCGGTCGTGAGAGTCTTCCCATCCGGCTGCGTGAATGTGACAACCAGTGGCCCTTTCTCCCCGGGCGCAAGCGTGGGCCCGTTCGGCATTTGCACTTGGATGGATGAGACCGGAGTCCGGTCGAGATAGACCTTCATCCCCATCTTGACCTGCATCGACGTGCAGGCACTCGTGCTCAGGAATGCGATCGCAATAAGGCCAGAACTGATACACCGTGAAGTAGCGAAGCGACGGACGCCCCTGCAAGAAGCCACCTTGCGCCTCCTCAAACCCAATGCCCTACCCAATCAAACCCGTGACCCGGCATGATGTTCTCACCGCCAGCGGCGCCAGCAAGTAAAGTTTGGTCAAGATGAGCCGCAATCCGTTACTGTCCAAGCCGCGCAGCGGCGCAAGAATGCAGCCCACGGCGCAAGCCGTGGGTGAGAACGAAAAACACGCTCAGCCTCGAAGGGGCGAAAGAAACAATGCGGAGAAAAAACACCCGCGTGCCCTATCCGAGGCCAGCCGAGCGGATGAGACTTGAAAGCCCGGCAGTGCCCGGAAGTACGGTAACGAATCGCAAACAAGTCCCGCTAGAGTCGCCAAAACGAGGGCTAGGTGGTTCCGTGCGCCGGAGCGGACTCCGAATCTGTCCACGGCGGCAGGAGTTTTACCAGCACCCACAAAATCAGGAATGGAAGAATCATGAGTATGATCGCAGTAAGAAGACCTTCTCGCGTGGCAAAGCCCATCTTGTACGTCGTATAACCAAGAAAACTCTTCGAGAACAGCTGCCCGCCGATGACCACATTCCACCGCATCGCAAAGATACCCATCACCGTCAGGCATCCCGCCAATCCATAAATCCGTTTACGTGCGATCTCGCTGAACTTCACCAGCTGCGTCAGCCCCAGCAGTGCAATCGGTGTCACCGTGCCCAACAGGATCTGCACAATCACCTGCGACGTCCACAGCCGCGTATGCACCATGAAGTCCAGGCTGCGGAACGATTCGTCCGCCTCATAGATCCGCTGCAGCAAGTCGAGCATCTCGAGGCTGAAATCGATCACGAACGTATAAAGAAGATATTGCGCAATCGCATCGAGGCACCGGATATCGATCTGCTTCCCGCGAAGCCGCGTCGTCACCATGTAGAGCAACATGACTGCCGCAATCCCTGACACCATCGCCGAGAAAATAAACACGATCGGCATCAGCGGTGACGACCACCACGGATTCGCCTTCACCGACCCGAAGATGAATCCCACGTATCCGTGCAACAGAAAGGCGGAAGGAATTCCGATCAGGGTAATGGCGTATCCCAGTCGGTCATCGATCACCAACGACCGCTCGCTGACGTTGCTCGATCCCAGGGTCAACACCTTGTAGAAGGCTCGCGCGACTCCCGTCGACGTCTGCGACTTCCTCACAATATCCTTCCGGTAATCGAGCCATATCTCCGCCAGCAGCACCGCCATCAGATACCAGAGATACACAAATCCGAACATCGCCATCGCCGACGAACGATGCGGCGTCAGATACATTTCGAACGATCGCTCCGGATGTCCCAAATGTAGTTGCAACGGCATCGGCGCCACCAGCAGGAACGCCAGAGCCGTCAACAGGGCAAGTCGGTACGTCGGCTTCACGGCCACCACGCGGAACACACGCTCCAGCGAGGCCAGAATGAATGCGCCCGCCACCAGCCCCGTAATAAACGGATACAGCACGATCAGCACGCTCCACTGCAGCTCCACTTCATTCGGATACATGAAGCCTTCGACTGGAATCTGCACCAAGCCTCCTTATCGCACCGACCCGTCCATGCCGTTGTAGAAAACCTTCGAACCCGTTGCCATATGCGGTTTCAACACCTGCACCGAATGCGTCCTCAGGAATTCATGAATCGGATCTTTCGGATTCTTCAGGTCCGCCAGTTGCCGCGCTCCCGTCGGGCACACCTCCGCGCACGCCGTCGTCAGCCCCTTCGTGATGCGGTGGTAGCACAGCGTGCACTTCTCTGCCGTATTCGTCTTCGGATTGATAAACCGGCATCCGTATGGACACGCCTGCACGCAATACCGGCATCCCAGGCAGTAGTTCTTGTCGACCAGCACCACCCCATCCGGCGACACGAATGTCGCGCCAACTGGACACACCTGCGTGCATGGAGAGTCCGCGCAGTGATTGCAAAGCTTCGGCACGAAGAAATTCTTGCCACTTGCATCCTGGTTTAGCGGGAATCCCTGTTTCCCGCCGTCCGGAGACTCCACCTGCGGCCGCTCAATCGCATAATCGGTCACGTGGTACCGCTCGACCCACGTCCGGAAATATCCATCCGGCACATCGTTCTCCGCGGCACAAGCCCGCACGCAGCTCCCGCACCCGATGCACTTGGGAATATCGATCAGCATCCCCCACGAGTGCTCGCTCAGCTTGTAGTTGGGAGCCGCCTCCGGAGTTCCAGCTTGAACGTATTTCCATGCCACTGCCGCGGCCGGCAACAGAAGAAGCATGTGACGGCGAGTGATGTCCATTATTTCTTTCCTCCCGCCGCCTTCTCTTCGGTCTCGATCTTCGGCTTATGGGGCTGATGGCACGTGTCACAAGCTAGCCCGCCCGAATGCTCGGCCGTTGCCACCTGCGGGAAGCCTTTTGGCTTCGCGCTGTTCGCCTCGTGGCACCGTGCGCACACCACGGCCGTATCAAGTTTGGGAGGTTGGATATTCCCCGGATCGTCCGCATGCTTCGCCAGCGCACCGTGGCAAGCCTCGCACGGAACCACGACGTGCCGGCCCAGTCTCTTCTTCTCGACGACATCCGTGTGGCAGCCCTCGCATACGTCGTGCCCAGCGTGGGCAATCGGACGGGACGCAATCTCCCCGATCGCATTTCCCCGGTAGTGCCCATATTCCCCGAACGACTTCGGCACCACCGCCGCGCGCAACAACACGAAGGCGATCAGTGCGACCGCCATCACTGCTGCCAACCGGATCAGGTGTTCAATGTCCTTGAACAACGTCTCACCCCGGTTACCGAGCCTCTGCGCCCAAAAAGCGCAATGCTCTGAGATACCGGGATTTCACCTTGCCCAACGATGATCAGAGTCACAAGCACGTGTGACACCCATCACCGGCCCAATCCGACCCAAGCCGCGAAGCGGCGCAAGAATGCAGCCCACGGCGCAAGCCGTGGGTAACATCGCAGAAGAGCACCCAGCCCCGAAGGGGCGAAAGAAACAAACGCCACTCGCATTACCTTCGTTCCAGCCCATTCGCGAGTTTTCCAAATTCCAGCGTAATGCCAAGATCAATCGATCCACCCCCACGCATTCTTCTCCCCCATAGAAGAAGAGGTGATCCATGAACGGCAGTTCTCCAGCACCTGCGTTTAAGCCGCAGTTTGCGCCAGACTTCCTCAGCGCGGACGCAACCACATTCCAGCAGCAAGCGGCTCGCGGAGATTTTTCCGCCCTTCGCCAGTTCCTCGCGAAGAATCGTCAGGCCGTCGACTGGCAGGATCGCTACTTCATTCTTGATGTCATCGCTCCATCCATTGCGCCACGGTCGCTCGATCCGCTCTGCGCCGTGGAATCCAAGTCGGCCGATCTTGCGCTGATGCAGGGCGCCCATTTCTTTGATCTCGTCAGCAAAGCGCGTGGCGCCAAGACTGCCGACAAGACAAACGAATTGCAGATGAACCAGGCTGCCCAGTTCATCAAGGCGGCAATGGCGAGCCTGCGCCGTGCCCATCAACTCGATCCCGCCGATCCCACGTCGCACGTTTTTGCCATGCGCTGCTTCCAGGTCTTCTCTGACCTGCAGAAGAACCTCCATTCCGCGTATCAGCAAGCGGTCACGGTCGTGCCCGACTTCGTTCCTGCGCACTTTGTGATGGTCAACGCGCAATCCGAAAAATGGGGCGGCTCTCACGAAAAATCTCTACAAATTGCGCGTTCCGCCATATTGCACGCCAAGCCCGCGAGTGACGCGGCAGCCTGCCTTTTCCTCGCGCACATTCTTGTCTGGCAGCACGCTATGTTGTTCGAGAAAAATCGCAAGCGCGCCGATGCCTATGCGCAGGATCCAAAAGTGACGCAGGAATTGCACTCTGCCTTCGACCAGTGGATTCGGCCGGCCTATCAGACTCGCCGCTCCAGTGTTCCCTACTTGCATCATGCGGCGTATTGGTTCTTTCAGGCCGGAGACCGCCCACGCCTCCAGCAGGCCCTCGCCTTCACCAAAGGCAAGACTGCGGACAAAGCCTGGTCCTTTGCCGGCGACGGCGCAAAGACTTACGCCGCGGCTCTCGAATTCGCGTCCACCGGCGTGAAACCTGATATCGCAGCGCCCAAGAAAAGCAGCGGCCTCTTGGGCTGGCTCAAATAGAGATTGGCATGTCTATTTCCCGGCTCGCAATCGCACCGCCTCTGTCGGCATCGGACTTTGCGATCTTCGCTCCTGGTTGGAATCGCCTTATTCAGGCTTTTCCATCTTTGCGCTCCGATTACATACAGGTGCTGGTCTTCGGGATCGTGCCTTCGATCGTTTTTCTAGTCATCCTCGTCGCGCAGCTCGCACTCCACCGTGGCGTCGTTCGAGAACTCGGCAGTATCACCTTTCGTCCAAGCTTGGCGATCCGTACCGCGTACGTCTATGTCCTCTTAGCTCTACTTGGAAACCTGCTACTCGCAAATCATCAGAACTGGTTCCTTGTCGGCACAAACCTATTGGCAGTTTTCGAACTCGCTCGCACCTTCCCACGCGCCCTCAAGATCTCTGCCTCGGGCCTTGAATGGCGTAGCTTATTCAGGCGCGTCATGCTCCGATGGGAGAACATCTCTGCTTTTGTTCCACATCGCGTGGGCTTCGGAACGCACTATGAGTTATTTGGAAATGAGGATCAGATCTTCCTGATCAGTTCTCTGGAGAATCCCGATTGGCGAACGGTGATTCAAACGATTTCAAGGGGACTCGCCGAGAGACACCTCAACCCCGATCTTTCTCGGCCGCATAATTTTCTGGAATCCTTACACCGCGTTCTGCTGCCCGCCTCTGTCCTGATCACTTTTGGCGGGCCCTATCTTCCGCACTTCTAGATTCCCTTTGCAAGATACCGTCCTGCGATCCGCGCGCAGGCTTCCACGAATTCCTGTTCCGTCTTCGTGAAAGTATTGGGGAAATAGCTCTCCACATCCAGCTCTCCCACGAGCTTTCCGCTCACTGTGATCGGCACCACGATCTCGCTCACCACCATCGACGATCCCTGCAGGTACTGCGCGTCTTTCGCGACATCATCGATCACCACAGTCCGGCCCGTCCGCGCCGCCTGCCCGCAGAAGCCCGTATCAAACGGAATCCGTTCATTCGGAGCAAAGCTCCCCACGAACGGACCAATCACCAGCAAGTTCGGATCTGTCTTATCCACCAGGTAAAACCCCACCCAGTTGTACCGCGCCATCTTCTCGTGCAACCGGGCCGCGATGCCCTCCATTACAGCCTTCGCCGAACCAGCCGTCTTCGCAAACTCCTCCAACTCCCGCAGAATTTTGTCGTGCTCCATTTCGTTCCTCGGACCCGCGCGTCGTGCCTGCGAACTACCCACCATTGTCCACGCATTCCGATCCGAATGTAATAACGAATAGGAGACTGTGATGAGAGTCACTCCTTCATCGTCGTCCGCAACCACACTACGAACTGTCATCCTGAGCTGCGTGATTTTCGCGGCTCAGGATCTATGCA
>Ga0335079_10003406_pt1 | contig 18392 bp, 14 predicted proteins | sample Lox_Sample_33_FD_206719 | JGI IMG/M metagenome (GOLD analysis project Ga0335079, IMG submission 206719) | Soil microbial communities from Loxahatchee National Wildlife Refuge, Florida, United States - Lox_Sample_3.3 | ecosystem: Environmental > Terrestrial > Soil > Wetlands | place: USA... | reverse complement strand
TGGAGCTGCGGATGGAGGACATGATTCAGAATTTCGATGCCCGTGACGAGGCGGGGGCCGGGGCGCGAGAAGTAACTGTTGGCTTCGAGCGCGAAGATTTTGCCATCGCGCACGGCAGGAATATCTTGCCAGGCTTCCGGGAAACTCAAAGAGCGGAACTCCTCGCGGGCGCGTTCCGCGCTGTAGCCACATGGCGCAACCAAGATTATTTCGGGCCCCGCTTCGATCAGTTCTTCGACAGTGATCCGGAACGAGGGCATGCCCGGCTTGCCGAAAACTTCCCTGCCGCCAGCCACCTCGATCATTTCCGGAACCCAGTGCCCACCAGCATAGAAAGGTTGCAGCCACTCAAGGAAAGCCACGCGGGGACGCTCGCTGGTATCCTGCACCTGCCTCTCGACAGCGCTTAGCTTCTCGCCGATGCGCTTCAGAAGGCGCTCCGCCTGCGGCCCTCGAGATGTTTCCTCGCCGACTAACAGAATGTCGCGCCAAACATCGCCCAAATCCAGCGGATTCAGGCAAACCACTTGAGGGCGCCGCTCCGATCGCGCCAGAATTGCCGCAAGATCGTCCGGCGAGGCGGCACAAACGTGGCATAAGTCTTGCGTAACAATCAGATCGGGCGCCAGGGATTCCAATATTTCCGCATCCACCGTGTACACGCTCTCACCCCGAGAGACATACTCGCGCACTAAGCGATCAATCTCGATTGGCGAGGCTTCCTTGGGAATCCGTGAATGGATGACGGCAAGTTTCGTGCGCGCTTTTGTCGGAAAGTTGCATTCGTGGCTGACCCCGACGATTTCCTGGTCAAAGCCCAGCGCGAAGAGAATCTCCGTCGCCGACGGCAGTAGCGATACGATGCGCATGGGCGGACTCTACCACAAAGCGCCCGGCGAGCCTATTTATACAGGAAATACTTCCGGCGCATCTGATCGAATGCATCCAGATCCTTGCTCCAGCTTGCGATGATCTCGTCCGCCGATGCCCCATCCTCGATCATCTTCACGGTTTCCGCATTGCCCGTAAGGTGCAGCATTTTTTCAGCGTCAAATTCCTTCGGATACGTTTTGTGAAGGAGGACAGCGATCTCCATTCCCATGCGCATGGACCGTACTGCGGCACGGTCAGTCACGCGAATCGCCACGCCGCCGCATCGTTGCGCCATATACATTCCCGTGACCGGGATGAACGGATGGGGCGTGAAACGCAATCCAGGGAGATGCCGCGCGTTCAAGGCAGCGGCAATCTGTTCGCCGTCCAGCCAGGGCGCCCCGAATTCTTCAAACGGAGTTTCCGTGCCGCGTCCGCCCGACACGCCCGCGTTCAATAGAATTTCCAGGCCGGGATAGAGAATCGCGCCTTTTGTCGTGCGCAGGTTCGGCGAAGGAGGAATCCAACGCACGCCAGTGCTGTCGAAGAAGTAATTGCGGTGCCAGTTCCTCATGGTGATCACATGCAAATCGGCACCAATGTGTTTTTCTGCGTTGAAGAGTCGCGCCAGTTCGCCGATGGTCAGGCCGTAGCGAACGGGGAGCGGAAAGTACGCGACGAAGCTGGTCTTGTCGGGATCGAGCATCGGTCCCTCGACAACGCCGCCGCTGATGGGATTCGGCCGGTCCAGCACATAGAATGCGATGTTGTGCTTCGCGGCCTCTTCCATGCAGTAGCCCATCGTGGTGGTGTAGGTGTAAAAGCGCACGCCCGCATCCTGCACATCGAATACCAGAGCATCAATTCCCTTCAGCATTTCGTCAGTGGGCCGGCGCGTGTCGCCGTAGAGACTGTAGACGGGCAATCCCGATCCGGGGTCGCGGGAGGAGGCCACCTTGGCGTCCACAGTTCCTTCGAGGCCGTGCTCGGGGCTGAATAGAGCTACCAGATCTACGCCAGGAGCATGTTCGAGCAGATCAATCGTGCTTCTGCCCTGGGCGTCTACTCCCGTGTGGTTGGTGATGAGGCCTACGTGCTTTCCGCGCAGGGGCGCGAACTTTTGCGATTCCAGGACGTCAATTCCCGTTTGCACGCGCACGGCTCGCCCACGGTGCCTTCTTTTCTGTGCAGCACGCGTTGCGGGGGGCATCATCCCAAGCGCAACGAAGAGCGCGAGCAGCAACGACCCAAGCAGACCGAACCTCTTCCACCAATTTACGATTCGCAAGAATTCCTCCCCCGCGTTACATTGCCGCAATGATATTCTGGAACGCCCTTCCGGGAATTGCGTTGAGACGATTCTTTGCGTGTGCTATCAACAAACGCAGTGGCAGGGCGTCAAACCAGAGGACTGCCAAACTGATGATCCGACGCCGATTGCTGCTTTTGCTTCTGCTCCCTTTCGCGATTTTTATGGCCAAGAATGCCCGCAGCCAGAGCCGGAATGCCCCGGCCAAGAAATCCGCTTCGGCCGCGGTGAGCACCAACGCTGAAGCGCCCACGCGCAAGCTATCGCCCGCCGAAAAAAAATGGGTTGATGCGACGCTGCGCAAAATGACGATCAACGAGAAGATCGGCCAGCTTCTCTATACCACGTATCACGGAAGCTTTACGGCGACGGATTCACCCGCCTACGAGCAGATGTTGCACGACGTATCGGACCTGCATGTGGGCGGCTTCATCAATGTCACCGAAGCTTCTCCGCTAGGCTACCTGAAGAGCCAGGCATATCCCACAGCTGTTCTGAACAATCAGATGCAGACGAAAGCCAAAGTGCCTCTTCTGATTGGCGCCGATTTTGAGCGGGGGACGGCGATGCGCCTCGACGAAGGCACGTCATTTCCTTCGCAAATGGCTATTGCGGCAGGAGGAAATCCGCAGGATGCGTTCACGATGGGCAAGATCACCGCGCTTGAAGCGCGCGATGTGGGCATCAATTGGATCTATGCGCCGGTTTCCGATGTGAACAACAATCCCGCAAACCCCATCATCAACACGCGATCCTATGGCGAGAACCCACAGCGCGTCGCGGAGTTTGTCAGCGCGTTTATCAACGGAGCGGAAGAAAACGGCGCGCTCGCCACGGCGAAGCATTTTCCGGGGCACGGCGACACGTCCTCCGATTCGCACATTGATCTTCCCGTGATTCATGCGGATCGCGCGCGGCTCGATTCGCTGGAACTCGTGCCGTTCCGCGCAGCGATTGCCACAGGTGTGGGAAGCATCATGACCGGCCATCTTTCCGTTCCCGCTCTTGAGCCGGATCCCAACACGCCGGCCACGCTCTCCCACAATATCCTGACTGGTCTTCTTCGCGACCAATTGCACTTTCAGGGACTCGTCATTACGGATGCCATGGACATGGGCGGCATCACCACGCGGTTCGCACCGGGAGAAGCTGCGGTTCGAGCCGTGCTCGCGGGAGCCGATTGCTTGCTTATGCCCCCCGTTCCCGATGCTGCTTTTGAAGCATTGCAGGACGCCGTGAAATCCGGCCGCATCTCGCGCGATCGTCTCGACGCATCCGTGCGTCGCATTCTCGAAGCCAAGGCGCGGCTCGGTCTCAACAAGAATCGCCTGGTGGATGTCTCCGCACTCAACTCCAAATTTGGCAGCGTTGCATGGCAGAAGAAAGCGCAAGATATTTCCGACCGCGGGATTACAATGCTGCGGGATACTCCGCATCTTCTCCCACTTGACGGCACGAAACCCTCGCGCGCCCTGCTTCTTGCCTTCTACGCCGATCCCGAACCCTATCCCGGCGAAGACCTCGAACGCGAACTGCGTCAGCGCTTCGATAGCGTGACGACTCTGCGCGCTGACACACGTTTCGTGAGCGCCGCAAACCTAAAGTTGCCGCCTCCAGACACCTATGACATCGGCCTCGTCGCATTTTTTGTGCGCGTCAGCGACCGCAAAGGCAACGTGGATGTTCCGCCTGAGCAGGCCGTGCTCGCTGATCAGCTTTACAAAACCGGCAAGCCGGTCGTTACCATGGCGTTTGGCAGCCCGTATCTCATCGAAGGATTTCCGCAGGCGCGAACCTGGGTGTCAGCATTTGGAATCAGCGACGTGGCACAAATCTCGATGGCTCGCGCGCTTTTCGGCGAAATCCCGGTTCAGGGCCACTTGCCTGTAACGATTCCCGGGGCAAATCTCCAAGCAGGCTTCGGCATGCAGGTACCCGCGAATCCCATGACGCTACAGCCCATGGACATTCGCACGGAGGCGCTGCTTCAGCCCGCCTATGACGTCGTCGAAGCCGCGATCAAGGACAAGGCCTTTCCCGGCGCGACGCTCGCGATCGGCTATCGCGGCAAATTCACCGTGCACGCCTTCGGGCATCTGAGCTACGACGCGAAATCTCCTGCTGTGAAGATCGCGACGATGTACGATCTCGCTTCACTCACCAAAGTTGTCGCCACTACGACGCTCGCGGCCAAACTTGTCGAGGGCGACTTCCCCGTTCCGCTCGATCTCGACGCAAAAGTTGAACGTTACTTGCCCGAATGGGCGAATGGTCCACAGCCCGAGTGGCGCCACCGCGTTACCGTGCGCAACCTCCTGACCCACACGTCTGGCTTGCCACCATTCAAGGAATACTGGCGCACTTCCAAGAGCGAGCAGGACACGCTCAACGACATTTTCAAGGAGCCGCTCGAATACGAACCCGGCACCAAAGAAGTCTATTCCGATCTCGGCATCATCCTGATGATGGAGATCATTCAGCGCCTGACGGGCCAGCCGCTGGACGTTCTTGCCAACGAATACGTCTTTTCGCCGCTCAACATGAACAATACGATGTTCCGGCCGCCCAAGACACTGTGGCCTACGATTGCTCCCACGGAGTTCGATGCGCGCTATCGCCACCGGCTGATTCAGGGCCAGGTCCACGATGAGAACGCCTACGCCATGGGCGGTGTATCCGGCCACGCGGGCCTCTTCAGCACCGCGCCCGATCTCGCTGGGTTCTGCCAGATGCTGTTGAACGGTGGGGTTTATGCGCACCAGCGCATTCTGAAGCGTGCCACGGTGACGCAATTCACCACACCACAACAGCTCTCAAATGGCACGCGGACACTCGGCTGGGCGGTTCCCACCGAAGGCGGCTCGAGCGGCCATTTCTTCAGCCCGCACTCATTCGGCCACACCGGCTTTACGGGAACTTCCATCTGGATTGACCCCGACAGACAGGTTTTCGTCGTATTCCTGACGAACCGCGTCAATCCGACGCGAGAAAATCACAAAATCGCCGAGGTGCGCCCAGCGCTGCACGACGCGATCATGCAGGCGCTGGGTTTCGCTGCCGCCGCCGCACCTACCAAGTAATTTTCTTTTTGAGTTGAGTCCAAACTTGGGATGAAATGTTACCGAAAGAAACCTATCGGACGAATGTGTTTTGTTTCAGTTCTCTTTCCGCTTGCTTCAGATCTTCCGGTTTGCCTAGATCGCGCCAATAAGAACCGTCAACGCGAAAGCCCAGGACCTTTTCCCCGCTTGCCGCCAAATTCAGATAGGAATCAATGATGGAGAAAACGTCCTCATGATCCATCATGCGAAAAAGCCGAGTGGAGATCACGTGAATGCCGGAAAACGCGAGCGCCTGGAACCGATGCGAGGAGCGAATGAGCTGCGGTGTGCCATCCCGGCCGGCGCGACGGCCGCAAAGATTCAGCTGATCATCGAAAAGCAGATAACGGCTGGTTTCGCGATCCTGCACGGCCAGCGTCGCCAACGCATGACTCTTCGCGTGAGCTTGCACCATGCTCCCGAAATCAATCGTGCTGACGACATCCACATTGTGCAACAGAAACGCTTTCTCGGGACCAGCTGCGCCCTCCAGAAAAAACCAAGCAGCTCTTTTCAGCCCGCCGCCCGTGTCCAGCAGATCTTCCTCTCGCGAGATTTCAATCCGCATCCCAAAATAGTTTTTGGTTTTTAGATAGTCAGCAATCATATCCGGGAAATGGTGCACATTGACGATCACTTCGCGGATGCCAAAGTCACGCAACCGCGACAGCGTGATTTCCAGCAACGTGCGTCCGCCAAGCTCTACAAGCGCCTTTGGGCGATTGTCCGTGAGCGGCCGCAAGCGCGTGCCGAGGCCCGCGGCGAGAACCATCGCCTTCACAGTCCGAGCCTCTCCAGTTCAAGGTGCCGCACCGCCGCTTCCACTCCGTTCCGGCCACGCAGGCGTTTCGCCAATTGTTCCGCCAGATAAACCGAGCGATGCTGGCCCCCGGTGCAACCGAACGACACCATCAGATTCTTGAAGCCCCGTTGCTGATAATTGCTCAACGTGGCATCAACGAGCGACAGAACTCCCGCCATAAACTGGTGCACACTTTCCTGCTGGTTAAGGTAGTCAATCACCGGCGCGTCTTTACCTGTCAGGGATTTGAAAAGCTCTTCGCGGCCCGGGTTCGGGAGGCTGCGCCCGTCGAAAACGAAGCCGCCGCCATTGCCGGATTCGTCCTTGGGCAATTCCCGGTGAAAAGAAAAACTGAAGATGCGAACAACCAGATTTTCTGATTCGGAAGCCAGGCTTTGAAGTTTTTCCGAAGCCAGCATGCTGGTGAACGCGTTCATGAGCGTCGGCAATGCCACGGGCAGCTCGGCATTGTGCAGCAGCCAGCGGAGATTCTTCAACGCATAAGGAACCGATTGCAGAAAATGCGTTTTCCTTTCGTAGAAACCGCGAAAACCATAGGCACCCAGGGCCTGCATGATGCGGACATAGACGTAGCCGTAGTAGTGGCGCAGGAACGCTTCCCGTTCCAGCTTGATGTAAATCCCGAGCACCTCAAGATAGTGATCGAGCAATTGCTGGCGCAGCTCAGGCGGCAGGTCCGCCTTGGCATCAAACAATAGCGACGCGATATCGTATTGAAGCGCGCCTTTGCGCCCGCCCTGGTAGTCCACAAAGTAAGGCTGCCCGCCCGGTAGCATGACGTTTCGCGACTGAAAATCTCGATACAGAAAGTAATCCTGCGCCGCGGTCAGAAGAAAATCCGTCAGGTGCCCAAAATCGTCTTCCATCGCTGGTTCGCTGAAAGGAATGCCCGCAAGCCGCAAAAAGTAGTATTTGAAATAGTTCAGGTCCCAGGTGATGGACTGCCGGTCAAACCTCGCGCAGGGATAGCAAATGGAGTAATCCAGATCGCGGCCTGCTTCCACCTGGAATCGCGGCAGAACAGCAACAACCTTGCGATAGGCTTCCACGGCCTGAGGAGCAATCGTTTCGCCGGCGCGATTCCTAGACAGAAATTCGAACAGCGTGGTGTCGCCAAGATCTTGCTCCAGGTACGCGCCCTGGTCCAGGTCCTCGGCATAGATTTCCGGCACGGAGAGGCCATGCCGTCGAAAATGTCTCGAAAACTCGAGAAAAGCCCGGTTTTCCTCGCGCACAGCATAGAGAACGCCGATGGCGGTAAATTTTCCGCCGGCAAGGCGAATGATTTTTCGCCCGGAACCGCCAAGTTCGCCCTGGAGTGGCTGCAAGCGCTCAACCGGCGTACGGAAGTGCTGCTCGAAAAGGGTTCTGAGAATGTCCATGAATCCGAATTCCGCCGAATCGGCGCCAAAAACTGTCGTACGAAACCTTCTCCTAACATAACCGATTTTGACCAGGCCGACTTTATTCCTTCTCTCCGAGTTGCTTTCTATTGCAGCGCGACGCCGCCGGCCGCTGCCAATCAGCCCATCCGATGCTTGCCATTTTGGAAGCCAGTTGGAAAGCGCCAGGGGATGACCATCCGGCGAGCCGTTATAATTACCGAATGCGCCCGGGGACCTCTGACCTTCAACTAACCGAACATCGTAACCCTGCGTCGCGCAATCTCGACCGCATGTCCGCTCGTGCGATTGTGGAGCTGATGAGCCGGGAGGACCGCAAAGTTGCAATCGCCGTCCGAAAGCAGATTCCCTCAATCGTTCGCGCGGCGGATGCCATCGTCCACGCCATTCACTCCGGCGGGCGCCTCATTTATGTCGGGGCCGGATCGAGCGGCCGGCAGGCGGTTCTGGATGCCGCCGAGTGTCCGCCGACATTCGGGGTGTCAAAAAAACTCGTGGTGGCTCTTATCGCGGGTGGCAGACGCGCCATCGCTGGAGCGGTAGAAGGCGCTGAGGACTCCACGACAAATGGAGCCCGCGATCTGCGCAAGATTCGTCTCGGCAACAAAGATATCGTTGTCGGCATCGCGGCCAGCGGCACAACCCCGTACGTCCTCAGCGCGCTGCAGTACGCGCGGAAGTGCGGCGCGTTTACCGTGGCGCTTACCTCGAATCCTAGCAAGCCGCTCGCACACGTTGCGAAAATCCTGATTGCCCTACAGGTTGGCCCCGAAGTTCTCACGGGCTCAACGCGGCTTAAGGCGGGCACAGCGCAAAAGATGGTCCTCAACATGCTCTCCACTACTGCCATGGCGCGTTTGGGACATGTTTATGAAAATCTCATGATTGACGTCGTGCTGACGAATAAGAAGGTTGCCGGGCGCGCATTGCGGTTGCTCGCGGAAGCCAGCGGCAGAGACTTGTCCGCTACGCGACTCGCTATGCGTCAGGCGAATCACAATTTGCGCCTGGCGCTGGTCATGTTGCGGCGACGATGCAACGCAAGCGGAGCGCGAAAAATCCTGCGCAGCGTTCAAAATGACTTGCGCCGCGCTCTCGGCGAGTAAGGGAATCCGGCCAGATGGATAAATTTCTCATCAAAGGCGGCAAGGCTCTCCACGGTACCGTCGGCATTAGCGGCGCGAAAAATTCCGCCTTGCCCGCGATGGCCGCCGCGCTTCTTACCCGGGAGCCCGTGACTCTTCGCAACGTTCCCAAGGTGCGCGACATCATTACCATGGCCAAACTCCTGGCATTCACGGGAGCCACCGTTGGCGCCGCGGAAATTCCCGCCAGCGAATACGTCATCGAAGGCAAATCCGTGAACGATGCCGTTGCTCCCTATGAGCTGGTCAAAACGATGCGCGCTTCCATTCTCGCGCTCGGCCCGCTCATGGGACGTGTCGGCCTTGCGCGTGTGTCTCTTCCGGGAGGCTGCGCTATTGGCGCTCGGCCCGTGGATCTCCATCTGGCCGCGCTCGAACAGATGGGTGCGAAAATCTCAACCGCGCACGGCTACATCGAGGCTCGCGCCCCCAAAGGCGGGCGCTTGACGGGTGGCCACATCGTCTTCGAGAAAATCACCGTGACCGGCACGGAAAACATTCTTATGGCCGCGGTCCTTGCCCATGGCGAGACCATCCTCGAAAATGCCGCTCGCGAACCCGAAGTTACCGACCTGATCGTTCTTCTCCGCAAAATGGGTGCCCAGATCGAAGGCGACGGCACATCCACGCTGCGCATCCGGGGCGTTTCCCAACTTCACGGCGCGGTTCACACGGTGATTCCCGATCGCATCGAGGCGGGCACGTTTCTCGTAGCGGGGGCAATCACGGGCGGCGATCTCACGCTCATCAATTGCGAACCGGAACATCTCGGAGCAGTCGTCGCCAAATTACGTCAAGCCGGCGCACGGATTGAAGAAACGGGTCCGGGACGCCTGCGCGTGCGGGCGGCGAAGCATCTCGTCGCCTCTGACGTGACCACCGAGGAATATCCCGGCTTCGCCACAGACATGCAGGCGCAGTACATGGCCCTCGCCACGCAAGCTGAAGGAACTTCGGTCATCACCGAAACGATCTTCGAGAATCGCTTTCTTCACGCCAGCGAAATGATTCGCATGGGCGCGAATATCGCCATCGAAGGCCGCCGAGCGGTTGTCCGCGGCTTTTCAAAGCTCTCCGGAACAACGGTGCAAGCCTCTGATCTGCGCGCCAGTGCCGGTTTGGTTCTTGCCGCACTCGTCGCCAGCGGCGAAACCGTGATTGACCGCGTCTACCACATAGACCGCGGCTACGAACGCATCGTTGAAAAGCTCCGCGCCCTCGGCGCGCACATCGCCCGTATGCATGCCCCCGGATCGCCGCAGAAGGAATCTTTCTCTTAATTCTTTTCCCTGGGAATGGTGTTGACAATCTTCCCCGACTCGATGATAGTTCGCCGACGGGAGGAACCCCATGTCTCAATCTGATCCCTTCCGTGCTTCCGCACTCTCGCGGCGTTCCTGGTTTCGCCTTGCCGGAACCGCGGCGGGGACCTTGACTTTGACTGCGTCTCTCGATCCTCTGTCTGGCCTGGCGCAGGAACCCGCTGCTTCCAGGCCGCTCCAGGACTTCACCGGTCCAGGTGCAAATCCGTACTGGAACTCCGTCGGACCATTTGTCTCAGAGCCGCAGAAGGCCCCCCTGCTCCTGCTGACGGATCGTCCCGTACAGCTGGAGTCTCCTCGGAATATTTTCCTTTCGCCATTCACGCCGAACAAAGAGTTTTATGTGCGCTGGCATCTGGACCGCATCCCCAATGCCGTGGACCTCAAGGAATGGCGTCTGCATATCGAAGGCAATGTCTCCAAGCCGCTTGCGCTGAGCTTTTCCGATCTGATGCATAAATTCCATGCGGAAACGATTGCTGCGGTGAATCAATGTTCGGGCAACAGTCGCAGCCGTTTTCAGCCGCGCGTCGCAGGAGGACAATGGGGCAGCGGCGCCATGGGAAACGCCCGCTGGACCGGAGTCCGCCTCCGTGAACTTCTCGAGGCGGCCGCCCTTAGATCCGGCTCGGTGCAGGTCCAGTTCCAGGGACTTGAGGAAGGCGACGGCCCCGAAGGCTTCGGCTCAAAGTTTTTTCAGAAGTCCCTCGACCTGGATAATCCCGTCCTCGATGAGTGCCTCGTCGCCTACTCGATGAACGGCGAGCCGCTGCCCCTGCTCAACGGTTTTCCTGTACGTCTCGTCGTCCCCGGCTACTTCGCCACGTATTGGATGAAGTGTCTGACGTGGATCCGCGTGCTGGACAAAGTTGATGACAACTTTTGGATGAAGACTGCTTATCGGATTCCAGACACTCCGCGGGGCAACACCACGCCGGAGGCACTCAAGGCAGGCGGCGTGAAGATGATCCCCATCAACCGCATGCCGGTGCGTTCCTTCCTGATCTCACCTGACGGTTCCACCAAAATACCTGGCGGCATGCCCATAGCACTGCGTGGCATTGCTTTCAGCGGTTCCGGGCCTGTTGTGAAGCTGGAAGTCTCCTCCGACGATGCGAAAACCTGGGAGATCGCTTCGCTCGGCGAAGACTTCGGTCCTTATTCCTTCCGCACCTGGGAATTCGCATGGACTCCGAAATCGCCCGGCCGGTATACCATCGCCATCCGCGCCACCGATAAAAAAGGTAACGTCCAGCCCGACGAGGGTGTCTGGAATCCCGGAGGCTATCTTTGGAACCGCATCGAGCGCCAGGAATTCACGGTCGGCGCCGCCGAATAGGAGGGGGATGAAAATGAGATTATTTCGTCAACATCCCGCGCTCGTTGCCGCATTCCTGGTCTTTGGAGCTGTAGCGCTGGCCGTCGTGGCCGCACAGACTCGGATCGGCTCGTACACCCCTGAAAATCTCGGAAAAATTACGCAGCCCGCTTCGCCGGCACTCTTGGAGGACGCTCGTTACGAATCCGCTGCGTATCCAGCATTTGCCGTTGATCTGGCCCCGGGCGAGGGCCGGGCGGAAGTCCAAATTTACTGCAACACCTGCCACACTCCGCGCTACATTCTCATGCAGCCTCCGCTTCCCGCTGCTGTCTGGGACGCCGAAGTCCACAAAATGATCAAGACACTTGGCGCGCCGATTCCGGAAGCCGATGCCCAAAAAATAATTCAATACCTGCAGACCCACTACACGCCCGAGACCCGCAAATGATAGCCGCTTTTCGCGCGGCTTCAGATGGATCCCCAGAAGATTAAAGACAAAAAGGGCTCCCGGGATTCCGGAAGCCCTTTCCAAAATGAGTTGTGTTTACTCGGAAGTTGCTGATCCCGCCGCTTCTTTCTTGTGCTGTGCTTTCTCTCGTGCTTCCTTGATCAGCGCCTTGCGCGAGAGCCGGACCTTGTTCCCTTCGATCGAGAGAACTTTCACCAGGACCTGATCGCCCAGCTTCAATTCGTCGCGCACATCCCGGATACGATGCTCGGAAATCTCACTGATGTGCAACAGCCCATCTGTGCCGGGGAACAGTTCGACGAACGCCCCGAACTCCGCCAGCCGCACGACTTTCCCGAGGTAGGTCTTTCCGACCTCCGCGCTTGCCGTGACGTCGCGCACCATTTGCAGTGCCGCGTCGCCGCCTGAACCGCTCGTCGAAAAGATGTGGACGGTTCCATCCTCGTGCACGTCAATCTTCACGCCCGTCGCTTCGATGATGGATTTGATCTTCTTTCCGCCCGGCCCGATCAGATCGCGGATCTTGTCCGTCGGAATGGTCACCTTATAAAGCCGCGGCGCGTACGTGGAAATCCCCGGCCGCGCCTCGCTGAGTGTTGCGTCCATAATCTCCAGGATTTCCAGCCGTGCCTTTTTCGCTTGCGCCAGCGCCTCGCGCATCATGGGAATGCTGATCCCGGTCACCTTGATGTCCATTTGCAGCGCCGTGATTCCGATGCGTGTTCCGGCAACCTTGAAGTCCATGTCGCCGTAGTGGTCTTCCGCTCCGGCAATGTCCGTCAGGATCGAATACTTGCCGCCGTCTCCTACTACCAGTCCCATGGCGATTCCCGCGCACGACGACTTCAAAGGTACGCCCGCGTCCATCATCGCCAGGGCTCCGCCGCACACCGTGGCCATGGACGACGAACCGTTCGACTCCAGGATGTCGCTCACCAGCCGCATCGCATACGGAAAATCCGTTTCCGCGGGCAACAGGTTCACGAGCGCGCGTTCCGCCAGCGCTCCGTGGCCGATTTCGCGGCGGCCCGGCCCGCGCACCGGTTTCACTTCGCCCACGCTGAACGGCGGAAAGTTGTAGTGCAGCATGAAGCGCTTGAACGTGTCCTGTTCGAACAACAGGTCCAGCCGCTGCATATCTTCCTTCGTCCCCAGCGTCAGCGTCGCCAAAGCCTGAGTTTCCCCGCGGGTAAACAACGCCGAGCCATGCACTCTCGGCAATAATCCGACTTCGCAGGTGATCTTCCGGATCTGGTCGAACTTGCGGCCGTCCGGCCTGCGCCGCGCGTTCAGAATCTCGTCGCGGAAGATATCTTCCTTCAACCGGTCGAAAGCGCGCTTCGTCAGCTTCTGCTTCTCTTCATCCTCTTCTGGAATCGCCTCGATGAGCTTGTCTTTCAGTTCATCCACACGGTGATAGCTTTCCTTCTTCGGATACTTTTCCGTGTTCAGCGCGTCCTTCAGTTCTGCGCCGATCGTTTTCTTCAAGGAATCGTAAATCGCCTGGTCGAAGGGAAACGGCTCAACGGTCACCTTGACCGGCTTCAATTGCCCGTGCAGATTCTTGATGGCTCCGACGATCTTCTTGATCTGCGCGTGTCCGAACTCCAGGGCCTCCACCACCGTATCTTCGGAAACTTCCAGCGCTCCCGATTCCACCATCACAATCGCGTCTTCCGAGCCGGCGATCACGATGTTCAGCAGGCTGGCTTTCTGTTCCGCCACTGTGGGATTCGCCACCAATTGCCCGTTCAGAAGCCCCACGCGCACCGCCGCAATCGGCGTTGGGAACGGCAGGTCCGAGCAGTAAGCCGCTGCCGCCGCGCCCGTCACTGCGATCACGTCCGGATCGTTTTCGCTGTCCGCGGACAGCACCATTGCGTTCACTTGCGTTTCGTTCCGCCACGATTCAGGGAACAGCGGCCGCATCGGCCGGTCAATCAGCCGCGAAACCAGAATCTCGCGTTCCGTCGGCCGTCCTTCTCTCTTGAAAAATCCGCCGGGAATTTTTCCCGCAGAGTACGTGTACTCGCGGTAGTCCACTGTCAGCGGCAAGAAATCTTTCTCATTCGGTTTCGTCGCCATGCACGCCGTGTTCAGCACCACGGTGTCGCCATACCTCGCCACAATCGCGCCATTCGCTTGCTTCGCGATTTTTCCCGTTTCGAGCGTCAGCGTCCTCCCGCCAACCTCCACCGTTACCTGATAGGGTGCGGGAATATGCGTATTTTCAGCCATGATTCGTTCCTCTCGCTCCGCGCTGTGCGGAGCGCTTCTGCAGAGTCCACTCTGCGTTTGAATTGCGGGAAGAGAAGCGGGAATTTTGGAGCCGGCGTTCGCCGTTCCGGGTCACACCACGAGATTCTGCAGCCGTCCTCCGGCCACACGCCCACACCCAGACATTTTCCCTTGGGAATCTGCTGCTCTGTGCAGTCTTTGCGGGTGCCGTTCTTTCAAACGGCTACTTGCGCAGGCTGAGGCGTTCCACAATCTCGCGATACCGATCCGGGTCCCGGCGGTTGAGATAGTCCAGCAATCGCCGCCGTTTGTTGACCATCATGATCAATCCGCGCCGTGATGCGTGGTCTTTGACGTGAGACTTGAGGTGCGTCGTGAGGTAGTTGATCCGCTCGCTCAGCAGTGCGATCTGCACTTCTGGGGAGCCTGTATCCTTAACGTGACTGCGGAATTGTTCGATCAACGCTGCCTTGGGTGCGCTCAAGTCCTCTCTCCGTCGTCCCCTGATTTATTCCTTTTCTCTTCGACTCATTCAGGCTAACACACCCTCTTCCGCAATGTAAAGCTCGCTAAAGCATCGCGATTCAGCCGAAACATGGCCTCCAGTGCCAGGAAACTGGCTTCTACGTTATCCTGAAATGACCTATGAACGTGCGTCCCGCCAGGATCGGCGACCTCGAGAGTTTGCGTGACCTCTTAAGCCCCTCTCGCGCTTTCCAGCCATCTTCCCTAAGAGCCGCTGTCGAGAGTGGCTCGTGCTTTCTCGCCGAAATCAACGGCCAGATCATCGGCTGCGGCGTTCTCAGCTACGATTTCTTCGATCGCGGCTTTATCAAATTTCTGCACGCGAGACCCGAATATCGCCGCCGAGCCGTCGCTTCAGCCCTCCTGTCCGCCCTTGAGGTCGAATGCAACACCACTGTGATCTTCACTTCCACGAATAGTTCCAACGTGCCCATGCAGAAACTTCTCGCAAAACTTGGCTACCAGGCTTCGGGTTCTGTTGAGGGCCTCGATCCCGGCGACCCCGAGCTCTTCTTTCGCAAGCTGCTTGGCCCGAAAGAATCTCGCTCCCGGGCATCTGGCACCATGCATCCCGTGCTCCTTCGACCCGAATCACACAAGAGGAGTTGCCCTTAGAAAGGCAAAAAGCACATTCCTTTCTACCTCCTTCTCGCTGACATCCTCCTCTGCCTCCACGTGCTTTGGTGTCTGTGGATCATCTTCGGCTGGCTGCTTACTCGCGGCCGCCCACTTCTTCGCTGGCTGCACATCGGCTCGCTCGCTTGGGCGATCGCCGTGGAACTCCTGCCCTGGGACATTTGTCCGCTGACCCTTCTGGAAGACTGGCTCGAATCGCGCGCCGGATTTGGCCACTCACAACTTCCGTTTCTCTTGCGTCTCCTCGATGCGCTCGTTTATCCGAATCTTCCCTACTGGCTTGTCGTCACCGGGGCCGTCATCGTCTGCGGTATCATTTTGATCGTCTATCTGCATCGCTTCAGCCGTCGCCACGTCGAACACACATGGTAGGCTGAAGTTCAATCCGACCAGACAGCATTCTGTTTGTTCTTGCGCGCTTCGTCCTGCCACCGTATAAAGTGAGCCCGCCCATGGCCGCGCAAAACTTGCCCTCGTCTCAACCATCGTTCTTCCGCAAACACTCGGTCCTGGCCTATTTCCTTCTCACCTTTTTCATTTCCTGGGTGGGGGCATTCCTCGTTGCCGCGCCTCATCTCTTCCGCCATGAGCCGATTCCTCAGCTTGCTGGCCTCATCATGTTTCCCGTCATGCTGATCGGTCCGGCATTTTCCGGCATCTTTTTGACGCATCTTTTTGACGGCAAGCCCGGCCTGAAAAATCTATTTTCCCGCATGCGCAAGTTCCACTTTCGTGCCAGTTGGTATGCAGCTCTCCTGATCCCTCCTGCTTTCATCCTCATCGTGCTCTTCGTCCTGGAAACTTATGTTTCTCCTGTCTATGCTCCAAATCGCTTCTGGCTGGGCTTCTCCTTCGGCCTTCTCGCCGCCTTCCTCGAAGAAATCGGCTGGATGGGCTACGCCTTTCCCAGGATGCGCCGGCCCGGCAATGCCCTTGGTCCCGCCATTCTTCTGGGTCTGCTCTGGGCGCTCTGGCACCTCCCGGTCGTCAATTTCCTGGGAACTGCCGCCCCCCACGGCGCTTACTGGTTCCAGTATTTTCTTGCGTTCGGCGTCGCCATGGCCGGCGTGCGTGTCATCATTTGCTGGACTTATGTAAATACAGGTAGCATCGCGCTCGCTCAGCTTTTTCACGCAAGCTCCACCGGCTTTCTCGTCGTACTCAGCCCCGCCCGCGTCAGTCCCGCGCAAGAGGTTCACTGGTATCTGGTTTACGCCGCCGCTCTTTGGGTGCTCGTCGCCTTTGTCAGCACACTCTCCGGCAAATCACTTGGGCGGTCTCCCAGTGAATAGACCGGCAAATTGTTCCCGATGTGGCTTCGGCAACATTTGCCTATTCTTGCTTTTTCAACCTTTGCCCGAAGATCCTGCCCAAGGTAACCCACGTTAAATCTCGTGGTTCCAGAAATCTCCCCCTCTGATAGGTCCTGGCATTTCGCTTGCTCCCCCTTCTGCGTGGTCCGTGGGAGCCGTTCCGAATCCGGTTAAAGACCCCGCGCCACTGTGCCGATATTCCAAAGGGGCTGAGCCTTCAGTCCGGGGAGTCTCTCTATGTCCGTCGCAGGAATCTTCTCAAGCGCGCTTTCCAGCATTTTCACCCAGGGCACTCAGACGCGCGCCCAGCAATTTCAACAGGATTTTCAGCAGCTCGGTCAGGACCTGCAGTCAGGCAACCTTACCGCCGCGCAGTCCGACTTCTCCTCGCTTCAGCAGCTCAGCCCGCAGTCCAGCGCCGCTTCCTCCACATCTTCCACTGCACAATCCACCAATCCCATTGCCCAGGCGTTCAGCCAGCTCTCCCAGGATCTCCAGTCCGGCAATCTTTCCGCTGCGCAACAGGACTACACTTCGCTTCAGCAGGATTTTCAGTCTCAAGCTGCCCAGCTTCAGGGCCACGGCCATCACCACCACCATCACCGGTCGGCATCGAGCGCTCAGGAAGATCCCTTGGCTCAGGCATTCGGTCAATTGGCGCAAGCTCTCCAGGCTGGCAACACCAGCGCCGCCCAAGCCGCCTACACGACACTCCAGCAGGATCTCCAACAGTTTGCCCAGGCCAACGGGCTTGCGTCCTCGCAAAGCACAGGGTCGCAGCCCGAAACATCGCAGCCTGCTTCCACCACGCTTTCTGTAAATGTTTGATTGGATTTCTGAAGCGACGTAACGACACTTGTGCCCAAGTGTTCGTTGCGTCAGCCGACTCTGTTTTTCGATTCCGCTACGATTGTGGCGCGTGCTTCCGCCAGGAGGCTTCGATCTCTTCCAGTGTCCGCCCTTTCGTCTCTGGCACCATCCAGTAGACGAACATCCACGACAATATACCCACAATCGCGTACAGCCAGAAGGTCCACGCTCTTCCCAGTGCATGCAGCAAGCTCAGAAACGTCAGCGCCACGAGCAGGTTCGATCCCCAATTCGCCACCGTTGCCACGCCCATCGCCCGCCCGCGAATCTTCAAAGGATAAATCTCCGCAATCATCAGCCAGAACACCGGCCCTAGCCCGATCGCGAAACATGCCACATAGACAGCCAGGCTGATCACCGCGATCCACGCGATGACGTTGGACAGCGACGGCAGCAGGAACGCATATCCCAGGATTCCCAGGCTGATCACCATTCCCACGATTCCATAGAGCAGCAGTGGCCGCCTCCCTGCCCGGTCGAGCAGCCGCAAAGCCAGGATCGTCATCAGCACATTGACGACCCCGACTCCCACTGTCGCCAGGATCGCCGCTGCCGACTTGAATCCCGCAAACTGGAAGATCGTCGGCGCGTAATAAATCACCGTATTGATCCCCGTGAATTGCTGGAAAACCGCCAGTCCGATGCCCACGATCAACGCCGGCCGCAACGATGCGTCAAACAACTCGCGCCAGCTCCCCTTCTGCTCGCTTAGGCTCGCGGCGATCTCCGCAATCTCCCCTTCCACGTCGCCGCTTTCCCGGATCTTTCCCAGCAGCCCCCGCGCCTCATCTCCCCTCGATCGGCTCATCAGCCACCGCGGGCTCTCTGGCAGGAACAGCAATCCCGCGAACAATACGATCGCCGGTACCGCCGCCAGCCCGAACATCCACCGCCACGCCTCCGCACCAGCCAGCGCATAGTCCGCAAGATACGACACCACGATCCCTATCGTGATCATCAACTGGTTTAGCGAAACCAGCCTTCCCCGAACGCGCGGCGGCGAAACCTCCGAGATGTACAACGGTGCCGTGAACGAAGCAACTC
>Ga0335079_10003405_pt1 | contig 18401 bp, 18 predicted proteins | sample Lox_Sample_33_FD_206719 | JGI IMG/M metagenome (GOLD analysis project Ga0335079, IMG submission 206719) | Soil microbial communities from Loxahatchee National Wildlife Refuge, Florida, United States - Lox_Sample_3.3 | ecosystem: Environmental > Terrestrial > Soil > Wetlands | place: USA... | reverse complement strand
CTCGCGCTCAAATTCCAGATCCACCCCCTCCATCAGGAGAAGCTTCTGATACTGCTTGACGAGCGCGTTCTTCGGCTCGGTGAGGATGTTGAGAAGTGCCGTTTCATCGAGTGAGTGAAGCGCCGCAACGACGGGGAGTCTTCCCACAAACTCGGGGATCATGCCGAACTTCAGCAGATCGTCGGGTTCTACCAGCGGCAGGAGCTCGTCGGCGCTGTGATCTCGCTTGCCCTTGATCTGCGCGCCGAAACCGATCTGCGTCTTGTGAATTCTCTGCCCGATGATTTTTTCCAATCCGACAAATGCGCCCCCGCAGATAAAGAGGATATTTTTCGTGTTGATATTGATCAGACTCTGCTCCGGATGTTTCCTCCCGCCCTTCGGGGGAACACCGGCGAGCGTTCCTTCGAGAATTTTCAGAAGCGCCTGCTGGACACCTTCACCCGAGACATCCCGTGTGATCGAGGCACTGTCCGATTTCCGCGCGATCTTATCGACTTCATCGATATAGACGATTCCGCGCTCCGCCCGCTCCACATTGTAGTCGGCATTCTGGAGAAGATGGACGAGAACTGTTTCCACATCATCACCGACATATCCTGCTTCCGTCAGAGTTGTGGCATCAGCGATTGCGAACGGCACCGAGAGAATTCGGGCAAGGGTTTGAGCAAGAAGTGTCTTGCCGGTACCGGTCGGGCCGAGGAGGAGAATGTTGCTCTTTTCGATTTCCACCTCGTCAAGATTCTGCAGACCGCCTTTTGCATCAACACGTTTATAGTGATTATAGACGGCAACTGCGAGAGTCTTTTTCGCGTTCTCCTGCCCGATAACGTAATTGTCGAGTGCGTTCTTGATCTCAATCGGGGTCAGCGAAGTTCGCGCTGCAGACTGCTTCGAGGTGATTGCTGCGAGGTTGTTGCGGAGAATATCGACCGAGCTCGCCACACAGGCATCACAGATATACGCATCCGGACCCGCAATAATACTCTGCACCTGGTCTGCCGTGCGCCCGCAAAATGAGCAGCGGATCGATTCTTCCGATTTCCCTTTTTGAGGCATCTCTTACTTTTCCTTCTTCGGTTCCGTCCTGGCTTTCTTGATGAGAATATTATCGATCAGTCCATACGATTTGGCTTCTTCCGACGTCATGTAATTGTCGCGATCGGTATCCTTTTCAATCTGATCCACGTTCTTGCCGCAGTGACCAGCGAGAATCTCGTTGATGCGCTTCTTGATTTTGAGGATCTCTTCCGCCTGGATGCTGATATCGGTTGCAGTTCCCTGCACACCTCCCCACGGCTGGTGAATCATGATACGCGAGTTCGGCAACGCGGTGCGTTTTCCCTTCGTTCCGCCGGCAAGAAGGATTGCGGCGATGCTTGCCGACAATCCGACACAGATGGTATGGATGTCCGGCCGGATGTACTGCATCGTGTCGTAAATGGCAAGTCCCGCGTAGACCCCGCCGCCCGGACTGTTGATGTAGAGGTGGATATCCTTGTCGGGGTCTTCGGATTCGAGATGGAGAAGCTGGGCAATGACAAGACTCGCCGTCGTATCATCGACCGGAGTTCCGAGAAAGACGATACGTTCTTTGAGAAGGCGTGAGAAAATATCATAGGCGCGCTCTCCTCTTCCCGTCTGCTCAACCACCATCGGTACAAGCTGATTCTTGATGTTCATATCCATACTATTGAAAACCTTTCGTGTTTGAATTCGTTTTTAAAAAGCTTCTTCGGTGACTTTTTCGGTGATCGATTGATGAGTTGTCAGAAACTCCATCAATTTTTCCGACACAATCCTGTCTTTCACCTGTGCAGATGTCTCATAGAACTGATAGAGCCGGTCCTTGTCGATGCCGACATTGGGCGCATCCTGATCCGCACGCTTCCTGAGGTCGGCTTCTCCTGCGGTGATTCCTTCCTTGTTGATGATCGACTCGCGAAGGAGATACCATTGAGCCTGAAAGACGGCATAGTTCCGGTTGCTTTCGCGGAACGCCTGTTCATTAAAATCGGGAGGGAATTTCTTTTTCGGGTACCGGTTTCTGAGATCTTCGATCAGGGAATCCAGAACGCCTTTGACAAGCGACTCCGGAACCGTAAGAGGATGGCGCTTGACGATCTCGCCAATAATGGTATCGGAAAGTCTCTGTTCGCTCCGGTCTTTCCAGTACTGTTCGAGATCCTGACGGAGCTGCTGCATAAACGCATCCACCGAAACCGTCCGGCCTTTGGTGATCTTCTTGACAAATTCATCATCCAGTACCGGCAGATTTGTCTTCTCGATCTTCTTCACCGCAAGCTCGAGATAATCGGTGTGCTGCTCCTTGTCGTGTGTGTGATCCACCTTTACCCGCAGTGATGCTCCGGTACTGCCGGTTCTCAGGGCGTCGCGGATTTCCGGATAGAGTGTGTCGTCGGCCAGATAGAGCTTGGCATCAGGGGTTTTCTTCCCGATAAGCGGGCTCCCTCCCGCATCAAGCTGCTGGATATCTGCCGTCACGAGGTGGTCATCATCCGTGACCTGCTGAACCTCTTCCAGCGTCGCATTGGCTTTGCGAAGGCGATAGATTTCATCCTGAACTTCCTTGTCCGTTATCGTATGAACCAGTTTCTCGACGGGGAGGTTCCGGTATTCCTGCACGACGACGTTCGGCTTTATTTCATACTTGACCTTAAACGTGAGCCCGGTGCCCCGCTTGTAATCAAGGTCGGTAAGGACCGGTTCGCCGATCGGCTGGAGATTGCGTTCTTCAACAATACCGCGGTAGACATCGCTCGCAATCGTATCAAGCGAGCTGTATTCGATACTTTCGCCATAAATCTTTTTTACGAGATCCAGCGGGGCCTTCCCCTTCCGAAAACCGTGAAGTTCGATTTTCGGCTGATACCGTTTATACGCCTCTTCAAAATGAGGAATCAGTTCCTCGGCGGAGGTCTGAATATGCATCTCCTTTTCAACTTCGGAGATATCGGTGATGGAAACTTCCATGGATCGTGAATCTATGCTTGTTTCTGATTACCTACGTGTGGTACCACAGTCGTGGTGGGTAGAGGGGGATTTGAACCCCCATGGATTTCTCCATTGGATCCTAAGTCCAACGCGTCTGCCAATTCCGCCATCTACCCTAAATGTTCGGGCGCAACGCGCTCTCCCGCTTTTCCGGAGCGAACAATCATTGTCCGGCAGCGGTTTGCAACCGTCAATATACATGATTTTGTCTGGAAGTACAAGATGAGCGGAAATCAGCAATTCCCCCCGGGGCGGCGCACTCCCTATTCCTTCAGGACGCGCTTGATACAGTTCTTCAGACTCGTAAAATCATAGGGCTTCATCAGGAAGTCGTTTGCGCCGAGCGTCAGACTGTCTCTGGCGATCTTTAATTCTCCGACGCCTGTCAGCATGATCACCTTGGTAATCGCGTCGTCCTCCCGGATTCTTCGGAGAACTTCCAACCCGTCAATTCCCGGCATACGGATATCCAGAATGACGATATCGAATTTTTTCTCGCCAAGAAGTTCCACCGCGCGCTCTCCCGACTCCGCTTCATCGATGACGAACCCATCGCTCTCCAGTTCATGGCGAACCAGGGTTCGAAGCGCATCTTCATCATCCACGATCAGTATCGCGAGTTTTTTCGGCATGCCTCATCCTTTCGAAAAACGTGCATCAATATACCACGAACAACACTTAAAAAGCAAACACTTTCCGGGACCACCGGGGAATGTCTCATCTTCGTCGCCCGCGGGCAACATAGGGGGATAATCTGAATTCGAGGCAGGATCACTCGGACTTTGAGACCGGACAACTGAACCGGTGCAGGCATCCCTGGCAGGATAGCTCAAGGCGTTCGAGGGCCTGGAAGCATCTGGGGCAGCGTTCCAGAAATGGATGGCGGATTTCCAGACCGCACGCAGAACAGTGCCGCACCTCAGATTTCAGCTGCTCGATGAGCGTTCGTTCGCGGGTCTCCTCAAGTGTGGGATTCATGCTTCCTCACATGACGATTTGTGAAACAATGCCGCCCAATCCAAATGCGACGATCCACGTACCGATCCAGATAACGAGCCCTTCTTTCATCCCGCGTTCTTTCAGCATGACCATGAGGGATGCAATACACGGTACGAAGAGGGTGATAGTGATCAGGGCAACCGTGATTTGCATGGGAGAAAGTGGAAGCTGATAGAGTCCGGCCGCACCAAAATCGCGCCGTACGATCCCCATGATGAAGACCGTTGCAGCAGCCGGAGGGAGCTGAAGCCACGATGTCGTGAGCGGGACAAGAAGATTCTGCAGAACCTGGAGCGCTCCGATTGACTGAGCAATGCCTACGGCAAGCGCACCAAGAAAGAACCAGCCGGATGCTTCCTTCATGAAATGGAGTGTTCTCATGGAAGTTTTCCGGAAGACGTTGTTGAGCCGCGGCATACGCATTGGCGGAAGATCAAGAAGAAGCGGGGCCGACTCTCCGGGAAGTATACGATGCAGGATGGTCCCGAGAGCGATCAGAACGCTGAGCATCACCGTCATATAGATAACCATCGGTGCCACACCGGCACCGGCAAGAAGCGCTGCGATCACCGCGAGCTGCGCGGAACAGGGAATTGCAAACTGCAGAATTGCGGTAGCAATGGTTTTCTCCCGTTCGGTTCCGAGAAGCCGGGTTGTCACCGTTGCAGAGGTGATGCATCCGAATCCGAGTATCAGGGGAATCACTGCTCTTCCATTCAGTCCCAGACCGCTCAGCGAACGGTCCACCATTGTGGCAAGCCGCGGCAGATACCCGCTGTCCTCCATGAAGGCAAGCGCGACATAGAACGCCATCACCAGCGGCAGGAGAAGAAAGAGGAGATACGTCGTGGTCATGGTGATGACCCCGAATTCGCCGACCAGGATTCCGTTCCACCAGGAAGTCACCGGAAGAACTGAGGTCACCATCGAGCGAATCCACGGTTCCCAATACTGTTTACCGATCTGCTTTTCGGTGAAGTCGACCACCGTCTGGGAGACGAATTTCCCGATGAAGAGATACGCGACATAGAGCGCGGCAACGAGCATCGGAATTCCGGTGGCGGGGCGGATGGCCCATTTGCCGATACGATCCGAGAGGCGCGTCCTGGCGGAATCATCGTGCGCAACCTGCTCGATGATATAGTTGATCCTGTTTCGGCGCTTGACGTAAATTTCATCACGATATTTACCCGGCGGTACCCCGTGGCGTGCAGAAATAAACTCATCTCCTTCAAGAACAAGAAGTGCTTCAGACTGCGAACCTACCATGTTCAGTGTGGCATGCAGGAGTGAATGAAGCTCTTCCCGCTGTACTCCTTCGCGCGCGGCGGCAATTGCCGATGGGAGCTCTTCAAAACCCTCGCCATGGACCGCAACAATCGGTAGCACAACAACGCCGAGGAACCTCGAAAGACGGTCAAACAGGATCTCGACCCGGCTCGATCGGACTTCGTCCATGAAATTTACCAGGACAACGATCTTCTTTCCCATGTCGATAAGCTGCTGCGTGAGAAAGAGATCGCGTTCGAGGTGCATCCCGTCGACGATGTTCAGGATGATGTCGGCGTCGACAATGATGTCACGGGCGGCCTTTTCCTCATCGTTAAACGACGATACACTGTAAATTCCCGGCGTATCAAAGACTTCGTATTCCCCATACCTGCCTTTGGTCAACTCAACGGTGGTTCCGGGAAAGTTCGACACCTCAACGTTCATGCCGCTCAAGGCATTGAAGAGGAGGGATTTTCCAACATTGGGATTGCCAACCAGGACGATGGTCTTTGATCCTGCCTCATGCCGGCGGTTTGATCCGTCGTGGTGCCGGTGTTTCTCGTAATGGGAGAGGTTCGTCTCTTCGGGATCGTAGCTCACGGCCGCTCTCCTTCTTCAACGGGTACCACGGAAATCTTCTCGGCAAGCTGATGGCCAACAGCGATTTGCTGGCGGTTCTTTTTCAAGACCACCGTTCCTCCCGGGAGTCGTTCCAGGCACTGCACCCGCTCACCCTCATGAATTCCGACTCGGATAAACTGTGCACGCGTTACGCCGGCAGGAACAGAGACAATCATCAGAAATTGTCCCGATGCCGCATCGACCAAGAGCAACTCACCTTCCTCATGCCTCATGCTCATCTTTCTCCACTGTTTCTTCTCTTCGCTGCAGACTGGGATATCGATACTCGCTGCGGGCTTCTTGTCATTAGGCAATTCTGATGCCAGAAGGGAAATGCGCCAGAATTCTCTATTTAGATTCAATTTAAATAACAGAAGTGGCATTCTTATCATCCAAGAGAAGAAGTTTTCACCTTTGAGAACGAGGGAGGAAGTGTTATGCGTTATTCTTCGGAACTGTTCTGACCCAGCAACCGAAGTTCTTGAGCTCTTCCAGACGGCACGACCAGACCAGCTCCCCGTTCCAGAGAGTCATGTCCGGACACCCGTCACACATATTCTGTAGGCCGTTGGGGAGAAAGTCGACCGGCTGGATAATCATGATCGACTGATAGTGCAGGCCCTTGAACATTCTGAACGGGTTGGTGAGAACTGAAGTCAGGTAGTTCGATGCGATCTTCCGGATACCGGGGTCGAGGGGAGAGAGCAGCATCATCGACCGCCCCTTTTTTGTGAGGGACGGCTTTTCGTACGCCAGATATTTTCCAGTTCCGAGGTGATGCATCGTCTGCATGATTTCCATGAATTTCGGCCCGACGTACCCGTGCACGCGCTCCCGGGTTCCTACGCGACCGGTGAGAAGCCACTTGAAGTAATCCGGCTTTTCGGTTCCATTGAGATAGGCACACGGCGAGAATTCCGGAAACCTTTTCCGAATCTCCCCCACGACGTCCTGCGCCTTCAGATCGATCTTGCGCTCGTGGGTTTCGGAATAGACAAGCGCATTCATATCGATCTTCTTTCCGCCGGCATACCAGTCGAAAGGAAGCTGCGGCACAGCGGCCCTGTAAAGGATGAAGACCATCACGTTAACGATATCGATGTGCTTCGCCGACCAGTCGACGAGTTCGGGAACGTACTGGAGCGTATCTTCATACACCGTGGAGTTAAAGGAGCAGGAAATATTGCCGACCTCGGCAAGCATTTCGGCGTACTGGAGACGGAGATCGTTGAGCTCGATTTCGTTTTTCGCCTTCCATTGCGGTCTCCCCTGCCGGCTGTCGATATGAAACGTAAATCCATACACGCCGGCGCGTTTCAGTTCCCGAAGGAGCTCCATCGTCAGAAGCCCTCCGTTCGTATTGATGATCGGCTTGATCCCCAGTTCGTGTATCATCCGGACAATGTCAACGATCTCCGGGTGCATGAGCGGATCCCCTCCGGCAATCGAGATGCCGTCGGCGTTGCGCAGCCGGTGGAAGGTCTCCACCTCTTCACGAACAACGGCAAGCGGCTTATGGCTTCCGGTCACATTTTCCCGGTAACAGCCATCGCATGCGAGATTGCACTGCGAGGTTGGCTCGAGCCATGAAATTGCATTGTCGGAAAGATTCCAGGGAAGCCGGTACAGCTCCCGGTGATTAAGAATGGTATTCCCGCTCATACTGCCCTTTCGTTGATGAAGAGAATGATCGAGATGACGTTGTTGAGTGCTGCTGCGCGTGGTCCAGCGATTCGATGGGAACAGGGCTCACGTGCCGGTTCCTTTTCACAACGAATCGAGTGCACGCCGGAGATCCCGGATGATATCCTGGGCCATTTCCAGTCCGATTGATAGCCGCACGCCTCCGGGATCGATGCCATTGTGAACCTGTTCGGCAACGGGAATGGCGGAGTGTGTCATCGAGCTCGGATGTTCGACGAGTGTCCGGATATTGCCGAGGCTCACGGCAAGAGTTATGGAATACGCGTTCTTTGCGAGGAAGTTGATGAAGGCTTCACCTTTATCGTGCCTCGCCTTGGGAGTCTTTCCCCGCAGAGAGAAATACAGCATACCTCCGGGTGCAAACTCACCCTCATAATCCCGCATTTGTTTTCTCGCAAGCTCGTACTCCGGGAAGGAAGGCAACCCGGGATAGCGCACAAACTCGATCCGCTCGTCCTTTTCAAGAAATTGAGCGACTGCGAGCGCAGTGTCCATCTGCTGGCGCATACGGACAGGAAGACTTGGCAGGCCATAGACAAGTATCGGCCATGCGCTTTTTGCCGCCAGCGCACCGCCAAAATCCTTCCGGTAGAGAAGAAGTTTGTCATAGCTCCATTCCGGACCGACCACCACCCCGCCCATATCGGTTCCAAAGCCGCAGATCGATTTGGTTAGCGACGATACCGCAAAGTCGGCACCGTGCACGATCGGCCGCTGGCAAAACGGGCTGGCAAACGTGTTATCGATGATCACGTAGATCTTCCGGTTCTGCGGGCGATGTTTGTTTGCCTCTTTCACCACACGCACAACCTCTTCGATGTCAATAAGCTCCAGCGTGGGGTTGACCGGCGTTTCAAAATACACCACGCGTGTATGTTCGCCGAGATGGTGACGCAGTGCGGCGGTATCCTTGAAGTCGATGAATTTTGTCGAGATGCTGTAGCGGGGATACCAGTTTGTGAGGAGCGAATACGTGCAGCCGTACAGCATATGATGGGCAAGGATTTCGTCGCCGCCTGCGGTCACTGCTCCGAGAACCGCGCTGATTGCCGCCATACCCGTGGAAAAGGTAACTGCAATCTGACCTCCTTCCGCGGCCGCGAGATTTTCTTCCAGAACATCCTTGTTCGGTTCTCCGAACCGATCATAAATATAGATCGGAGGCGGTCCTTCGACTGCGGTTCCCTTCGCGTGATGGGCAAATTCCGCGAACCCCTTGGCTCCCCGTTCCGCCGTATCGAGACGGAAGGTACACGATGAGGAGATCGGCGGAACGACATGGTGATTGAAATCCCACTTCTTCGTGAGCGACTTGCCGTGAATAAGTTCCGTTTCCAGCGAATGCGATCGCCGGTGTGACAACGATACCTTGCCGTTTTTCATAGGACGTATACTCCGAATTTACTTCTTGCTCTTTGCTCCTTCATGGCCGTTCCCTTTGAGCTGCAGGCGCGTCTGTGCACAAGTCCAATTATTCCCCCGAATATTGCGGAAAAGTTTCGCGTCGGACCATACCTCTTCGAAATTGAACCCGTTTGACCGCAGATCACCGCATTCCTCATGCATCCCGCTGCAGAGATAGACTTTGCCCACCTCATCGATGAACGCAAACGACTTGCCTGCGAGGCATTGGCTCACCCACCGGGGATATTCGCCGATTGAGAATTCGACCTCCGGAAATTCCTCGGGATGGAACGGTACATATTTGATACACTGGGGAGAGCAATACATGTTATTGGGCAGAAGAGGTTTCAGCTCAGAGATTTTTGAGATGAAATCATCGACCGAAAGCTCCCCCTCGTTTCTTGCTACAAATTCCGGCAATGCCGGGTCGAAATGCAGGTGGCAGTAGACTCCTTTTGCCGCACGACGGAACGCATAATCGAGATTGAAGGCAAGCCGCCGTTCATCGGGAGTATAAATGTTGAGCGCAAAATGAATTTCGAAACCCTCGCTCTTCAGCCGCTTGACCGCCTCTTCCAGTTCGAAGAACTGGGGAGACTGCCGGTAGCGGGAATCCGGGTCCTCGATAACGCGCTCATCCAGAACAATCCGGAAAATCCGCGGCCCGAATTTCCTGAACTTCATCATGATCTCGGGAGTGATCTCTTCCGGCTCCAGTTCCATGATAATCTTAAGACCGAGCGCATGTCCGTACGAAACAATATCAAAGAGATCGGGTCTCTGGAGAATATGGGTCCCCGTTATCACAACGATGGATTTGGACATATGCGCGATGCTCTCGGTAATGAGCATGCATTCCTGTTGTGTCAGGACCTTGTGAGTCTCCGGCGTTTCACCATTGAGTGATGATGTCAGCTGCCAGATAATAACGCGCGGACGATAGTTTTCAACTGGAAAAGAACGTGTGTCATTCATTGGAGTATCTTCCTCTCATGTGCTGATGTCGGATTTTTCAGTTCAGACAGCATGTTGCACTCTGACCTCTTCGATCGCTTCAATAACCAGCGGGAAGTATCGGTCGAGAGCACAATCTACCTCACCCCGTACCCTGCAGTGGCCTTCCGGCTCCTGCTGCGAGCACTGAGCGCAGACGATGGCACGGAGCTCCGTCACATAGTCCTGAACTCGCTCACTCCGTACACGTTCTACCGCGTTGATGACCAGCGAAAGATACTGCTGAAGCGCACATTCACGGCCGGGCCCGATGCGGCAGTTGCCGTAACCGTCCCCATCAACACATCTGGAACAGACTTTCCCCCGTATTGCTTCCCAACACTGCTGCAGTTCCATACATCGCTCCTTTCTGCAAGAACACCTGATATTTCTGAATTACCGCTGACGCTCTCCCTATTTTTCATCTACAGGTCGAAGCTGTCCTGGATCTGTTCCAGGACCTCAAATTTTGATTTCAGAAACGACTTAGCGTCTTCAATGAGCAGAATCGATTTCTGACACTGGAGAATGAGCTCGTTAAGCATGCTGTTGACTTCGGGATACTGGCATTTATCCCGAAGCGATGCATACTGGAGAATCGTTTCTTTTTCGCGCTGGAGGGCTGCATCGATCGCCGCACAGAGTCCCCTGCACGATTGTGCACACCGGGCTTCGGAATTGTTCATGACATTCTCCTTCATGCTATTGGGGTGACTGCCTCGATCACCAGTTCTTCCCCGCGTTCCAGTGCCTGCTGATTCACCTTCAGGAGATGATGGTATCGCTCGGGCAGAACTTCCGCGAGCGCTTTCACAACGGATGAAATCGATACAACCTGACAGACACTGAGAAACGCTCCGAGAAGGATCATGTTTTTGACCCGCGGAGCATTCAATTTCTGTGCTTCGATCTCCGCCGCCACCGGGACCACTGTGATGTCGGTCCTTGTCGGAGGCACTATGATATTGCTGCTGTCGTACAACAGCACGCCGTTTGGCCTGACAGCCTTTTCAAACTTATCGAGAGACGGCTGGTTGAGTGCGATGACCGCATCGAACTTCGTGACGATCGGTGAGCTTACGGGTGTTTTTGAGATGATGACAATGCAATTTGCCGTTCCCCCGCGCATTTCCGGGCCATATGACGGCATCCAAGAGACTTCTTTTCCTTCCGCCATTCCGGCCGACGCAAGTGTCATACCCATCGACAGGACACCCTGTCCACCAAACCCTGCAAACAAAATCTCGTGTGTCATGATCGTATCCTTTTCTGTGCTCATGATTTCTGACCAGATGCAGCTCTACTGCACCTGATTCTTGGCGACGAGTTTTCCATCCACCTTAATATCACCGATCGGATAGATCGGGAACATATTCTGCTCCATCCACTTGTTCGCCTCAACAGGAGTCATCTTCCATCCCGACGGACAATTGGAAACCACCTCGATCAGGCAATATCCCTTCTTTTCTTTCTGGATGGTAAACGCTTTCGTTACTGCTTTCTTGAAATAGCGGACGGCGTTGGGTGAGTGAACCGCCTGTCGGGTCACATAATACGAACCGGGGAGCATACCGATAAGCTCGGTGATACGAAACGGAAATCCCTGCGTATCGACTGTTCTCCCCTCGGGAGTTGTACTCGTCTTCATTCCCAGGAGTGTCGTCGGCGCCATCTGGCCGCCGGTCATACCGTAAATGGCATTGTTGATGAAGATGACGAGAATATTCTCGCCACGGTTTGCGGCGTGCATCGTTTCACCGGTCCCGATCGCCGCCAGGTCTCCATCTCCCTGGTACGAGAAGACGTACTTGTCAGGAAGCATCCGCCTGATCCCCGTTGCAACGGCAGCGGCGCGGCCATGGGCGGCTTCCTGCATATCCACATCCAGATAATTGTACGCGAAGACCGAGCAACCTACCGGAGCAACACCGATCGTTTCACTTTGAATGCCGAGCTCCTGGACGACTTCCATCAGAACCTTATGGACGACCCCATGACCGCAACCCGGGCAGTAGTGCATGAGTGTGTTTGTCAGCGTCGCCGGCTTCTGCCAGATGCATTCCAACCCTTCCGTAATCACCGCAGCTTCAGACATGGCTTTCCTCAACCTGTTTTCGTGAATTCACCATTGAAACAATCTTTTCTACCACCTCTTCGGTGGAAGGAATGATTCCTCCCATCCTGCCGTAAAACTCAACCGGAGCATTTCCTTCCACGGCGAGGCGGACATCTTCGATCATCTGCCCCGAATTCATTTCGACAACTAGTACCTGATCAAGCTGTTTGCTCAGTTGATGCAGAATCGCCGAGGGGTACGGAAAGAGCGTCATCGGCCTCAGCAGGCCGGCGGCAATCCCCCGATGGCGTGCGAGTTCCACTGCACGATGGCTGATGCGCGCCGCAAGACCGTAGGCAACCAGAAGAACTTCCGCATCCTCGACCTGCACCATCTGGTAGCGTACTTCGTCCTCGCGGATCTTCCTGTATTTTGCCTGGAGGCGCAGGTTGATCTGTTCCATCCTCTCCGATTGAATATGAAGAGAGGTAATGATGTTTCGTTCACGCGTCGACGGCTTGCCGACTGTGGCCCAGTCTTTCGCAATCCCACTGCTCGCAGGATCATACTCCCGGAATGTGACCTTTTCCATCATCTGTCCAAGCGCACCATCAGCAAGGATCATCACCGGATTGCGGTATTTATCGGCAAGTTCGAACCCGTCATACACAAAATCCGCCATCTCCTGGACGCTCGAAGGCGCCAACACGATCAGATGGTAATCTCCGTGGCCCCCGCCTTTCGTGGCCTGAAAATAATCGCCTTGTGACGGCTGAATGGTGCCCAGCCCCGGACCCCCGCGGTTGACATTCACCACGAGGCAGGGAAGCTCTGCGCTGGCAATGTATGAGAGACCCTCCTGCATCAGACTGATGCCCGGACTTGACGAGGAGGTCATCACCCGCTTTCCGGCGCCCGCCGCACCATACACCATATTAATTGCAGCGAGCTCGCTCTCCACCTGGAGTACGACCATTCCCCGTTTTCTTCCTTCTTCGGCAAGGTATTCCAGCACTTCAGACTGCGGGGTGATAGGATACCCGAAGTACCCGGCGCATCCGGCGCGAATCGCCGCCTCTGCCAGCGCCTCATTCCCCTTCATCAATTGAACTTCGCTCATATATCGATTCTCCCTTCCGGCACTTCGTCGAGCACAACTTTGATGTTGCTCTTCACGTTGCTGATCGTCGCCACCGGTTCACGTGCAGCAGACGATTTCGCGGATGACTTTTTCGAAGCCCGGTACACCGTGATGACCGCATCCGGGCAGACAAGCGCGCAGTTCACACAACCCGTGCAATTGTCCTTCACGAGAACGGCATAATGATATCCGAGCGTATTGATCTCCTTTGAGAGGGCAAGACTCTCCTGCGGACAGGCATCGATGCACAGTTCGCATCCTTTGCACGTCTCAATCCTGAATTCTACTGTTCCACGCGGCATAGACTGTTCCTCGAGTGATGAGCGTTTTGTCTTCGTTATACCTGCACTTCATCGAGTGCGATTTCTTCTTCAATCCAACGGGAAATCTCATACACACTCGGTATTCGACCGGATGATTTTTGTTTCTCGTTGACAAAGATGGTCGGTGTCTGCTTGCTTCCCCATTCGACGATATCGTGGATCTCGCCGATCCATTCCACGGATACGGGCTGGGGAAATTCCGAGACCGAGGCCTGGACATTGTCCAGCGTCCTTGAGATCTTCGTACACGACAATCCTATGACCTTGATATTCATTGATCATCCCTGCTGATATGGCCCCATCAATGAGATGAGGCGACCTTCAGTTCTTCCAGTTTGACTTTTTCACACGGCTGCTGACCGCGCTGCTGTGCTTCGTGCACTGCCATTGCAGTCATGTGAACGATATCGTTTACATCGTTTCCGGGCACAAGGAGATAGACCGGCTTCCGGATTCCCAGAAGAATGGGACCGATTGCCGTGGCTCCGCCCAGTTTGGCGAGCAGTTTATACGCGATATTTGCCGATGTGAGATCCGGGAAAATGAGGACATTTGCTTTTTCTTTCAGTGAGCTGAACGGATAGAGCTCGCTCAACATTTCCGGGGACACGGCAACATCCGCCTGCATCTCGCCATCGACGACGAGTTCCGGCGCGGTTTTCCTGAGCAGTGCCATTGCCTGCTGGACCTTCGCCACCAGAGGATGATGGGAACTGCCAAAATTGCTGAACGAAAGCATGGCAATGCGGGGCTCGACATCGAACTGCCGGACGCGCTCTGCAGTCAGGATCGCAATCTCCGCCAGCTCTTCCGCTGTCGGTTCAATATTTACCGTCGCATCCGCAATAAAGATCGTCTGGTTCTTGAAGACCATCATGTAGAGACCGGCGATCTTTTGAACTCCCTGCCGCTTACCGATGATCTGGAGCGCAGGACGCACGGTGTCGGGATAATGCTGGGTGAGGCCGGATATCAGCCCGTCCGCATCACCCTGATCCACCATCAGCATGCCGAAGATGTTGTGTGTCTTGACCAGCCGGCTTGCATCCCCGCGGGTCACGCCGTTCCGCTGCCGTTTCGAGTAATACTTCGTGATATACACATCAAGATTCGGGGATTTCGAAGGATTGATCACTTCCACTCCGTCGAGATCGACACCGAGCTCGGCGATACGCCGTCGGATGGCCGTCCGGCTGCCGAGCAGGATCGGCTTCGCAATCTTCTCGTCCACGATGATCTGCGCCGCGCGAAGGATCTTTTCCTCTTCGCCTTCAGGAAATACAATCCGTTTCGGGGCAGTCTGCGCCTTGTGGATGAAGAACCGCATCACTTCTCTGGATTTTCCGAGGCGTGCCTCGAGAGAATCCCGGTAAGCCTCAAAATTCGAGACCGGACGTTTTGCGACACCCGTTTCCATGGCGGCTTTTGCAACCGCGGCGGCTTCCCAGAGAAGAACGCGCGGGTCGAACGGTTTCGGAATGATATATTCTCTTCCAAATTCTATCCGCTTTCCACCGTAGGCCCGGAGAACCGAATCGGGGACATCCTCCTTGGTCAGCTTGGCGAGCGCGTTTGCTGCAGCAACCTTCATCTCATCATTTATTGCCGTTGCACGCACATCGAGCGCTCCGCGGAAAATGAACGGGAATCCGAGAACATTGTTCACCTGGTTCGGATAATCGGATCTGCCCGTTGCCATAATGATATCGCTCCGTGCTGCCGTTGCCTCTTCGTACGTGATTTCAGGATCAGGGTTCGCCATGGCGAAGACGATCGGATTATCTGCCATTGACCGGATCATCTCCCGCGAGACAATATCCTTTGTCGACACACCGCAGAAAACATCGGCACCTTTCATGGCGTCGGCAAGAGTGCGGCAGTTCGTCTCGATTGCAAAGTAGTCCTTGTAGGGGTTCATTCCTTCCTTGCGGCCCTTATGAACCACTCCTTTGGTATCAACCAGCATCATATTGGATCTCTTCACACCGAGGCGTTCATAGAATTTTGCACACGCTATACCCGCAGCACCCGCCCCGCTGAATACGACGCGCACGTCGGAAATCTTCTTTCCGACGACTTCAAGGGCATTCAGGAGAGCAGCACCGCTGATAATGGCGGTTCCGTGTTGATCGTCGTGAAACACCGGAATCCCCATTTCCTTCTTCAACGTTTCTTCGATATAGAAGCACTCGGGTGCTTTGATATCCTCGAGGTTGATTCCGCCGAAGGTCGGCTCGAGCATTTTGACCGCGCGGATGATGTCGTCAGGGTCATGGGAATTCAGTTCAATATCAAACACATCGATATCTGCGAAGCGTTTGAAGAGGACGCCTTTTCCTTCCATGACGGGCTTTCCCGCAAGGGCTCCGATATCGCCCAGCCCAAGCACCGCCGTGCCGTTGCTCACCACCGCAACCAGGTTTCCCTTCGCGGTGTACAAGTATGCATCATCGGGATTCTTTTCGATTTCCTTGCACGGTTCGGCGACACCGGGGGTATACGCAAGTGAAAGATCCCGCTGGGTCGCACATGCCTTTGAGGAGACAACTTCAATTTTTCCGCGTCTTCCTTGTGCGTGATAGTCTAGTGCTTCCTGTTTTCGAATCATCTGTTCAATCCTCCATGTGTAGGTACCGCTGGAATAGGTCTGACGGTCTCATTTTTTCTTTCGCACCACACGTTTTCTCTTCCGGATCTCGGGAGAATATCCCGAGAGATGGAGCTTACACCGGATATCGACCGGCGGTGCCAGAGTCGGTTCCGTCAGATGGACACTTTTCATTTTTCTCCAGGCGGGGAGAATTTCGTCGCCCATGAGTTTTGCAGCGTAATTTTCCAGATCGATGTCGTCGAGATCATCTTCATCCACACAAACATAGAGATCGGCAAGACCCGTGGAACCGTTAATGGAGCGTGGTATGAGCGCATAACTGACAAACGCGTGATCCTTCCACACATACATTCTGGATTTTTTATCAAATGTGTTCGGAAGCTCGTTCAGGGAGCACAGCTCCTCATCCGCCTCAAAGGTTGCGATCATCCGTTCACAGAGATGGCAATACTCATCCTGTTCAATCTGTTCGTTGCTTTCCCTTCTCTGCGTGTGGTTCATTGTTGCTCCTTTCCTTCAGCCCGGCAGATCACTCATGCCGTGGTCTGGAGATGCTGGCCGCACACGGCGACAAACTTGTCTTTCACCGCATGGCGTTCCAATTCTTCCCGGAATGACGGATGGGCGATATCGATAAGAGCGCGGGCGCGCTCCCGAACAGTTTTTCCGTAGAGATCCGCCACACCATATTCCGTCACAACGTAATGGACATCACCCCGCGATGTGGTCACTCCCGCACCTTCACTCAGGTGGGGAACAATGCGTGTCAGCTGACCGTTGCGGGCCGTCGATTGCAGCGCAATGATCGGTTTTCCCCCCTTGCTCCGGGACGCACCCCGGATGAAATCGAGCTGCCCCCCGAATCCGCTGTAGAAATAGTGACCGATCGAATCGGCACAGACCTGACCCGTAAGGTCCACTTCTATCGCCGAATTGATCGCCACCATCTTATCGTTCTTGGCAATGATATACGGATCGTTGACGTAATGCGAGGGATGGAATTCAATGATCGGATTGTTGTTGATGAAATCGAACATCGGTTTTTCCGCGAGAACGAACGACGCAATCATCTTCCCCGGGTGAAGCGTCTTCTTCTCATTCGTAATGACACCGGTCTCGACAAGCTTGACGACGCCATCGGCAAACATCTCCGTGTGGATGCCCAGATCTTTCTTGTTGGAAAGGAACGTCAGGACAGCATCGGGAATCGAACCGATACCGAGTTGAAGAGTTGATCCGTCTTCGATCAGGTCGGCGATGTTCTTTCCGATCATCCGGTACGTTTCCGCTTCCTCGGGATCGATATCTTTGTCAACCTGCGGAAGTTCCTTCAACGGTACCTCCGCCTCGACGCAGCAGGTAAGTTTGTCGACGTGTATAAAGCAATCGCCGAGTGTCCGTGGCATGCGCGGATTCACCTGGGCAATAATGACTTTGGCAACTTCCGTCGCCGGCTTCGTGCATTCCACACCGACTCCGAAACTGCAGTAGCCGTGCTCATCGGGCGGCGTAACATGAACTAAGGCAACATCGATGGGGAGAATGCCACGGTAAAAGAGGCCGGGAACTTCTGAGAGAAATATCGGTGTGAAATCTGCACGCCCGTCATTGACCGCTTCACGGACGTTCCTGCCGATGAAGAGTGCATTATGCCGGAAGTGCCCCTCCATGTTGGGAGCCGAATACGGCGATTTGCCGACGGTGAGCAGGTGAATGACCTCAACGTTTTCGAGATCCTGGGCCCTGGCACACATCGCATTGACAAGTACTTCGGGAACTGCACAACCGGGGTGAACATACACGCGCTGGCCGGATCGTATAAGTCTCACGGCCTCCGCGGGAGTCTTGAGTTTTGATCGGTATCTTTCAAGCCAATTCATAGAACACAGTGATTCGTCCGTAGCCAGGTAACTGCTGGAACAAGTAGCTCTTGTCCGTCTGATTTGCCCTCAACTTGTATGCCAGCGGGAATCCCCTGAAATGGTTACAATTTGAAGGGTGCCGGAATTCTCTCCATCGGAGGTTTCACTTGTGATAATTGCGGAGTACTACTTGTCTCAGACCTGAAATGAACTGATTTCAACGTAATCTCAGAAGCGGCACCCACCTCTAACAAATTCATCAGGAATAATTCGGTAATCCCCCTGTTGGTCATATTTTGGAGATTGCATGAATCATAAATGAAGATATCACAAGTTCATCGTGTACTTGCATACCGGTGATCCGTGAATCATGAGTGAAGTTCATCGTTTGATGGATTCT
>Ga0335079_10003402_pt1 | contig 18409 bp, 19 predicted proteins | sample Lox_Sample_33_FD_206719 | JGI IMG/M metagenome (GOLD analysis project Ga0335079, IMG submission 206719) | Soil microbial communities from Loxahatchee National Wildlife Refuge, Florida, United States - Lox_Sample_3.3 | ecosystem: Environmental > Terrestrial > Soil > Wetlands | place: USA... | reverse complement strand
CCCGAGCAGCCGCCGCAGGTATGCGAGCACCTCCTCGCGATGCTCTTGGTAGAAGCGCTCGAATGGCGGAATCCCCTGTCTCTGCGCCACCGCCGCCATCATCGACTGAAACGTGGCAGGGTGCAGAATCGTGAGATGCGCGGTCGTCGGACACGTCGAATGGATCGAGTTCGTGCACGTTCCGGCGCTGCCGGGCGCCGGCCAGATCGTCCAGGGCGAGCTCGGGCCGGCGGAGCCGGCAGGTGGGGGAGGCGTGATTGCGCGCCAGATGGCGCGGCTGGCCGGCCGCTGCGAGTTCTTCACCGCGCTCGGCGACGACGAGCTCGGACGGCGGGCCGAGCAGCGCTTCGCCGAGCTCGGTGTCGACGTCCACGTTCAGCGTTTCGGCGTCACGCGCCGCGCCTGGGTCCACGTCGATGCACAGGGCGAACGGACGATCACGCTGCTCACCGAGAAGCTCCGCCCGCGCGGGCCGCTGCCGCTCGACGGCTACGACTGTGTCTTCTTCGTCTCCGGCGACGCGGAGGCGCTCCGGTCCGCGCGTCGAGCGCCGTTCGTGGCGGCGACCGCGCGCGAGCTGCCGACGCTCCACGAGGCGAACGTTCCGCTCGACCTGCTCGTGGGGAGCGCACGCGACAAGGGCGAGCAGTACGACGGGTCGGTCGATGCGAAGACGGTCGTCCTGACCGAGGGCCCCCACGGCGGCACCGCGAACGGCGAGCGGTATTCGGCGGCGCCGCTGCCGGGGCCGATCGTCGACACGTACGGCGCCGGCGACTCGTTCTCGGCCGCGTTGTGCTTCGCGCTCGCCCGCGGCGACGCGTTGCCCGACGCGCTCGCGCTCGCGACCCGGGCCGGAGCCGCCGTGGTGACCGGCGAAGGGCCGTACAGCACGCAGCTAACGTTGTAGGCGTGCCGGCAAGCGTCTCCTGGATCGCATTCACGCCGGTCAAGGGGCTCGCGTTGCACCTGGCCGACGAGATCGAGGTGGGCGAGTCCGGCCTCCACGGCGACCGGAGGTTCTTCCTCGTCGACGAGAACGACCGGCTCGTCAACGACAAGGGCCATGGAGCGCTCCAGACCGTACGTGCGACCTACGACGAGTCGCGGCGCGCTCTCCGCTTCGACCTCCCGGACGGCCGCGCGGTCGAGGGGGCGGTCGAGACCGGGGACGAGATCGTGACCACGTTCCACGGGACGCCGAAGCGTGCGCGGCTCGCGCCGGGGCCGTGGGACGAGGCGCTCTCCGGCGTCGCCGGAATCCCGGTCCGGCTGGTCGAGCCCGAGCGCCCGGCGCCGGATCGTGGACGGAGCGGCGCCGCGACCCTGCTCGGCGAGGGCTCGCTTGCGGCGATGGCGCGTGTCCTCGGCGTCGAGGAGATCGACGGGCGGCGCTTCCGGATGAACTTCGGTGTCTCCGGGCTCGAGCCGCACGCGGAGGACGCGTGGATCGGCCGGCGCATGCGCATCGGCGAAGCGGTCGTCGTCCCGGCCGGGAACGTCGGCCGCTGCGCGGTCACCACGCAGGACCCGCGCACCGGCATCCGTGATCTCGACACGCTCGGCGCCCTCGCCGACTACCGGGGCGAGGTCGAGACGACCGAACCGCTCCCGTTCGGTGTTCACGCCCTGGTCGCTGCGCCCGGACGGGTGCGCGTCGGCGACCTCGTCGCGCCGGACGGCGATGCGCTCACTGCTCCGATCCAGCTCGTCGAGTACGACGAGGCGTGGCCCGTGCTGTACGAGCAGGAGGAGAAGCGCATCCGCAGCGCACTCGGCGACCGCGTGCTGAAGATCGCGCACGTCGGCTCGACGTCCGTGCCCGGGCTCGCCGCCAAGCCGCGTATCGACGTGCTGCTGGTGGTCGCGGATTCGCGCGACGAGAACGGCTACGTGCCGGCGCTCGAAGCGGCCGGGTACGTGCTCCGGGTCCGGGAGCGAGACTGGCACGAGCACCGCCTGTTCAAGGGCCCCGGCGTCGATGTGAACCTGCACGTCTTCTCGGCGGGGTGCACGGAGATCGACCGGATGCTGCGCTTCCGGGATCACCTGCGCGAGGACCCGGAGGACCGGGCGCTCTACGAGCGGACCAAGCGCGATCTCGCGCGCCGGCCGTGGACTCACATGCAGGAGTACGCAGATGCCAAGACGCCGGTGGTCGAGGAGATCCTCGAGCGGGCCGGCGAGCCGCGTGACGCGCGCGTGGGGGCGTAGTAGGTTCGGACGCGCAAACCCGTTCGAAACCGAGAGGAGCACCCTGGTGATCGGCATTCGCATCAAGCTTCCCGGCGTCACGGCGGAGGAGTTCGACCACGCCCACGACCACGTCAACCCCGACCGGAAGACGCCGAAAGGACTCGTCTTCCACGCTTCCGGGCCGATCGACGGCGGCTGGGGGATCATCGACTTCTGGGAGTCGCGCGCGGACTTCGACGCCTACTTCGAAGGCTCGATCGGGCCCGGGATGGCGGCAGCGGGTCTCGAGCCGCAGGGCGCGCCGGACGTGAAGGAGTTCCCGGTCCACGAGACGATTCCGTCGTAACGCCGCGGTCGCGACGGCGCTCGCCGTCGTCTACGTCCGGGTCCTGCGCCGGCCGATCCTCACGTGGGGCGCGACCGGCGCGGAGGCCTCGGCACGGCTTCCGGGGGACGAGCTGCTCGAGGATGCCGACGGTGTCGCGACCCGTGCGATCGACATCGATGCGCCGCCGGACGCGGTGTGGCCCTGGATCGCGCAGATGGGGCCGGCACCGCGCGGCGGCGCCTACACGTACGACTGGATCGAGAACCTGCTCGGCCTCGGCATGCACAGCGTCGACGAGGTGCTGCCGGACTTTCAGCATCCCGAGGTGGGGGACACGATCGCCTACGGCGCGAATCGCATGCGCCTCGAGCTCGTCGATCCCGGCCGCGTGCTCGCATGGCGCTCGGGGGACGGCAACTGGGTGTGGACGTTCGTCCTCGCCGAGCAGAGCGGCGCGACGCGGCTGATCAGCCGCAACCGCTTCCGGCTCCCGACCGTGGCGGCGCGGCTCGGGATGATCCCGATGGAGCCGGCGTCCCTGTTGATGGAGCGCAAGATGCTGCTCGGGATCAAGGAGCGCGCCGAGCGCCTCGCCACGGGAGCGCCATGAACATCGGCTCGGCGCTCGGCGCGGGGCTCGCATTGCTCGCTCTCTCGGGCGCATCGTCGTCCGCTCGGCCCTTCCCCGTCGTCCACGGAGGCGGGAGCGACGAAGGCCCGGTGGCGGAGAACGGGTGGTTCGCCTGGATGAACAGCGCCACCGCCAACGTGATCCCGCCGATCAGCCACACCGTGGTGTACGTCCGCCACCGCAACGGCTCGAAGTGGCGCGCCAACCCGACCGGCACCTTCGCGGAGACGGGCGGGATCAGCGGGCACACCCTCGTCATCCAGCTGATCGACCAGGGCTCCGAGCTCGCGTCGGTCGATCTCAGAACACGCGCGCTCCATCTCCTGCCGGCTCCCTTCAACGAGCAGCACCGCTTCGAGTGGCGGCCGAGCCTGTCCGGGCCATGGCTGCTCTACGGCAGCATCGACTATGCGGCGCAGCGGTACTCGATCGTGCTCGCGAATCTCCGGACCGGGAGCGTCCGCACTCTCGACGAGGCGCACGGTCACGCCGCGTACGCGGCTCCCGGGCAGGTCAACGGGCGGTACGCGACCTGGATCACGTGCCCCGAGGCCTTCCAGTACAGCTACGTGACCGACTCGCGGCCACGCACGATCTACTACGACGAGGTCGCCTGCAAGATCAGCGCGCTCTCGAACATCGACGCGATCCGCGACCCGGGCGCTTGACGCAGGCACGGCGAGTCGGCAGCCTTCGCCTCTCGTGCCGCTCCCGACCGAGCCGATCGGAAGCATCCCAAGGCCGCTCTATCTCCTGGAGGGGATGGAGGCGTTCGGTGCGGGCGAGATCACGAAGGCGCAGCTCGACGAGCTCTACGACGCAGCCGTCCGCGACACGCTCGAGCAGTTCGAGGCGACGGGGTCGCCGATCGTCAGCGACGGCGAGCAGCGCAAGCCCAGCTTCGCCACCTATCCGCTCGCGGGCCTCGACACGCTCGCGCCCGACGGTGTCCCGATCACCTTCGCCGACGGGCACGTGCGACAGCTTCCGGTGATCACCGCCGGCCCGTTCCGCTACGGGACGCACGCGGACGCCTACCTCGAGCTCGCGCAGCCGCTGACGACGAAGCCGCTGAAGCAGGCCGTGATCTCCGCGTCGGCGTTGAGCCTCCTGTACCCGGCCGGCGGGATCGACGGATACTCGCGCGAAGCGTTCCTCGACGACCTGGTCGACGAGGCCGAGCGCGACATCCGGCAGTGCCTGGCACGCGGCGCCGAAAGCGTCCAGGTCGATTTCACGGAGGGGCGGCTCGCCGTCAAGCTCGACCCGTCGAAGGGGCTGCTCGCGGACTTCATCGCGCTCAACAACCGCGTGCTCGAGCGCTTCGACGCGTCGGAGCGCGCGCGGATCGGCGTCCACACGTGCCCCGGCGGCGACCAGGACTCGACGCACAGCGCGGATGTCGACTACGTGGAGCTTCTGCCGCTCCTGTTCACCCTGCAGGCAGGCCGCTTCTACATCCAGCTCGCGAGCGAGGCCGACCGGCCGCGCGTCCTGGCGGGGATCGCGGAGCACTCGGGTGACGACCAGCGGATCTTCGTCGGAGTCGTCGATCCGATCGACCCGGCGATCGAGACCGCCGAGCAGGTCCGCGACCGCGTGCTCGAGGCCGCCGAGCACATCCCGGTGGGGCGGCTCGGCACGACCGACGACTGCGGCTTCTCGCCCTTCGGCGACGACACGTCGACGGCACGCGAGACGGCGTTCGCGAAGATCGGCGCGCGCGTCGCCGGCACAGCGCTCGCAGCCGAGGCGCTCGGCGTCTAGGAGGTGACTCGACCCGGGCCGGCGAGGCCCGGCGGCGGCGTGGTCCGCAGGGGTAGACAGGTGGGGGAGAGTGGGCTAGAGTGGGGCGAAGTGGACCGATGCTCCTCGGCGAACACGACCATTCCCTCGACGAGAAGAACCGCCTCACCCTGCCCGCGAAGCTCCGCGGCGCGTTCGAGGACGGCGTCGTCGTGACCAGCGGCCTCGACGGCTGCCTGGAGGCGTACCCCCGCTCGATCTGGCAGGGGCTCGCCGACCGCATCGGAGGGCTGGACTCGCTGTCCTCGGAGTCGCGGCTGCTCAAGCGCCGCGTGTTCTCGAGCGCCACCCAGGGCGAGCTCGACCGCCAGGGGCGGCTCGTCCTGCCGGTGAAGCTCCTCGAGAAGGCGGAGATCACGCGCGAGGTCGCCGTGGTCGGCGTCCACGACCACCTCGAGATCTGGGATCGCAGCACGTGGCAACTGAAGCAGCGAGAGGCCGAAGGGAGAGCGGAAGATGTTGCCGAGCGTCTTGCCAACAGAGACTGACCACGTCCCCGTCCTCGCCGACGAGGTCGTTGCCGGGCTTGCCCCGGCGCCGGGCGACACGATCGTCGACTGCACGTTCGGCGCGGGCGGCCACGCATCGCTGCTTGCGAAGCGGCTCCGCGGCGACGGAAAGCTGATCGCGATCGACCGCGACGAGACGGTTGCGCCGTTCTTCGAGCGGTTCCGCCGCGAGACCGGCGTCAAGGCGCGCCTGCTGCACGGCGAGTTCTCGTCCGTGCTCACGCAGCTCGCCTCGAACGGCGTGCGTGCCGACGTCGTGCTCCTCGACCTGGGTGTCTCGTCGATGCAGCTCGACCGGCCGGAGCGCGGCTTCTCGTACGCGGTCGACGCGCCGCTCGACATGCGCATGGACCCGAGCTCCGAGTATTCGGCCCGCGAGCTGGTGAACGAGTCGCCGGAGCGCGACCTCGCCGACATCTTCCGCCGCTACGGCGAGGAGCGGTACGCGCGGCCGATCGCGCGCGCCATCGTCCGGCAGCGCGCGGAGCATCCGTACGAGCGCACGAGCGAGCTCGTCTCGACGATCAAGTCGGCGATCCCTGCACCGGCGAGGTTCGGCGAGGGGCACCCCGCGAAGCGCGTCTTCCAGGCGCTGCGGATCGAGGTCAACGACGAGCTCGGCGCGCTCGAGCGCGCCCTGCCGGCGGTGCTCGAACTGCTGCGGCCGGGCGGCAGGTTCGGAGTGATCTCCTTCCACTCGCTCGAGGACCGGATCGTCAAGCAGTTCCTGCGCGGCGAGGAGCACGGCTGCACATGCCCGCCCGACTTCCCTGCCTGTGTCTGCGGACGCGAGCCGACCTTGCGCGCGACGCCGCGCCGGGCGATCCGCCCGTCGCAGGCGGAGATCGCCCGCAATCCGCGTGCGCAGTCGGCGCGCCTGAGGGTGGCGACGAAGGTTGGCTAGCGTCGCGCACGCCGGCGCTCCGGCCGTCGCCGAGCCCATCGCGCGCCCGCGGAAGGCGCGGTCGCGCACCCGCGCACGGCGCCGTGCCCGCGCGAGAGGCGGCGTCCTCTGGATCGCGATCAGCGGGATTCTGCTCGCCGGCGTCGTATTCGTGAACGTGGCGGTTCTGCGGCTGAACCTCGCTCTCGACTCGACGAACGCCGAGCGCGTGAAGCTCCACGCCCAGGACGCGGCGCTGCAGTCACAGCTGTCGAGCATCCTCGCGTCACCGAGCATCCAGAGCCAGGCGGCCAGCAAGTACGGGCTCGTCTACGCCGATCCGTCGCAGTACGGCTACGTGAACCTCGCGCACTAGTGAAGGCGCCGATGAAGGAGAGGCAGGCCAACCGCCGGATCCGCCTCCTCCTCGTCATCTTCGTCCTCGTCTTCGGCGTGACGCTCGGCCGCGCAGTATGGCTGCAAGGCGTGCGTGCGGCTGCCCTGAGCAAGCTCGCCGAGCACCAGCATCGCGAGGTCGTGACGGTCCCGGCCGGCCGCGGGACGATCTACGACCGGACCGGCGTGCAGCTCGCGATCGGCGAGCAGATGACGACGATCTACGCCGACCCGCGGCAGGTCACGAACGCCCCGGCGATCGCAGTCGCCGCGCACAAGCTGTTCGGGGTCGACGCGAACACGCTCTACCCGCAGCTGATGAACAAGAAGCTTCAGTTCGTCTACGTCCAGCGGTTCGCCGACCCGAAGGCGGCCGCGGTCTTCCTCAAGCGCGGCTTCAACGGCATCGGCTCCTATCCGGAGGAGAAGCGCATCTACCCGCAGGGCTCGGTCGCGGCGCAGGTGATCGGCTATGCGGGAACCGACAACCAGGGCCTCGGCGGCCTCGAGGTGGAGTACAACAAGACGCTCGCGGGCCGCCCCGGGAAGCAGACGGTCGTGCGCGACCCGTTCGGCCGTGCGATCGACGTGATCGGCGGCACGAGCGAGCACGACGGCCAGGCGGTCGTCACGACGCTCGACCACGTGATCCAGTCGAACGCCGAGGCGGTGCTGCGTGAGACGGTGGCGCACTGGCATGCGAACTCCGCGGAGGCCGTGATCCTCGATCCGCGAACGGGGGACGTCCTCGCCCTCGCACAGGCTCCGGGCTACAACGCGAACGATGCGAACCGCGTCCCGTTCGCGATCCAGCGCAACCGCTCCGTGACCGACATGTACGAGCCCGGGTCGGTGTTCAAGCTCGTGACGATCGCGGGCGCGCTCTCGGAACGGATCGTCACCCCCAACACCAGCTTCCGCCTCCCGTACTCGATCCACGTCGCCGACCGCGTCGTCCACGACGCCGAGTACCGGCCGACCGAGACGATGACCGTCTCGAAGATCCTCTCGCACTCGTCCAACGTCGGCGCGGTCACGATCGCGGAGCGCCTCGGCGCGCCCTCGCTGATCGACTGGATCAAGCGCTTCGGCTTCGGCGAGAAGACGGGCATCGACTTCCCCGGCGAGAGCCCCGGCGCCGTGCTGCCGCTCGATCAGTGGTCCGGGTCGACGATCGGCAACGTGCCGATCGGCCAGGGCGTCGACGTCACGCCGATCCAGGTCGCGGCCGCGTATGCCGCCGTGGCGAACAACGGTGTCTGGATCCAGCCCCACCTCGTCGAGCGGATCGGCGAGCGCCCCGTCGCCCCGCCCGAGCGCCGCCGCATCGTGTCGCCGCGGATCAACCGCGAGCTGAAGACGATGCTGACCGGCGTCGTGGACGAGCACGGCGCGACGGGCACGGCCGCCGCGATCCCCGGCTACACGGTCGCCGGAAAGACCGGCACCGCGCAGGTTCCGGGCCCGCACGGCTACACGACGGGCCAGTACGTTGCCTCGTTCGTCGGAATGGTGCCCGTCGAGAAGCCCCGGCTGGTCGTCCTCGTCGTCGTCAACGAGCCGCGGAACAACATCTTCGGCGGCGTCGTGGCCGCGCCCGCATTCGAGCAGATCGCAAAGTTCGACCTCCAGTACCTCGCGGTGCCTCCGAACGTCCCCGTCGCGCCGACGGGCTAGCGTTTCGGCCACATGGAGCTCGCCCGGCTCACTGCGGCACTCGAGCCGACCGAGGTCGCGAACGCGGCCCCGCTCGAGATCGCCGACCTCGCATACGACACGCGCGCCGTCGTGCCGGGCGCGCTGTTCTTCTGCGTCCCGGGCACGAAGGTGGACGGTCACGACCTGGCGGCCGGGGCGGTCGCCGGCGGGGCGGTCGCTCTCGTGGTCGAGCGCAGGGTGGACGCCGGCGTACCGCAGCTCGTCGTCCCGAGCGTCCGTGATGCCATGCCGGTCGCCGCGAACGTGTTCTTCGGCGCCCCCTCGCACGAGCTCGAGATCGCCGGCGTCACCGGCACGAACGGCAAGACGACGACCGCATTCCTGCTGCACGCGATCCTCTCCGCGGCGGGCCGCCGCCCCGGCCTGCTCACGAACATCGAACGCCGGGTCGGCGGTGCGAGCGTCCCGCTGGGGCTGAACACGCCCGAGGCGATCGATCTCCAGCACCTGCTGCGGTCGATGCTCGATGCCGGGGACCGCTCGTGCGCGATGGAGGCGACGTCGATCGCCGCGAGCCAGGGCCGGCTGCGCGAGACCCGCTTCGCCGTGCTCGTCTTCACGAACCTGACCCAGGACCATCTCGACTTCCACGGGACGATGGACGACTACTTCGCCGCGAAGCGCGGGCTGTTCGAGCAGGCGGAGCGCGCGGTCGTCAACGTCGGCGACGAGTGGGGGCGGCGACTCGCAGCGGAGCTGCCCGGCGCGCGGACGTTCGCGCCCGGTGACGAGCTTCCGGACGTCGGGCTGAGGCTGGCCGGCCACTTCAACCGCACGAATGCGCTCGGCGCCGTGTGGGCCGCGCGCGAGCTCGGGATCGACGACGAGTCGATCAGGGCGGGCGTGTCGAGCCTCGCCGCAGTCCCCGGGCGCTTCGAGGTGGTCGACGAGGGCCAGCCGTTCACGGTGATCGTCGACTACGCACACACGCCCGACTCGCTGGCGAACATCCTCGAGGCTGCACGCCCCCTCGGCGACGGCCGGCTCGTCGTCGTGTTCGGCGCCGGCGGCGACCGTGACCGCGAGAAGCGCCCGGTGATGGGGCGGATCGCCGGCTCGCTCGGCGACCGCGCGATCGTGACCACCGACAACCCGCGGTCGGAGGATCCGGCCGAGATCGCCGGGCAGGTCGCGGGCGGCTCGCTCGAGATCATCCTCGACCGCCGCGATGCGATCGAGACGGCGATTGCCGACGCGCATCCGGGCGACGTCGTGGTCATCGCGGGCAAGGGCGCCGACCGCGAGATGGAAGTCGCCGACGGAAGCGTGCCCTTCGACGACCGCGAGGTCGCCCGATCTGCGCTGCGGCGCGCGGGGGCGGCGGCATGATCCCGATCGAGCTCGAGCTGCTCGAGCCGCTCGGCCGGCTCGTCGCGCGTCCGTGGGCCGACGAGGTGACCGGCCTCCAGGTCGACTCGCGCCGAATCGAGGAGGGCGACCTGTTCGTCGCGATCGGCGGGGGGAGCGACTTCCTCGAGCACGCGCTGGCGCGGGGAGCGGCGGCGGCGCTCGTTCCGGACGATCACGTCGAGGCGCTCGGCGCGATTGCGGGAGCGGTGCGCGACCGCTCGGCCGCGCAGGTCGTCGCGATCACCGGCTCAACCGGCAAGACCTCGACGAAGGACATCCTTTTCGCCCTCTCTGCTCCCAGCCGCCGCACGATCGCGAACGAGGGGAACTACAACAACGAGATCGGCGTGCCGCTCACGCTCTGCAGGCTCGAGCCGGGGACGGAGCTGCTGATCGCCGAGATGGGCATGCGCGGGCTCGGCCAGATCGCGTGGCTCGCGTCGTTCACCCGGCCCGACATCGCGGTGATCACGAACGTCGGGCCGGTGCACCTGGAGCTCGTCGATACGGTCGAGAACGTCGCGCGCGCCAAGGCAGAGCTGATCGAGGCGCTCCGGCCCGGTGGGATCGCAGTCGTTCCCGCCGGCGAGGCGCTGCTCGAGCCCTACCTCGTTCGCGACGACATCGAGATCGAGCGGGTTCCGCTCGACGGCGAGCTCCCGTTCGCGACCAGCTTCGAGGCGCGGCACCAACTCGAGAACGCACGGATCGCGACGGTGGTCGCGCGTCGCCTGGATGTGCCTCTGCCCGCGGAGCTCACGGTCGAGTTCTCGAAGCTGCGCGAAGAAGAGCGCTCGCTTCCCGGAGGAGGGCTCCTGCTCAACGACTGCTACAACGCGAACCCGGTCTCGATGCGCGCCGCGCTCGAGCATCTCGTCGAGCGGGGCAGGGGGCACCGCCGGATCGCCGTTCTCGGGGAGATGGCCGAGCTCGGCCGCGAGGCCGACGTGTACCACCGGGAGATCGGCGACCTCGTCCACCGGCTCGGCATCGAGCAGGTGATCGGAGTCGGCGAGCACGCGCAGGCATACGGCGGCGAGTGGGTGCCGTCGGCCACCGACGCCGCCGTACGGCTGCGAGCGGCGCTGCGCCCGGGGGACGTCGTCCTCGTCAAGGGCTCGCGCTCGGTGGGACTCGAGGCGGTCGCGGAGAACCTGGTCGCGTAATGGCGAAAGTCTTGATCGCGGCGCTCGTCGCGATGATCCTGGCGATCCTCGCCGGCCCGAGGTTCATCGCGTTCATGCGCAAGAACGAATTCGGGCAGCACATCCGCGAGGAGGGGCCGGACCACGCCGAGAAGCAGGGGACGCCGACGATGGGCGGGATCCTGATCGTCGCGGCGGCGTCGATCGCCTTCATCGCCGTCTCGAGGTTCACGCTGCCGGCGCTGACCATCTTCGGGACGATGCTCGCGTGCGGCGCGATCGGCTTCCTCGACGACTTCACGAAGCTTCGGCACCGTCGCTCGCTCGGGCTCTCGGGCCGCTGGAAGATGCTCCTGCTCGCGGCGATCACCGTCGCGGTCGGCTTCGCGACGCACCATCAGGAGCTGCGGCAGGGCATCTACATCCCGATCGTCGACACGTGGGTGACACTCGGCCCGTTCTACTACGTGCTCTTGTTCCTGATCATCGCCGGGTTTGCGAACGGGGTGAACCTGACCGACGGCCTCGATGGCCTCGCCGCCGGAACGGGCATCATCGCGCTCGCGACGCTCACGGCGATGGCGGTCACGATCTTCGTGCGCTCCGCAACGCCAACGCACGGCCGCATCGAGAACCGGCTCGACGTCGCCTACATCGGCGCGGCGCTCGTAGGTGCGTGCATCGGGTTCCTCTGGTACAACGCCTTCCCGGCCGAGGTGTTCATGGGCGACACCGGCTCGATGGCGATCGGCGGTGCGATCGCAGCGATGGCGATCATGATGAAGGTCGAGTTCCTGCTGCTGTTCGTCGGCGGGATCTTCGTCGTCGTGGCTGCCTCGGTGATCCTGCAGGTGCTCTCGTTCAAGTGGTGGGGGCGGCGCATCTTCCTGATGGCGCCCTTGCAGCATCACTTCGAGATGAAGGCGTGGTCGGAGACGAAGATCATGCTCCGCTTCTGGATCGTCGCCGGGATCCTCTGCGGAGTCGGCTTCGCGCTCTTCTACAAGTACTACCTCCCGCAGTTCCGCCCGCATCCGTGAAGGCGGTCGTCTACGGCCAGGCGCGGTCGGGCCGATCGGCGGCGGAACGGCTGCGCGAATCCGGCGACGAGGTGGTGGTGGTCGACCGCGCGCTCGGGAACGAGGACGATCTCTCGCTGCTCGACGGCGCCGGGCTGCTCGTGAAGTCGCCGGGCGTGCCGGGCGAGGCCCCGCTCGTCGCCGCGGCGCGCGCGCGGGGGATCCCGGTGTGGTCGGAGGTCGAGCTCGGTTACCGGCTGCTCGACGGCGCGCGGCTGATCGGCGTCACCGGGACGAACGGCAAGACGACGACCGCCGAGCTGCTGGGGGCGATCCTGCGCGCCGGCGGGCGCGACGTCGCCGTTGCCGGCAATGTCGGCACGCCGCTCTCGAGCGTGAGAGTCGCGGACTGGGTCGTCTGCGAGCTGTCGAGCTTTCAGCTCGAGGACGTCCACGAGCTCGCCTGCGAGGTCGCCGTCCTGCTGAACCTCGAGCCGGACCACCTCGACCGTCACGGGACGCTCGACGCCTATCGCGCCGCCAAGCTCCGCATCTTCGAACGAGCGGGGACCGCCGTCGTCCCGCGCGGGTTGTCGCTCGAAAACAGTTGCCTTCCGGCAACAGTTGTCGAGTTCGCCGCGGACGACGAGCTGCCGGCCGAGCCGTTCATCCGCGGTGCGCACAACCGCGCGAACGCGGCAGCAGCGACAGCGGCTGCCCGTGCGGCCGGCGTCGCGGACGCGGCGATCGCGGAGGCGCTGCGCTCCTTTCCGGGCGTGCCGCACCGGCTCGAGCTCGTCGGCGAACGCGACGGCGTCCGCTACGTCAACGATTCGAAGGCGACCAACGTCGCCGCCGCCCGGCGCGCGCTCGCCGCCTATGCCGACGAGCCGGTGCGCCTGATCCTCGGCGGTTCGCTCAAGGGTGAGGACTTCGCGCCGCTCGCAGAGGCGATCGGCCCCAACGTCCGCTCGGTCCACCTGATCGGCGAGGCCGCTGCGCCGCTCGCGGCCGCCCTCGAGCGGCTCGAGCCGTTCACGGACGGCGACCTCGCCTCGGCAGTCGCGCACGCCGCGGCGCTCGCCTCGCCCGGCGACGTCGTCCTGCTCAGCCCGGCCAATGCGAGCTTCGACCAGTTCGAGAACTTCGAGCACCGGGGCGACGCGTTCCGGGTGCTGGCGCGGATCGGCTGAGCAGGCCTTTTGACCGTCTCGCGCGCATCTCGCGACAGTTCCGTGTGTCGGACGAGTGACTGACCGTGGTCAGACCACGGTCTGACCGCTTCGCCTAGGAATCCAGGCCTCGCCCGCGAAGCAGACGGGTGGTGTGAGGCGGGGAGAGCTCGATTCGAGGCTGTTGATCCTGGTGACGATGGCGCTGGTCGCCTTCGGCCTCGTGATGGTCTACAGCGCGACATCGGCCGCCGCCGCGGTCGGCGGCAAGGATCCGAGCTACTACCTCAAGCGCCAGGGGATGTACGCGGCGCTCGGGATCGTGCTGATGGTGCTCGCCCAGCGCTGGGACTACCGGCGCCTGCGGGCGCTCGCGCCGATCCTCGTCGTCGGCTCGCTCGGCCTGCTCGTCGCCGTGCTCGTGATCGGGCCGCCGGTCAACGGCGCGCGGCGCTGGATCTCGTTCGGCCCGGCCGTCTTCCAGCCCTCGGAGCTCGCGAAGCTCGCGCTCTGCGTGTGGGCGGCTTCATACCTCGCGCGCAAGCCGGCTCCCCGGAACCTGAAAGAGCTCTGGCGCCCGATCGGCGCCCTGGCGACCGTCTTCTGCGTGTTGCTCATCCTCGAGCCCGATCTCGGCACGGCGATCGCGCTCGTCGTGATGCTCGCCGGCATGCTGCTCATCGCCGGGACGCCCGGCCGCACCCTCACGGCGGCCGTGCTGATCGCCTCGGCGCTCGGAACGGCGGCGATCTGGATCGAGCCCTACCGGCGCGCGCGCTTCTTCGCCTTCCTGCACCCGTGGCACGACGCGCAGGGGACCGGGTTCCAGATCGTCCAGGCGATGATCGGCATGGGCTCCGGCCACATCTTCGGCGTCGGGCTCGGCCAGGGCGTCCAGAAGATCTTCTACCTCCCCGAAGCCCACACCGACATGATGCTCGCCAACATCGGCGAGGAGCTCGGCCTCATCGGCGTCACGGCGGTGATCGGCGCCTACGCATTGTTCGCCTACGCGGGCCTCGACGTCGCCGCCCGCTGCCGCGACCCGTTCGGCAAGCGGCTTGCCGCCGGGCTCACCGTCCTCGTCTGCGGCCAGGCTGCGGTCAACATCGCGGCCGTGCTCGGCATTGCGCCGCTCACCGGCATCCCGCTCCCGTTCCTGTCCTACGGCGGCTCCAGCATCGTCGTGCTGCTCGCGGGGGTCGGCATCCTCCTTAACATCGCTCAGCGTGGAGGGGCAGCAACAGCTTCGGTGTCTGATCGCCGCCGGCGGGACGGCGGGGCACGTCCTGCCCGCGCTGGCAGTGGCCGACGCCCTGACGAAGCGCGGCGCACACGTGACGTTCGCCGGGTCGCGCGATCGGGTCGAAGCGCGGCTGGTCCCTGAGGCCGGATACGAGCTGGACACGTTCGCGATCAGCGGCTTCCCGCGCAAGCCGTCGCCCGCGCTCGTGCACGCGATCCTCCAGGCCGGCGCGGCTCCGCGCGCCTGCCGCGCGATTCTCAAGCGGCGGCGGCCGGACGTCGTCCTCGGCGGCGGGGGCTACGTCGCGGGGCCGATGGTCGTCGCGGCGCGCTCGCTGGGGATCCCCGCAGCATTGTCCGAGGCGGACGCGCATCTCGGTCTCGCGAACCGCCTGGCGGCGCCGTTCGCGCGGCGCGTCTTCCTCTCCTATCCGGTTGACGGCCGCGAGGACGGGAAGTACCGCGTCCTCGGCCGGCCGATCCCCGCGCGGTCGCGCGCGATCGACCAGGCGGAGGCGCGTGAGATCTTCGAGCTCGACCCGGACGATCGCATCCTCGGCGTGGTCGGCGCGCTTGCCGGGGCGCGCGCGCTCAACGAGTTCGTCGTCGACACCTGGGGCCACAAGGGCCCGCCGATCCTCCATCTCACCGGGAAGCGCGACTACGACTACGTCCGCGGCCGCGTCGCGCGCCCCGACTATCGCGTGCTCGCAGAGACCGACCGGTTCGGGGCGGCGCTCTCCGCCGTCGACCTCGTCCTGTCGCGGGCCGGCTCGTCGGTCTGGGAGATCGCGGCGGTCGGGCGGCCGGCGATCCTGGTTCCGTACCCGTTCGCAACGAACGACCATCAGGCGTTGAACGCCCGGTACTTCGTGCAGGCGGGCGGGGCGATCATGGTGCGCGAGCTCGAGCTGGACGACGTGCCCGAGCTCGCCCGGTCGCTGCTCGACGACCCGGCGCGCTGCGCGCGCATGGGGATGGCGATGCTCGCCGCCGCGAAGCCCGACGCGGCCGACGCGATCGCCGACGAGCTGGTCGCGCTCGCGGGCCGGTGACGGGACCGCTCTCCGGCCGCAGGCTGTGGTTCGTCGGCATCGGCGGCTCCGGTCTGAGCGCCTACGCACAGCTGGCAGCGGCCTGGGGCGCCGAGGTGGGGGGCTGGGACCGGGCCCCGACGCCGTACCTCGCGCCGCTCGCGGATGCGCGCATCGAGCTCGGTCCGTCACCCTCCGTCCCCGAGGGCTTCGAGGCGGTGGTCTCGTCCGCCTACCCCGACGTCCCGGGCCTGCGCCGACGCGAGTTCCTGCGCGAGCTGGTCGCCGCACGATGCTCGATCGTCGTCGCCGGCACGCACGGCAAGGGGACGACCGCGGCGATGATCGCGTTCGTGCTGCGCGAGACGGGCCACGATCCCGCCTGGCTGATCGGCGCGCCGGTGCCCCAGCTCGGCTCCAACGCCGGTGCCGGCGAGGGCTACCTGGTCGTGGAGGGCGACGAGTCCGACCGCACCGTCTTCGCGCTGCCGGCCGACATCGCCGTCGTGACGAACATCGAGCTCGACCACCACAGCGAGTTCGCCTCGCTCGCCGACCTCGACGCCGCCTTCGCCGCCTGGCTCGCGACGGCGACCGTCGTCGTGCGGGACGCGCCACGCTACGACGGCGAGCTTGCGCTGCCCGGTGAGCTGAACAGGTTGAACGCCGGGTCTGCGCTCGCTGCGCTCGAAGCTGCGGGGGTTCCGCCCGGCGAGGCTGCTCCGGTGCTCGCGCACTTCACGGGGACGGGACGCCGGTTCGAGGTGCACACGAGTGGAGGGCTCACGATCGTCGACGACTACGGCCATCACCCGACCGAGATCGCGCGGACGATCGAGGCCGCGCGCGAGCGGTTCCCCGGAAGCCGGCTGCTCGTCCTCTTCCAGCCGCACCTGTACTCACGCACGCGCCACCTCGCCGGTGAGCTCGCCGACGCGCTCGCGGCCGCCGACGACGTGACGGTCACGGAGATCTATGCCGCACGGGAACGGCCGGTCGCCGGCGTCAGCGGCAAGCTCGTCGTCGATGCGCTCTCCGACCGGGGCCTGCTCGCGGGATGGGCGCCGACCGTCGAGGGAGGAGCAGCACGGCTCCGGCGGCTCGCACGACCGGGGGACGTGCTGCTCGTGATCGGGGCCGGCGACATCGACCGCGCCGTCGCGCTGCTCGAGGGCTAGGGAGGCGCATGGACGAGCACGTTTCGCTCTCACGTTTCACGACGATCGGGACGGGCGGCCCGGCCCGCTGGCTGGCGCGGCCGGAATCCATCGCCGAGCTCCAGGACGCGCTCGCATGGGCCGCCGCCGAAGGGCTGCCGGTCGAGGCGATCGGCCTCGGCTCGAACGTGCTCGCGCACGACGACGGCGTCGAGGCGCTCGTCGTCAAGCTCGCAGGTGAGCTCGCGTCCGTGCGGATCGAGGGCGATGTGCTCGTCGCGGGCGGTGGTGCCGCCAACGCCGTCTGCCTGCACCGTGCGCGCGCCGCGGGCCTCGGCGGATTCGAGTTCGCCTCCGCCATCCCCGGCACGACGGGCGGCGGCGTGCGCATGAACGCCGGTGCGTACGGCCGTGAGTTCCGCGACCTGCTCGTCGAGGCCGTCGTTGTCAGCGCGGCCGGCGTTCGCACGGTCACGGCCCGTGACCTCGATCTCTCCTACCGCCACTCGAACCTGGGTGCGGGGGAGGTCGTCGCAGAGGTCAGGCTCGGGCTCGAGCCCTCGTCTCCGGAGGCGGTGAAGTCCCTCACGGCCGAGCTGCTCGGCCGGCGGAAGGCGACGCAGCCCACGAACAAGCGCACCTTCGGCAGCGTCTTCAAGAATCCAGAGGGATCGCGCGGCGCCGGCAGGATGATCGAAGAGTGTGGCCTGAAGGGCTACGCGATCGGCGGCGCGCTCATCTCGCCGCGCCACGCGAACTTCATCGAGAACGCAGGCGGAGCCACCACGCAGGACTGCCTCGACCTGATGGCGGAGGCGCGCCGGCGCGTCTTCGAGCAGTTCGGTCATGCGCTCGAGCACGAGGTCCGCTTCCTCGGCCCACTCGTCCTGCCCGGGCTGTAGGGAAGAGGGGCCGGGCGGCGAAGTCACGCCCATGGCGGAGACGACGAGGCGGACCGCGGAGGCCGCAGCGGCAGCCCCTGCGCCCCGCGTCGTCGACCCCGAGCTCCTCCGGTACCTGCCGTCGGGCCGCTCGGTTCTCGTGGGCCTGGCGATCGCACTGGTCGCGCTCGGCGCATACGTCGGCGCTCGGGAGACGTCCGTCTTCGCGGTGCGGAAGCTCGACGTTCGCGGCGGGAACGCACAGACGCGCGCCGAGGTCCGGGCCGCGCTGGCGGGCGAGCTCGGCACCAGCCTCCTCAAGATCGACCGCGCCGAGATCGCGGCGAAGCTCGCCGGCGTCTCGAGCGTCCTCCGCTTCACCTACGACCGCGCCTTCCCGAACACGCTCCGCGTGACCGTTCGCCGTGAGCAGCCCGTGCTCGTGCTCCGACAGAGCAGCCACGCGTATCTCGTCGCCGCCTCGGGGCGGGTGCTCAAGCCGCTGCCGCACCCGCTGCTCTCGCACCTGCCGCGGCTGTGGGTGAAGGGCAGCGTCCCGGTCGTCGTCGGGCAGCAGCTGCCGCCCACCCCGGCGGCCGCCGCCCACGCGCTCGCGGCGGCGAACGGCGCGCACCTGCCGGGAGGCGTGCACACGATCTCGTCGACGCACGGCTCCTTCGCGCTCGAGCTCGGGACCGGTCTCGAGCTTCGTCTGGGCCAGCCGAACGACGTCCTGCTCAAGCTCGCGATCGCGAAGCGGATCCTCCGCCAGACCGGCGCCGCGGTCGATCCCGGCTACCTCGACGTCAGCGTTCCCGAGCGCCCGGTGCTCTCCGTCAACCCTCGAGTCGCAGGTTGAGCTTTAGAGTTAGGCAGGTCGAGGTTGCGAAGGTCGGCGTTGACACGGCAGGAAACCGGGCCTACCCTCCCGAAGGAAG
>Ga0335079_10003401_pt1 | contig 18411 bp, 14 predicted proteins | sample Lox_Sample_33_FD_206719 | JGI IMG/M metagenome (GOLD analysis project Ga0335079, IMG submission 206719) | Soil microbial communities from Loxahatchee National Wildlife Refuge, Florida, United States - Lox_Sample_3.3 | ecosystem: Environmental > Terrestrial > Soil > Wetlands | place: USA... | reverse complement strand
TTACACGAGCGCCGTTAAACATCGACGAGTTCAGCGCGATAGCATTCATCAAATCTTCCTTGCCGACCATGTCGACGAGGAAGGCCTGGCGTCCGGGGATATCAAAGGCATTTACCACTCCCAAACCAGCAGCGAGAACGAAGATGTGCCAGACCTGCACCTTGTGGGTGAGCGTCAAAACAGCGAGGATGAACGCCAGCACCATGGAAGCCGTTTGTGTCCCGATCACTACTTTTTGCCGGTTCGAGCGATCGGCGGTGATTCCTCCGAGAGGAGCCACCAGAAATACGGGAATCTGACTGGCGAAACCGACCGCGCCCAGGAGCAGTCCCGAGCCGGTGAGCCGGTAAACAAGCCATGACTGGGCGACGGTCTGCATCCATGTGCCGATCAGAGAGATGAGTTGCCCACTGAAGAAGAGCTGGAAATTGCGATGGCGCAATGCTCGTCCGGCGGCCTGCCAGTTCAATTTGCGGCTTGCCGCGTTACCCGGGCCTGGCGACGCGCTCTGTGGAATGGAAGTATTCAATTCAGCTACGTTCGTTTCATTGGATGACGCTGGGCCATCCCTGAGACCACTATATTGCCTGCTCTATCCAAAGCAGAAATCTCAAAAGTTTTCCACAGGCCCGGTCTGGCGATCAACGCCAGCCGAAGTTCGATTCAGCCGCAAATGTAAGCAGGCTATCAGTTTCGGATTGATTGCTGTGCGTAACTAACTTGCAACTTCTCATGGCATCGATCCTGCGCTAGAGTGGCCGATGCGCCTACCCCCGATACGCGCATAGGAAGTGACTCGATGACCACTTCTCCAAATCGTATCGAACGCCGTGTCGGACAACGATTCTCGTATCTCCTCCCACTGTTCATTCGCGATTCCTCGAGTTCGCTTCAAGGAATGGGCTTCACACAGGATCTGAGCTCGCGAGGCGTCTTTTTCTTTACCGATCTTCCACTTATGGCGGGAATGGAGATTGAAGTCACCTTACGAATGCCTTCGGAGATCACTCTCGGCGAAGGTATGCCGGTGCGGTGCCGTGGGCGCGTGCTCCGAATCACGTCACCGGTAGCGGCTCAGCATGCAGGGACAGGAGCAGGAGCCGAAACCAAAATCGGAGTAGCGGTTCGGCTGGATGGTTATGAATATCTGCCCTCGGATTCGCTGCCCAACTTCAGCCGGGTGTCGAACATCGAGTCGCAGACTGAAGAGCAGCGGAACATGGATCACGCTGCCGTCCGGTCGTAAGCCACAATCCTTCCGAATCGCCCATCCAGCAGGCACTTTCGCGGCATAGCACCATCTTCCCGGCTCTACCACGGATGTGCCTTTTCAAGAGGCCGCACCTGTCATACAATCATTTGCAAGCAACTCAGATTCAAGGGCCCACAAGTTGTGCACCCCCCCAGCCACACTTCGAGCAGATGTACGACTCGTTCTCTGGCAGAAAAACGTGCGGGCACGCTTTGGATTGATTACCTAGGTCACTTGGCGGAGGGTACGATCTCTTTCTAACATGCAGACACCGAGAGAAATCGGCGAGCACCGCGCTATGCATGGGATCGCAGTTGCCCTCCTTGCGGAGGACCGGGATCAATTGTCTGCGTTGCAGAACCGGCTGGAGGCAACGCAGCTGGGACGCGCCGCATTCAGCCAGGTTGGTTTTCCCGTTGGACCTACCGACGCTATTCTTCGCCAACTCCAGGATTCACGCGCCGAAGTTGTAATCGTTGATATTTCAGCTCGAGATCCTCAGCGCGCGATTCGCACCATCGAACTCATTCGCGCCACCACACAGCAAATCGCGATCTTCGCTAACGGCGAGATGAGTCAGCCCGCAAACATTGTTGCCAGCATGCGAGCGGGCGCAGGCGAGTATGTAGACAATTCGGCGGGTTCTGAAGCTCTGCTCGAAGCCTTGACTCGGTTTAGTTCGTCAAGGACGCGTGCCTCGGCGGGAGCCGGGCGTGCACGGGTATTCACCTTTTTAAGCGCAAAAGGCGGTTCTGGTTGCACGACCTCAGCCGTTAATACTGCGCTGGCTTTACAGCAGGCGCACGGTGATGTTGCCCTGCTTGACTTCGCTCCCATTGGACATGCGGCGTTGCATCTGAATCTGCGGCCGCAATTCGGCGTGCTCGATGCCTTGCAGAACCTGCATCGCATGGACGTTTCCCTGCTCGACGGCTTGATGAGCGAGACGAAAGAAGGCCTGCATCTGCTCGCGGGCCCGCAGCAGCCTTATCCGACCGAACCGACACCGGGAGAAATGGCTCGGTTATTCGATCTGGTAGTCAGTCATTACCGCTACGTCGTCGTAGATGCATCGAGCCGGCTCGACTCGAGCACTCGCCTGCTGTCTGATCTATCGAATGCGGTTTTGGTAGTCGCGCAGACCGACGTGGTCTCTCTGTGGAGCGCCGGGCGCATCCACAATTTTCTTGAGGAAGGCACCGGCCGCGATCGTTTGAGGATTGTCCTCAATCGCTACAAGAAGATTCCCGGCTTTACCGACGAGGATGTCGAGCAGGTTACAAACTGCAAGGTGCTCTGGAAGGTGCCGAACGCATATCAGATCATTTCGCCCTCGATCGATCATGGAAATCCGATCGTGCTGCAGGAGGGCTCCGAAATCAGCCGGTCGTATCGTTCCCTGGCCGAGACCCTTGCTGAAGCTTCGTCGAACTCCGATGGCAGTCCCGACCTGGTTTACGCACACGAGGGCGCGCGCAAGAAAGCACCTGCCAGCCTGAATCTTTCACCCGCCCGGGCTGGCCAATAACCTCTAATTATTTTCTTGGCTCGGAAGCAGGCCCGGCTTCCTGCGGGAATGACTTGAAAATCACCTCACGCGAGTGCGATGTCACCTTTTTGCTGACATCCGTAACGTTTTCAGTCAAGGTACCCTTCAGAATGTAAAACGACTCGTCGCCCGGATTCTTGCCCTCACCACGCTCAAAATTCCCGCGGAAATCGAAGGCTACCCCGTGAACAATCTCCGTCGTGAAAGTTAGCTTGTTGCCATCGAGTTTGCCGTTCTTGAAGAACTGGTCCAGGAACGCGCCCTTATCGCTCTCGCCATCTCCAAAGCGCGAGACATATCCGGTCACGGTGCCGCCGTCTTCGACAGTCACCTGCAGGAATTCGCCATCTTTCAGAAAGCTGTACATCCCAGAATAGTTCGGCCCGGAGGATCGAGCAGCAGGATTGCCTTTTGACTTTGAATCCTGAGGAGCGGCAGGCTCCTGCGCATTGGCGAATACGGCCAACAGAACGAGTCCGACGACAAGCGCCAGACCCAGAAATGAGTGAGTCGTTTGCAACTGAGATCGGAAACTGCGGAGTTTCATGAAAATTGCCTGCAATTTACCAGTCTCCCCAGTGCGCGGTGGTCATTTGGAGGAACTTCATTTTCCAAGAGTCACCTTTCTTCACCCAGACCGTGCTGAAGTGCTGGTAACGCGGCGGAGGCCCTTGATCTTCCACTGCAGGAACACGCAAAACGACATTGTAAGTGACGATTGCGACGTCATCCGCAGCAGGAACGACCTTCATTTCATAGGGCAGCACATCGAAGCCGCCTCCTGCAAACTGGTCGAGCATGTCCTGACGTCCGTATAACTCGCCATCGAATGCGACGAATGAAAAATCGTCGGTAAGAGTGCTCTTGAAAAAGCCGACATCGCCTTTTTTCGCGGCCGCGAGGAAGCTTTTTTCCGCGTTCATCAGTGTCTGCTCGAACGCCGTCGGTGCGTGTTCAGCGTCTGATTTCGCGCTTCGGGCGAATCCGATCGCACTGCAGAGAAGGACTACAACGATAGCTATGCGGTATTTCATCTTGCCCCCGATTCTTGTCATCTACTCTGCTGACTTCTGCTCGGTCAGCCCTGGCAGACCGTCAATGCTCTGCCGGTTCTTTTCTCGTTTATAGGCCTCGAGACCCTCCAGTCCCTTCTTCTTCGCCCAAGCAAAGGAGTGGTTTCGATCCCCTTCATATTGCATCAGGGGAACACCGAAACCACATGAATTTGCAATTCGAGTCACCTCGACGACAATGATGGCGCGGGTACTCTCATACGTGGGGAACTGCGCCGCTAAATCTGAGAAGTCGTCCGCGCCCGGCTCAACGGCCCTACCCATCCCATGGAGGCGCACAATCGTGGGAGGTCCACTGAAAGCGCAGAACATCAAAAGGATTCTGCCATTCTCTCTCAGGTGAGCGATGGTTTCGACGCCGCTGCCAACTAAGTCGAGATACGCGACGCTTGTGGGACTGAGAATTCGAAACGTATCCAGCCCCTTCGGCGAGAGATTCAGATGACCCGCAGGATCGAGCGGAGCCGTTGAGACAAAGAAGACGTGCTGAGACTGGATGAACTTCGTGAGGCTCTCCTCGATTTGTGAGCGAACTCTGCCCAAGAATCTATTCCTCTAGTTTCATTAGCTCGGGCGGATTTTGGAAACCAATTCCGCGCGCGGAACGGAAATCTGTTCTCCGCTGGTAAGGTTTTTTAGAGCGAAAGAGTCCGATTTCACCTCATTCTCGCCGACGATGAGGATGAACTTCGCTCCGGCCTTGGTCGCAGCCTCAAATGACTTCTTTAGTCGGAAAGTATCGTCACCTAGCTCTACGACAACGTCTTTGCGGCGTAGTTCTCGAGCGAGACGCGCCGCATCACCATTCATTCCCGCCATTGGCGCGATATAAACGTCCGGCTTGCGGACGACCGTCTCTGGCTGAAGTTTTTCTTGCACAGTCATGACGAGGCGGTCTTCCCCGATCGCAAAGCCAATACCCGGAGCTGGAGGTCCGCCCAACGCTTCCGACAGTCCGTCGTAGCGGCCGCCGCCGAGAATTGCGTTCTGCGCACCCAATGCGCCATGCGTAAACTCGAATGCCGTTCGCGTGTAGTAATCGAGCCCGCGAACCAGACGGTCATTGAGTGTGAACGGAACTCCAACCTTTGTCAGAATCGATTGCACCGCCTCGAAGTGAGTGCGGCAGCCCTCGTCGAGAAACTGGCTGATGCGCGGAAGTTTCTCGATGATTGGCTGGTCTTCAGGAACCTTGCAGTCGAACACGCGCAAAGGATTTGTCACGGCCCTGCGTTGGCAGTCCACACACATCTTGTCTTTGACAGGCTCAAGAGCCTGACGCAGAGCTTCGTTGAATTTAGCCCGGTCGCTGGCACATCCGACGGAGTTCAATTGCAGGTTCCAGTCTGTGATGCCAAGGCGATCGAGCAACGTCGCAAGCATCTCCAGCAACTCCGCATCGCGCGCAGGGGATTCACTACCAGAAGGCGAGGGACCGATCACCTCCGCGCCGATCTGGTAGAACTGGCGATAACGTCCCTTCTGCGGCCGCTCCCTGCGGAACTGCGGGCCGATGTAGTAGAGCTTGCTCAGGCCACGATCCCAAAGCTTGTGCTCGATGTAAGCTCTGACAACCCCGGCTGTGTTCTCGGGACGAAGCGTCAGGGATTGCCCTTTTTCGCTCGCGGCTCGTGACCGGTCTTCCCATGTGTACATCTCTTTGGCGACGATGTCTGTGTCTTCGCCAACACCGCGGGCGAATAGCGCAGTCTCCTCAAAAATCGGCGTGCGGATTTCCTGAAAGTTGTAAGCGCGAAACACCTCTCGCACCACCGACTCGACATGGTTCCAGAGCGCCGTGTCGGGCGGTAGAAGGTCTCGCGTTCCTCGGACTGCTTTGATCATTAAAATGGCCTTCAGCTTTCAGCCGTAAGCTCTCAGCTCAATCGACCAAAATTAACCTTAGGATTGGCGCGGATTCTGAGAGCTGATAGCTGACGGCTGAGAGCTTTCTTTTAGATACTCGTCTTTATACCCGAGATAATTCCTGGCGTACCGCATGATCGTCTCTTCCTCCGCCGGACCGAGCTTGCGGCGGAATTTGCCCGGCGATCCCATCCACAGCGAACCGGGCTCAACCACCGTCCCCTCAGGAATTAGAGTACCGGCCGCGATAATCGATCCAGCGCCAATGCGTGCGCCGTTCAAGATGATCGATCCCATGCCGATGAGGCAGCGGTCTTCGATGACGCATCCATGCAATGTCACGGAGTGCCCGACCGTGACATACTCGCCCAGGTAGACACCCCACTGCTTCTTCATCCCGTGCAGCACGCTGTTGTCCTGCACGTTGGAGTAGGCGCCGATGCGGATTTCGTGGACATCTCCTCGAACGACGGCGTTCATCCAGATGGACGCATGCTCGCCGAGCACGACGTCGCCGATGATTTGCGCCGAGTCATCGACGTAACAAGTCTCCGGAATTGTCGGACGCATTCCTTTATAGGATCGAATCACGTCGCCTTCCTGTAAAAGTGAGAACTCCCAAAATAGCAGATTTGACGGGAGATACTCCACGTAGGCACCCGTTTGCAGCTCACAAATTCATAAACCACGAAGGACACGAAGATCACGAAGGAAGAACATGCGATGATTTCCTTTGTGACCTCTGTGGTTGATTTTTGGAACGCTGTCCACCATCGACATTCCCCTTCTGGGAACAATGCCGGAGAAATTGATTGAAATCACAGAAATGAAATCGTCAGAAATGCTATACAGGGCTGAGTTTCTCTCGAGCTGCGGACCAGACTCAGAACGTACGCGACAAGAGCAGTTCTGAGTTCCTCCGTGCAAAACCTGTTGCGCGTCCGGTTAACGCGTTTCGGGTCGCCCGTCCGAGCTATCTCGTAGCTTGAGGCGACCTATGTTCCATGCGCGTCCCCGTGCCCTCCTTGTGGTATTCCTGCCCCTCGTGATTTTCACCTTTTGTGTGTGCATCCTATCCGCCCAGGATTCCGCCACCGGATCGATTCGCGGCACCGTTCTGGATCCCGGAGGCGCGCGGCTACCGCAGGCCATGGTTGCTATTGCAAATAGCGCCACGAATGCACGCTATTTTGCAACCAGCGATGCCGAGGGCCGCTTTGCATTCGAGATGCTGCCTCCCGGGGACTATTCGGCACGTGTCGAGGCTGCCGGGATGTCCCCTGAGGTCACCCCATCGCTTCACGTCGATGTCGGAGGAGTTTCGGAGCTCCACTTCCGCCTCTCACTCGCCGGGGCTCAGGAAAGTCTGACGGTCTCTGCGGCGCCTGCACTCGTAGAGACCAAGCCGAGCGCGGTCTCGACATTGCTCGACGAGCGATCGGTAAACGACTTTCCCTTGAACGGGCGCCGATTTTCAGACCTAACGCTGTTCTCGCCTGGTGTTACGCAGGATCCACGCGGTCTGACATCGTCAAGCAATGGTGACCTGTCCTTCGGAGGAATTCGCGGCTTTCAGAACACGTTCCTCGTCGATGGGGGCGATTACAACAATGCATTTTTCGCCCAAGCCCGTGGGCGCTATCGCGCGCCCTACCAGTTTTCGACGGAAGTGGTGCAGGAGTTCCGAGTGTCGTCGAATGCCTACGGAGCCGAGCAAGGGCGCTCGGGCGGCGCCGTGGTCAACGTCGTTACGAAATCCGGATCGAATCACCTCCACGGCACGGCTTTCTACTATCTGCGTGACAGCTCCTTCGGAGCCGCCGATCCATTCCTTGCCTTCAAGCCGCACAATCGGCAACAACAGGTCGGAGGGACGATCGGGGGCCCGCTGAAGCGAAACAAGATTTTCTTTTTCACAGGATTCGACCAGCATATTTTCCACGTGCCGAATGTGGTCGAATTTCTCGATGGTAGCTCGCAGGTTGTGCCGCAAGCAGGTGTTGGGCCGTATACGCCGGGCGATTACGAGGCGACAGACCAGGCCCTGGTTTTCGCCGCGGCGGCCCAGTTGAGCTCGCTCACCGGAGAATATCCAGCTGGGCAGATCGGCAATTCAGCCTATGGAAAGCTTGACATCAACCTCACGCCTCGCCAGCAGCTTTCTCTGCGCATTAACACCACGCGCTACTGGGGATCGAACAATGTTTTCCTCGATCCCGCCAGTCCGATCACTTATGACGCCATCAACAACAATGGGGAAGAACTGGTCTCCACCGAAACTGCGAATATCTCGCTGACATCGGGTCTCACGCAACGCTGGATCAGCCATCTGCGGCTGCAGTTCTCCCGCGATCTGCAACAGTCCTACAGCAATACCGACGATGTTCTGGTGAAAATCCCGACGATCCTCGATGGAGTTGGGCGCTCGAATCTGTTGCCGCGGCAAACCAGAGAACATCGCCTGCACCTCGCGGAGACCATGAGTCTGGACGGGCAGAGACACTCGTTCAAGTTTGGGGGCGATGCTCTTTTCACTGCGATCTACGACTTCTTCCCGAGCCAGCAGAGCGGCGAATATCTTTTTTATCCGGTCAAGGTTGATCCGTTCACGTTTCAGCCCAGGGAAGCTGGCCTACAACTTACACCGCTGCGCGCTTATGCCCATGAGGTTCCGCATTACTACCTGCAGAACTTCGGAAGCGCCACTTCGCATCCGGACACGAAGGAGTATGCCGCGTTCGCCCAAGATACGCTTCGCGTGACGAACCATCTGGCCGTGAACGTCGGCGCGAGGTGGGACCTGCAGACCTTTGCTGCGAAAGACCTGATTTCGAATCCACTCTTCCCGCCTTCGGGAAAAGTTCCATTCCAGCCGTACAACTTCGCGCCGCGCGCCGGGCTGGCCTATTCGATAGGCGACAAGCGCCCGCTGGTCGTGCGCGCCGGATACGGCATTTTCTACGTGCGCATTCCGCAGATTTACAACTCGATCGTCCAGACCGAGAACGGCATCACCGACTCCCAGGTATTTCTGAACAACACTCAATACTGGGATCACCAGGTGTTTCCAACCTATCCCAATCCGCTGGTGAGTTGCCTACCCTATGCTTCGAATTGCGCGCTCCCGGATGGATTCACGCAAGGTGTTACGCACGACGTTTCTGCGTTCGCCTCAAATTTCGTAACGCCTCGAGTTCAACAGGCCAGTATGACTTTCGAGAAGGAAATCGTGGACCGAACGATAGTATCGGTTTCATTGCTTAATGTGCGCGGCGAGCACCTGATCCGTGCGCTCGACGTGAATCTGCCAGAGCCGAGTGCAATGACTTATCCAATTTTCGATTCCACTGGGTCCGTTTTTAAAAATTCCTACTATACGGTCGATTCTTTCGCGACCTGGCAGTTCACGCGCACGCTGGATTGTCCCTGGCCGCCCTGCATCAATCCGCTGGGACGCCCGATCGCGCAGCTCGGAACGATTGATGAGTTTCAAAGCGCGGCATCCAGCAATTACAACGGCGCAACCCTGTCGATTAACCGCCGTGTTGCCCGCGGATCGTATCTAAGACTGTCCTACACTTACGCTCGCGCCATCGATGACGGTCAGGATGCTCTCGTCGCCGGACAACCGGCGACCGTTCAGAACTCATATGACCCGAATGCGGAGCGTGGTCCGAGTGTTACCGATCAACGACATCGACTGGTTGCCGCGTTATCTGTCGAACCGCATCCATTCCATCGCGGGCAGGAATTCCTGGGCCATCTGTTTAATGACTGGAAGCTTTCCACCGTAGTGAATTACGGCTCAGGACGGTCAGTCAATGCGACCGTCACCGGCGATCCCAACCAGGATGGCAACGATCTGAATGACCGCCTTCCGGGCTACGTGCGGAACGCATTCACAGGTCCCGACTACTGCACCACTGATTTGCGGATCACCCGCGTTCTGCGTTTCGGCGAGCGTTACAAGCTGAATTTCATGGCCGAATCGTTCAACCTTTTCAATCGCGATAACCAGCGCGTGACGATCACTTCCAACGGCATGATCGCCTCCGCAAGTTCCTTCGTGCAGAGCTCGGTGACGGCCAACCTGGCACCGTATCCCGGTTACTACGAGTTGCCGAATAATTTTATGAAGCCGAACGCGGCTTATGCTCCCAGGCAGATTCAGCTCGGGCTGAAGTTTGTCTTCTAGAACGCGATATGAGAGGGCACCCGCGCCGTGTATCTCCGTGTTCGGCGGGTCGAATGTTTTCAGCGTATGGAACTGGGCGGAAACCGAGGATGAAATTTCGCTATACTTCACCGTTCCCATGAAAATCAAAGGCATATCTCGGCGCGAGTTTATTGGCGCAGCGGGGGCGGCCGCTACGCTTACGGTGCTTCCCAGTCCTCTGCTCAAAGCCGAATCGGCAGCCAAGACTCATTCGGTAGCGACAATTCGGGTTTCGACCTCCGCCGCTCCGATTCTCTTCGATCCCGACCAGGCGCTGGGCAGTTCGATGGACATCCTCTCCCACGATGTCGTCGAAAAAATCTATACGCCAGAGATGGTCAAGCAATGCCTCTCGGCCGGATGGGGACCGATTACCTATCGTCAGAACACCGAGCTTTCGATCGGAGCATGGCACTGGAATCCGAACGGCAGTTGGAGCGATGCAGCGAATAAGTCTGGATACTTCACCGGCAGCACTGATCTCAAAGAGCCGATCCGCCATTCCTATGGATACCCGCTGCCGCATCGTGGCCACACGCGCAATGGCGGGGCGGAACGCGGCTACTCGCGTGTCACCGACGGCAACCCCGACACTTTTTGGAAGAGTAATCCCTACCTCGCCGGCAAGTTCACCGGAGAACTCGATCCGGCTCATCCGCAGTGGATCGTCGTCGATCTCGGGGGAATCGAGCCAGTGTCGCACATCGTGATCGATTGGGGCATGCCTCTTGCCCAAGCTTTTACGGTCCAGTATTGGAGCGGCGATCATCCGATGGAGAAGCCGACTGCCGGAGTATGGACGGCATTCCCCAATGGGATCATGAGCGATAACCGCGAGAAACATGTTGCAATTGAGCTTTCTCGCACTCCTGTACCGATGCGCTTCTTGCGCATCTGGATGACCGAATCAAGCTGCCCTGGTACTCCAGAACACGATCCAAAGGACCCGCGCAGCTCGGTGGGCTACGCGATTCACGAAGTGTTTATCGGAACCACGACTCCCGATGGAAAATTCATCGACTACGTTCAGCACCGGCCCGACCAAAATCAAACGGTCACCTGGTGCTCTTCGATCGATCCGTGGCATTCGGAATCGGACATTGACACTCACGGCGACCAGACCGGGCTGGATCTTTTTTTTACCAGCGGGATCACCAACAACTTGCCGGCGATGATTCCCATTTCGCTCCTCTACGGAAACCCAGATGATGCTGCCGCGCAGATGGCTTATCTGAAGAAGCGCGGCTATGCGATCTCGTACGTCGAAATGGGCGAAGAGCCCGACGGGCAGGACATGCTCCCAGAGGATTACGCCGAGCTGTATTTACAATTCGCGACCGCAATGCACAAAGTCGATCCGAACCTGAAGCTCGGTGGGCCGGTTTTCGAAGGCGTGAACGAGGACATCAAGGTCTGGCCCGATGCGCAAGGCCGCATCTCATGGCTCGGACGCTTCCTCGATTACCTCAAGGCGAGGAACCGTCTTTCAGATCTGAGCTTCATGAGCTTCGAGCATTATCCGTATCCTCCGTGCGAAATCACGTGGTCGGATCTCTTTCGCGAGCCGCAGCTGGTCAGTCACATCCTCGATGTCTGGCGACAGGACGGACTTCCAGCCAACGTTCCGATGATGAACACCGAGAGCAACGTGACGTATGGAAACGCCGAGCAGATGGTCGACATCTTTGCGGCCCTATGGCTCGCTGATAGCGTTGGCGCCTTCCTGACCGCGGGCGGGGCGGTGTACTATCACTCGCCGATTCAGCCGGAACCGCTGCGGCCCGGGTGCCACGGATTCGGCACATACGGAAACTATGTCGCCGACGAGAATCTCAAGATCAAGTTCTTCACCTGCCAATATCACGCCAGCCGTTTGATCAACTTGGAGTGGGTGCAGCATCGTGCAGGAGTACACAAGCTGCACCCGGCTTCGTGCGATTTGCAGGACAATGCGGGTCACACGCTCATCACTGCCTATGCGGTCTCCCGTCCAGACGGCCAAGTCTCGCTAATGATCATCAACAAAGATCAGGACAATCCGCACGAGGTCCGCATCGCCGATGATGCGTCGAAATCGATCGCGGGCCCATTCACCATGATCACCTTCGGCAGCGAGCAATACATGTGGAAGTCCGAAGGACCGAATGGCCATCCGGAACCGAATCAGCCGCCGGTTACGAGGACCCTCGCAGCGGGGACTTCTTCCGTCGTGCTGCCGAAAGCGTCGGTGAACATCCTTCGAGGCAAACTCGCGACCTAGGCCCGACAGTCGCGCAGTCCTACGAAATATAATGGCGCTTTCCTTCAATTAACTATGGACCATACCGCTGCAGGCGACCTTTCGCGCAATCTGAAAGCAGTTCTCGTCGTCTTCATCGGCTGTTGCCTTCTGTCAGTCATTCGCATTGCGTGGAACGCTCCGAAGCCCGGGCACATTAACCCTGACAACATTGCGAAGCGCTCGGACCAGCGATTCTCCGCAGTAAAGCAAGCTTTGCCCACCCGCGGAGTCATCGGCTACATAGGAGAGAATGGCGACTCCGCGCTTCCCGACTACTATCTCGCCCAGTACGCTCTGGCACCGCTCGTAGTCGATCGATCGATTCAACACAAATTCGTTATAGGGAACTTTCCGGGTAGCGAAGTTCCGGCCTCATTGCCGGGCTTGCGGAAGACGCAAGACTTTGGGAATGGCGTCGTGCTGCTGACCAGCGAGGACAGCCAATAAATGTGGCTCGCCGTCGCGGTCATTCTCTGCTTTCTTCTCGGATACCTAGTCGTCAACCCCGCCTGGAGCGACGCTACAAGTGGACTAGCAGCTTTATTTAATTCATGCCTCTCCGTGTGTTTCGGCATCGGGACGTTCTCCGTCATATTCCTGATAGCCTCCGCGCTGAATGTAACCCACATCTTCAAAGCCGACCTGTTTGTCATAACCTTGCTGGCTGCGATCCGGCTTGTTGCCCGCCGTCCTCGCAAATTGAAGTTGGACGTCGCTCGGGTGTCAGATTCCGATCTGCCAAGACCTTTGCGGCTGCTGTTGATCACTGCGTTTGCGATCTCGATTTGCGTTACCGCATATGCACTCATAGTCCGGGCGATGACGTATCCTCACGGAGACGGCTGGGATGCCTTCGCAATCTGGAACCTGCACGCGCGCTTTTTCTTTCTTGGAGACTCGCATTGGCGCGACGGCTTTAGCAACCTGATTCCCTGGTCGCATCCCGATTACCCGCCGCTTCTGCCAGCTGCCATCGCACATTTCTGGAGTTATCTGGATAGAGATACAACAGCGGTGCCCGTGGCTGTCGGCCTGGCATTTACGATTGCAACGGCCGTATTCCTTTACGCTTCTCTTGCAACCAGTCGCGGCCACAATTCCGCGATGCTGGGAACGCTGACCCTGCTCTCGACACCCTTCTTCATCGAGCAGGGAGCTGCACAATACGCAGATATCCCACTGTCGTTTTTCTTTCTCTCAGCTCTCGTTCTTCTGAATCAAGGCTGGAGTATCGGGTCCAGGAGACTACTGTTGCTTTCGGGACTCGCCTCCGGTTTCGCCGCTTGGACCAAGAATGAAGGACTGCTCTTCTTTCTCTCCTGCATCATTGGACAGGCGCTCTCGTTGCTTCTGGAGAAACGCTCCGTCGGCCCGGCTAGCCTCAGGCGAATGACAACTTTCTGTGCCGGGGCTGCACCCTTGCTTATGCTCGTCGTCTGGTACAAATACTTGGCGCCCCCAGGCGATCTATTCACCGGCCCAGCATCGATGTTCGCCAAAGCGACCACCATCAGCCGTTACTGGGTCATATTGCAGTGGTATGGAAAGGAATTCTTTCGCTTCGGCGCGTGGTGGATAGTTCCGCTCACGATCGGACTTTTAGCCTTGTACTTCGTTACACCCCATGACGCTCGATTAGATCAGTCGGCAGCGAGACGGGCCTCAATGTGGACGCTCGGACTCACGCTGGCCGGCTACTTTGCCATCTACGTCATCACTCCCAATGACCTCTACTGGCACCTTCGCTTCTCTCTAAACCGCTTGTTTCTGGCGGTATGGCCATGCGTCCTATTTCTGTTCTTTTCTTCCGTTTCCTTGCGATCGCCGCAAAAGTCTTGAAAATGACGCAAAAACGGCCAAAAATGCCGCCTAAAGTGGCCAAATTCGGCAGTTAGCCCCTTGACTTGCGGTCAAATCCTTGTAATAAATATTCGGTCCATCAGGACGAGTCTGGGGGTGTGTAGATTTGGCGGAAGTTCGGCTTCAAGAGGGCGAATCATTGGAGAATGCCCTCCGCCGCTTCAAGCGCAAGGTGCAGCAGGAAGACATCATCAAGGAAGTGAAACGTCACTCCTTTTACCTGAAGCCCGGCGAAAAGAAGCGTGTGAAAGCAGCGCTGGCACGCAAGCGCGCTCGGAAAAAGACGCGTAAAGAACAGGATTAACGCAGGAAAAGGGCCGCTCCTTCCCGGTGTGGCCCTGCTCAGCCGGGCCCCCACCAGGTTGAGCTGCAGCAGGGACCTATAGTCACATTTCTCCCGGCATAGATCGATAAGCTGTAACCCACGTACCATTCCCGGCGCGTGGTCGGGCCGAGTCCAGGGGTAGTACCGAGGGGGAGTAGTCAACGACCCGAATTTCGGTGTTCTCACCGCAGTTCTTTCCCCGCGAGTGGGCGCGACGGAAATGGGCTGAAGGAGCCATCCTCAATGGAATTTCAGGACAAGGTGCTAAAGTGCATGGACTGTGGAAGTGACTTCATTTTCACAGCCGGGGAACAGCTTTTCTTTCACGACAAGCAGTTCAAGAACGAACCCAAGCGCTGCAAGGCTTGCAAGACCAAGAGGGTCGCTGTGTTAGGCGCGCCCCCCGTGCCTGGTCAGGGTTACCGTTACACGAAAGTGGAAACACAGGCTACGTGTTCGGGATGCGGAAAGCAGACAACCGTCCCGTTTCGCCCGACGCAAGGCCGCCCCGTGTTCTGCCGGGAGTGCTTTCAGTCGCGAAGAACGCAAGCTACCGCATAAACAGGCGGGATCGTAATCAGACCCCAGTTTCTGTCATATCAGTGCGGCGCAGACGTGTGCCGATTCTTGGCTTCACAAATTGTGCGCGGTCCCCGGCTTACATTTTCCCGCTGACATCTGAGTAACTCATCCGTCTCAAGAAGAGCACAAACACGAGGTCTCTGTTTGAATTTCTCTGCGCGCTGCGTTTGTCTTTTGTAGAATTCCTCAAAAGCAGGAATCCACATGTATACCCACTTCTCGCCCCATCGCTTTGTCGCGTTTAATCTGACTATCTGGATTGCCTTTAGCTGCGCCATGCTGGCGCAAGAATCTGCAGGGCCGAAACCGGCGCCCTTGCCTGTACCGGTGGCATTGCCAGCCGATAAGCCTTACGAAGGCACGCTCTCACTCAACGTAGACATAACGAATATCAACGACCGCATTCTGAACGTGCGCGAAACCGTTCCGGTGAAGGCCGGCGAGATCACGCTTCTCTATCCACAGTGGCTCCCCGGGACTCACTCGCCCTCAAATCCTGTGGCAAACATGGCCGGACTGGTGATCACTGCCGGTGGGAAACGAATCCCGTGGGTACGCGACCGCGTCGATATGTGGGCGTTCCATGTCGATGTGCCGAAGGGATCGACGGCCCTGGATTTGATTTTCCAGTACCTGGCTCCGGTCCGGCCGCAGCAGGGGCGGATCTCGAATAAATTCGCCAATGTGAAATGGAATGCCGTGCTTTTCTATCCGGCAGGCTACTTCTCGCGCCAGATTCGATTCTCAACTGAGCTGAAGCTGCCCGAGGGATGGAAATTCGCCACGGCGCTCGACGTAAAATCGCAGAACGGCAGCATCATTCAATTCAAGGAAACCACTCTCAACACTCTCATCGATTCGCCGCTCTATGCAGGTGTGAACTTCAAACGCGTCAACATCTCGAGCGGGCCTGATAATCCCGTCTACATGGATGTTTTCGCCGACAAGCCTGAGCAACTCGAGATCACACCTGAGGAATTGCAATTCCACAAGAATCTCGTGGTGCAGGCTCAGAAGTTATTCAATTCGCATCACTACGACCATTACGACTTCCTGTATTCGCTGAGTGATTCTGTCGCCGGGCAAGGACTTGAACATCATCAGTCGAGTGAGGACGGAACACGCGCCAACTACTTCACCGATTGGGCGGCAGGAATTGGGGGGCGCGCCCTGCTGGCGCACGAGTACACGCATTCCTGGAATGGAAAATTTCGCCGTCCAGCCGACCTGTGGACGCCTAATTTCAATGTGCCGATGCAGAACGATTTGCTCTGGGTCTATGAAGGTCTGACGAATTATTACGGGAACGTCCTCACGGCACGCTCGGGATTAAGAACAACAGAGCAGGCGCGCGATGTGATTGCGCAAATTGCTGCAGGTTTCGAGGCAAGCCCCGGACGCATCTGGCGCTCTTTAGACGACACCACCAACGAACCAATCATCTCCGAACATGGCGCCGCACCACAGATCTGGACTAGTTGGCAGCGCTCTTACGACTACTATCCAGAGTCGGATCTCATCTGGCTCGATGCTGATACGAAGATTCGGCAACTTAGCAATGGGAAAAAATCGCTCGACGATTTCGCGAAGCTCTTCTACGGCATCAACAACGGAAGCTACGTTACGGTCACTTACACCCTGGATGATCTGGTCAAGGCGATGAACACGGTCCAATCGTACGACTGGGCTGGATTCTTCCGGGCGCGCGTCTATGATGTGGCGCCTGAAGTTCCAGAAAACGGTATCAAGCAAGGCGGGTATCGGCTTGTTTACAACGACAATGAACCTGACTGGATGAAGCATTCCGACCCGACTCGCCCGACGGGGTTTGGGACTTCACTAGGATTCACTGTAGGCGCTGGGGGCGGCCCCAACGGCGGCGCTCCGGGAGCCATTACCCAAGTGGAGTGGGACAGCCCCGCATTCAAAGCAGGGATCACTCCCGACATGCAAGTACTAGCGGTAGATGATCAAACATTCAGCGTCAACAACCTGCGGCAGGCAATCCTCGCGGCGGAGAAGAACAGTGCTCCGATCAAACTCTTACTCAAACGCGACGACCAATTCCTGACCGTCAATCTGGACTATCACGGCGGCCTGCGCTATCCGCACCTCGAGAGAGTCGAAGGCACGGCCGATCTACTGGACGCAGTGCTTGCGTCGGTCAACTAGGGGAGCACATGTTGGGACAGCCACCTCGGCTGTCCGGCGGAGCGAAGCTCCGCTGCCTTTGCGCTACTATTGAACTGTGCCTGGATATTACGTAGAAAACTTCGGCTGTCGCGCCACGCAAGCCGATGGTGCGGCGTTGGAGCGGCAATTTGCCGACCAGGGCCTGGAACGCGCCACGAGCGCGTCCCAAGCATCTGTCGTCGTGCTGAATACGTGTACAGTGACGTCCGCAGCCGATCAGGATGCACGCTCGGCGGTCCGCCGCGTGCGCCGGCAAAATCCTGACGCAAAGATTGTCGTAACAGGCTGCTATGCGCAGAGGGCTCCGGAAGAGATTGCGGCACTGCCCGGCGTAAGCGTTGTCATCGGCAATTCCCATAAGCATGAACTGGCCGAGATTATATTTCCCAGATCACAGCGGGAAGGGACAGCGCGGCATTTCGTTCCTTTGGAAGCACTGAGCGTGTTGGCCGGAAGTCCAAAGCCGGAAGCCGGAAGCCCCATTTTCGTTTCCGACATCTTCGCCCACACCGAACTGCTCGCCGCTCCGGTGTTCGACGCGGCGAACGAACGCACCCGCCCGAACCTCAAGATTCAGGACGGCTGCGACAATCGCTGCTCATTCTGCGTCATCCCCTTCGTTCGCGGCCAGAGCCGCTCTCTGCAATCCGATCGCATCATCCAGGAAGTCAACGCGCTGGTAGGAGCCGGATATCGAGAGGTAGTAATCAGCGGAATCAATCTAGGCCGCTGGGGAAGAGATTTGCCGAGGAACGTGATTACCATCGGGCAACGGCCGACGACCAACGACCGACGGCTGGCCGCGCTGATCCGCACGATTCTTGCGCAGACGAGCCTCGAGAAGCTCCGCATTTCCTCCGTCGAACCCATGGACTGGTCCGACGAGCTGATCGAATTAGTCGCGACTTCCCCGCGCATCGCCAAGCACGCGCACGTTCCAATGCAGTCGGGAAGCGATGCCGTACTCCGCCGCATGCATCGCAAATACCGACCGTGGCACTATCGAGAGAAGATCAAGAAAATCCGCGCCGCCATGCCCGACGCCGCAATCGGCGCCGACGTAATGGTCGGCTTTCCCGGCGAGACTAACGCCGAATTCGAAGCCACGCGCCAGATGATCGAATGCCTGCCGTTCACCTACCTGCACGTCTTCACCTATTCAGCGCGCCCCGGAACTCCCGCAGCCGAGATGGAGAATCAGGTTCCGATGCACG
>Ga0335079_10003400_pt1 | contig 18414 bp, 15 predicted proteins | sample Lox_Sample_33_FD_206719 | JGI IMG/M metagenome (GOLD analysis project Ga0335079, IMG submission 206719) | Soil microbial communities from Loxahatchee National Wildlife Refuge, Florida, United States - Lox_Sample_3.3 | ecosystem: Environmental > Terrestrial > Soil > Wetlands | place: USA... | reverse complement strand
GGCTCCTGCGCCGAACCGAGTGGATGCGCGGTGGGCAAAAGCGTGTTGAGGAAAAAAAGGAACCGCCAAGCAATGGGACGAGCGTTGGTGATTTCGACCGGTTCTCATTCGGGGACAAGGCGATTGACTTTGGAGCCCTGGAGTTGCGGTCGCGCGGCAACACGATCCATCTCACGTTGATGGAGTCGGAGTTACTGCGGCACCTGGTGAGTAATGACGGCAAGATCGTTTCCCGCAAGCAGATTCTGGAAGAAGTTTGGGGATTGCACGAGGACACGGACACGCGGGCGATCGATAATTTCGTCGTTCGGCTGCGGAGGTATATCGAGGATGATCCGGGAAATCCGCGGCATCTGCTAACGGTGCGAGGCGTGGGGTACCGCTTTAGCGCCAGGCCGGAACGGAAGTAGCTCTTCTTGGCTGTTGAATCAAGCCCTGCACAGTTCTGCGATCAACGTCTCGCGCTTCTGAATGGCGAGGCTGTCGAGCTGGCGCAGGATCAGGATGTACGCCGGGATTGAAACGGCAGAAAGAACCAGGAACAGAATCGCCGCGATCCAGAGATTGCCGAAGAGGCGCGCCAGCGCGAACACTCCAGCGCCGACGCCAAAGATTACAATTTGTACTCCGAAGCTGGCGAGCACGGTGGTCTGCGAAACATTTTGACGTCCAAAGGTCGCGAAATCGCGTTTTTTCGGCGTGTAGATGGAAAGCAGGTTGCCGGCGGAGAAGTTCAGCGGCGCGGCAAACAGAATCCCCGCGATCGTAGCGACAACCACAGAGAGATGCGGAGGGCCATACAAGTAAGCCACAGCGACCCACGCAAGAAATGAATTTGCTAACAGAACCGCCGCGTGCGTGAGATTCTTGCCAAGCACAATTTGCCGGAAAGTGACTGGCGATGCGTAGAAAAACTGGATGCCTCCGCCATCACCGCCGAAGCTGTTGTAGACGAGATTGGTGAGAATCAGCAGGGCATAGGCCGCTGCGCCCGGAAGCGCAATATCTGGCGTGCGCGTGAACGCTGCGGAATGGCGCGCCGCATTCATCGGGCCGAAGCGAAAAACCGCCAGCATGAAGATCGGCATGACGATCGTCAGCAGCATGGGTCCGCTGCGCGCGAGATAACGGGTTTCTTTTTCAAAAACTGCAGCGACCGATCCGGAGAATCCTGGCAGATCCCATCCGACCTGCCGCTTGTAGAGTTGCTTGACTATGGGACGGGCTGCGGCCTCGCTCAGATTCTCACCGTGAAATTGCGCGCGAATGCGCAGGTGCAGCAACAGCCCAATCGCGACGCTGAGCGCAGCTAGACCCACGAGGCAAGCAAAGCCGCCAAGGAGCTCCCGGTGGGATACGCGCGCGATCGCTTCAGCGGCGAGGCCGGGCGGAAGGAAGGCCTGGATTCGCGCGGCGATTTCGAAATCACGGCGAAATTCGGGATGCGGCTTGCCCTCCAACTGCTGTATGGCGGGACCGATGAGCTGGAAACTCAGCATGAACAGGATGAACAACATCCCGAGAATCTCGCGTGTCCGGCGCTGGGCGAGCCAGCGTTCCAGCCACGCGAAGATCATCTGCATCAGCAGGAGATTGAACAGGCCAAACACGACAAGTACGACGAGCGCCCATGGAAACAGCAGAGGCTTCGCCACGGTGATCCCGATGAGCATGCCTATGATGAAAACACTTCCGAGCGCGCTGGCGGGATCGAGATATCCATAGACCAGACGGATCAGAAAGTAAGCGCGGTACGCGAGCGGGAAGCGAAGCAGGTCTGAGGAATCAGGATTGTTGGTGAAGGCGGTTGCTGTTACCGGAAACAACTGCCAAAAGACGAAGATCAGCCAGAGGACAGCGGCGAGGAACTCGATCTTGTCCTGCGATGTGAGGTACCAGGAAACGCCAATTGCGGCGGCGAAACCGCTGACGCCGCCGAAGGCGAATGCGGAACTGACAATGATCCGCGAGGCGAGTTCCATTTTGCCGCGTCGGCTGCGTAAGCCGTTGACGAACATCCGCCAGCGTAATTGAGCGATGGCGGGAATTTGTCCAGGGATGACTTCAGTGTTTCTCATTTTGGAAGTGTTCAATTCTTGCACAATTGATTCGCACTCGATAGCGAGTCCTGCAAGTTACCTTTATCAAGAGACTTACAAGTGTGGAAGCGAATGTGAGCGAGGGTGGGGATAACGGATTATGTACTCCGTGATATTGGTCACAGAACCGTGTTGGGAGGCTCACAGTCTGTCCGATTCTGCCGATGAAACACTAAGAATGATCCAGGAGGTGGGTGGAAGATGTCGGCATCAGACGAAGTTCCGCTGTGGGATACCGTGACGCAGCCGCTGGCGAATGCGTTGGAGTTGGCCTTTGGATGTCACCACAGAAAACTGAGCCGCGTTTTCACGATCGAAGGCCGCAGCTATAAGGTCTGCTGCGGTTGCGGACGCCGCTTTGAATATTCTCTCCAGACGATGTCGATCCGGCATCGGCGCCGCCTGTTTGCCGCTCTGACACACCTGCGTGCCCAACGCAGGCTTCGGAGGATCGAGCGGCAGCACGGCAGGTCGGCCTAAAGCGCTTTCTGGGATCCAAGACCAGCGCCTAAAGGCGCGGTGATTCTTGCCGCGCATGCGGCACGCATAAATGCGTGCCCTGATACGAATCGCACCTGCCGTACGCATCCACAGTTGGCCGATACGAAACGGATTTACAGGAAGCGCGTTTAGGCCGGAATCGGATTAACCTAGCCACGACAGTTCCTGCTCTGCCGAGTGAGCGCCTCCGACGATGCGCAGGAATATTTCTTCGAGAGTCAGCTTCTCGGCGGACGAGTGAGCGCCGTTCTCTGGTGCCGCGGTGGTCTGCGCTTCCACCCCGGCGCGGAGTTCTTCGAGTGAGCCCTGAGCCACAAGGCGGCCCTGATGAATGATGGCGACGTGACTGCACAGGCGCTCGACGATCTCCAAAACGTGCGATGTGAGAAATATCGTTGCCCCTCGGGAGATCATCCTCTGCAGCATAGCCTTGATCGTGCCAGAGGCGATCGCGTCGACGCCTTCAAAGGGCTCGTCGAGAAACAGAACTTTCGGCCCGTGGATGACAGCGGCGGCCATGGCGAGCTTTTTCTGCATTCCGTGAGAGTAGTCGGTGACCAGTTTTTTCGGTTGATCTGCGAGTTGCATGAACTCGAGAAGCTCAGCGGCGCGGGTGGCCGCAGTTTCCCGATCGAGTCCGTACATGCGTCCAGCGAAGCTTAGAAACTCGGCGCCGGTCAGGCGCCCAAAGAGCGCCATGCCCTCGGGAACGACACCGATCTGCCTCTTTACTTCAACCGGATGCGTGTTGAGATCGAGGCCGAGGATTTCGATCGTGCCCGAGCTGGGCGCGAGCAGCCCGGTGAGCATTTTGATGGTCGTGGATTTGCCGGCACCGTTGGGGCCAAGAAAGCCGAAGAACTGTCCAGGAGCGACGGTGAGGTCCACATGGTCGACGGCGGCCAGTTCCCCAAAGAGCCGGGTCAGGGATCGGGTGATGATGGTCGGCGCGGAATCCATGAGAAGTTTGAATCTAGCACAATACAGAGCGGGAACTTAACAGGAGGACCTTTCGGAAATTTGTCATTCCGACCGCCAGGGAGGAATCTGTTTTTCGCCTGCAGCTTGGTTGGTGCTGGCGACAGCAGATTCCTCCTCGGTCGCTGCGCTCCCTTGTCGGAATGACAACAGGGATCACGCAGAGTGTGAACGCCTGCCTTACTGCTTCTTCGGCGCCGCGGCTTGCGCCTTTCTGTCATCTTCCGTCCAGGGCGGAACGACGCCTGCCATTCGTGCATAGGCGATGGACTGTCCCAGGTGCTCGGCGGTGTGGCGCACGATGAACAGCAGAATCCCGCGCTCGGTGTTCTTGCCTCCAAACCAATCCATGCTCTTCTCGAGGTCGGCATCCGGCATAGCCTTGATGGCGGTCTTGGCGTGAGCGAAGGAGTCTTTCAGAGTCGCGATAACTTTTGTTTTGTCGGTCGTTGATTTCCCCAGATTCTTAACATCAATTCCGGCAGGCGGAGGAGTGCCAACGAGTTTGTAGAGGTTGTAGTTGGCGGCGCTGATGTGCAATAGAACTTCTGCAAACGAGCGCGTGTCATCGCTCGGCCTCCACGTATATTTTTCAGCCGGAACTGCTTCGGCAAGGCGCGTCAGTTTGTCTTCCTGGACCATCACCTCAGCCATCACTTCGGCCCGGTAACCGGTGACTCCGGGCGTGCCATCCTTATACGGATTGACTTGCGCCGACAGGTGGACCGTGCCGGCAGCCAAAAGCACGAGCAACAAAACAGCGGACATGCGTTGCATGCATTCTCCTTTGTGCGAGCGAAACGGAATTTCTACGCGAATCGGAACTTAGACGAGCGAGCCCACAGACAGTTACCGGAAACGGGTTGTGCGCCATAGCATAACGCCGCCGGCGGTGAGTAGAACCATCATTGCAACCACAAGCGCGGCGGACCAAGGGAGGCTGATGTCAATCTTGGGCAGCCGAGCCAAGAATCCCAGCCAGACAAAGAGGCCTGTAGTCCCGAGGATCAGCAGCCAGTCAATGACAGTTCGGGCATTCTCATGCGAGCCGAAATGCTTGCCTTCCATGCCGGCGCGGACGTACTCGTCGCTGACGTTGTAGCGCTGCCCTTCGCGGTCGGCGGCGCTTCGCCAGGAAGAGTGCTCTCGTTCAGTAGCGGACGAGAGCGCGATCGCGACTGCTCCGGCAGCCATCATTAGCGACCCACCAATCACTTGCGAGTAGATCGTTCGAGTTCCGCCTTGCAGCTCGTGGAAGACGAAGATTCCCCACAGCAGGCCCCAGAGTTGGTTCGTATTCGACAGTGGAATGCCGCGGCTGATGCCGACGTACTTTGTGGCATATTGCTGGAATAGATCGCCCAGCACCCAGACGAATCCACCGAGCATCAGCCAGAAGAGCACATCGCGGGCGCTCGAAAGCTCAGACCAGAGCGGGCCGGCGCCCCGGTAGCTGACGGCGAGAGAAACCATTGTGACCAGCTCTCCGATGGTGAAGAACGTCACGAACGAAAGCGGATTCATGCCCGTCAGGTAAGCCTTGCGATAGGGAATGTACATCGTTCCCCAGAGGATGCCGGCGCCGAGCGCAGCTGCAATGCCGACGGCCGCTTTGCCGGGAGCTGCCTGATGCGAGGAAGCGATGGCGAGCAGCGTGGCTCCGGAGAACATCACGAGCGCGCCTCCGAGAACGCCGAGCCAGCGTTTCCATCCGGCTAGCCGCAGTTCATGAAAAAGCACAACGCCCCAGAAAATTCCGAGCAGGCTGTTTGAATTCCAGAGAGGGAAGGCAATGCTGAGGCCGACGTTGCGGATAGCGTAGATCGTCAGCGTGTTCGCGACAGCCCACATGCATCCGGCAAGGATGGCCCACACGATCAGGTGAGGTGCTTCCTTCACATCCGCGCTGAGGTGCGATGTGCCACGGATGAAGGCCGGAACGCTCCAACGGGCGAGGAAGACGCCGCAGACCATCACCAGCGAGACGGTGATGGGCGAGATCTGCGGATTGACCAACTTGATCGGCGCCTCGGCGCCGCCGAGCCATGCTCCGGCTGCGAACCCGCAGAAGACTCCCAGGGCTTGCAACGAACGGAGCCGCATTGCAGGTACTGCGACGGGATCTGAAGGCGGCGCTGCACCCTGAACGTTTGCCCTGACCGAGTTCAACGGATCTTATCCAGCAGGAAGAATCCGCCGAGGAGAACGCACAAGGGGATCCAGAAGTGAACATCCGTGGCAATGGTGAGAAGCAGGTTGCGGGGAGTGGCAGGTTTCATCGCGAGTTCTGGTCCGGAGTGACAGTCTAAGGAGGGAAGGGGGCAGAGTCAATGTAGTGCGGCGGGAAGAATGATTTCAGAGAGGCACCGGGGAGTCATAGGGATTTTTGAGTGTAATCGTCGCTTGTTAACAACGGTCGCTTTGTGCCGCGACAATCTTTCCGTGCGGTGGAGATGCGAACTTCGATTATCTTTAGGCACGGGGCCCGTCAGCGAGCTATTCGGAAGGATGGACTTCACTAAGAGTTGCAGCGCATTTGTTTTGGATGAATCCAAACACGTCGTTAAACCAAACTGAACTTCCGAGCCAGGTGAAGCTGTGGCCATCGAAATTGGTTTTGCCATAAGGCGGATAGATCTTAATTTCGGCTGTCTTTCCTGAAGCAAGCATTTCCTTGTAGAGGACTTGACTCGGTTCAAGGGTATAGTCGTTCTCAGCTTGAAAAAAGAAAATCGGTGACTTTGAAGACCGAGCATTCTGCTTCATGACTTCTTGAAGGGCCGGTGCTTCTTTCCAGCTCATCGCTCCACCCGACGCATCAACGGCTGCGCAAAAGGGATAGCTAGCGGCACCAAGAATTGTTTCGATTCCGCCGAAAGACTGTCCGGCGACTGCGATCCGGTTTGACTGCACAAATTTTTGCTGTTTCAGCCACGCAAGGGACGCCAGCTGATCACTCAGATGATCTCCTCTCATGAGCTCAATCATTGTTTTAACGGCGGCGTCGTGACCGCCTGCTTTTTCAGCCGCTGCGATCTGATCTCCAATGTATAAACCAGCGTTCGCACTCAAGCCTTGTCCGCGTCGATAAGGCATGAAGTAGACCCACCCCTTAGCAGCGTAAAGTGGACCCATAGCAGTGCTGGCAGCGTCACTCAACATTCCTTCAGCGCTTCCATGGTTATAAAGAAGTGCCGGAAAAGGACCTTCGCCTTTTGGCTTAAACAATTCGCCACCTAAGGTGAGCTTGCCACTCGAAAAGTGAATTACCTCGTAGGGCGTCGGCGGTTGAGCCGCGAGAGAACCAAGGACTGCGATAATGACGGCGACGATCAGCAAAGTAATACGCATACTTCTTCTCCTCTGCGCGAAAGCGGGACTATAGAGAATTTGAATGGAGACCTCAAGTATCTTTTCGCTAAAGGAGGTGGAGGCGCAGTAGCGGTCAGTGTTGGGAGTTATATCAGGCCGAGATGATCCGGATACTTTGCCTGTAGCGTGCTGATCAGGAGCTCGAATTGAGGCAGGTGATGCAAACCTGCCAGGCAGGAATCGTTCAGAAAAAACGGCCAGCAGGCGAACCCTGTCGTTACACTGCGTTCAAGCCAATCAAACGCAGTCTCAACTCTTCCGGTCAGTGCGAGAGTGCATGCAATTTGGTAGTAGGTGTGATGAGCGTGTCCGAAGGATTTGGGGCTCGAGCAGGCTCGTGTCACGCATTCAATCGCTTTGTCATGTTGGCCCAACAAAGCATGCAGTTGGCCTTGCAAGCTGATCACCAGTGGATCATGCGGTACGACGCGCAAACCTTCGTCGAGCAGTTGTTGAGCTTCGGTCCAATCCCCCTGCATCATCGCGACACAACAAGCCATGTGCAACGCATACTTATTGCCCGGGCTTTCCGCGCGCCAGCGCGTGATGTGCTCACGCCCCTGTTCGTACTGTTGTCCCCACATGTAGACCTGTACAACGCTGGGGCTCACCGCTTTTTTCGGCTGAAATGGGCGTCCGCGTTCGAACATCTCCCGCGCGTGATCGAGTAGTCCAATGTGGGCGAGGATCGTGCCGAGACGGTTGTAGGCATGCGGCGAGTTAGCCTGCAGTGAGATGGCGCGCTTGAGTTCTGCAATTGCTTCGAGATGTTGAAAGTTCTTGGAAGGCCCCCAAAGCAGGAACGCGCTGGCGACGTGACCTTCGGACAAATTGGGGTCGAGTTCCAAAGCGCGGCGGCAGTGAAATTCCGCTTTCTCCAACCAGACACTCGCCGGATCAAATTCGAAGTGGCGCGTAGCGCTCGCAAATGAGAGGGTGGCGTGGGCAAGGGCAAATCCTGGATCGCGTGTCACCGCATTGGTCAGGTGAACTGCGGCCTGGTCCATCCTGGAAGAGTCGCTCGACGCCGTGATGCGGAAGCCGCGCATGAACTCAGCGTATGCCATCGGATCACGGCTGTAGCGAGGCCGTTGTTCTGCTGGCTGAAGCGCCGCGGGACGATTTAATGCGCTGCTGATCTGTTTCGCGATCTCACTCTCCAGGGCGGAAAGTCGATCGAGGTCCAGATCGCATTTTCTTGCGAAGCTCGAGCGATTCTGCACTGCATCGAGCATCTCGAGCGAGAGGCGCCATTCTCCTTTCGACATTTGAATCGCGCCATGAACGACGAATCGCACGCCAAGCCGCGATGCCGCCTGCGAAGGCGAAAGGTCGACTGGAAGGTTCAGTGTGACGGATGTCGGCAGAACGTCGACACCGGGAAGATTGCCTAGAAGCGACACGAGAGAATCGGCGAAACCAAGGCATAGTCCGTGATCGTCAGTGGCGTTGCCGGCCAAAACCAGGGGGAGAATGGCGATCGAGGGACGATCGGATAACGCGTCCTTGCGGGTGTCGGTAACGAACTCAGCGTCGGCGTGTGGATGGTTCCCCGCGAGAACGCGCAGCGGCCCTATGAAGCGGTATCCCTTTCCCACGACGGTTTCGATGAACCGCGGTTTGTCGGCATCGTCGCCAAGGGCCGTGCGGAGTTTCCGTACCACGTTGTTTACATTTTGCTCGGGATCGATGAAGTGATCGGAGCGCCAGAGCTTCCTCACGATGTCTTCCCGCGTGCACATCTGGTCGCGCCGTTCCGCCAGAAGGATAAGCAACTCCAGCGGCTTTTTCTCGATCTTTACGCGGCGGCCCTGACGCCGGAGTTCGTAGCGCCCCAAGTCGAGTTCGACCTCGACCGCTTTTTCTTGTCGGTCCATTCGCATAGAGAGCCCCGTTCCACCATTATCCGTCAAGAACACAATGACTTGCGACGACATACAAAAAACATACAAAGGTGATACGCGCGGGATGGCGAATGTGTTGCCGTCGATACATCATGCACATCTTGCAGGACAAGGAGATGAAACATATGAAACGCACTCTGCCAACTGCTGTGGCGATACTCGGAATGCTGTGCCTGGCCGGAACCTTTCTCGGAATCTCGGCCCACGCTGGCTCCCATTCGGATAACGCGTTTACACCCGACGCGATCCACTGGGGACCGCCGCCGCCATTTGTGGCTCCGGGCGCGCAGGTCGCCGTGCTCGAGGGCAATCCCGCCGGAACTACGGGGGACTACACCATTCGGCTGAAGATGCCTGATGGTTATAAGATCGCGCCGCACTGGCATCCGTTGCGCGAGAACGTCACCGTCATCAAGGGGAACTTCAAGGTCGGCATGGGGGATGTCTTCGAGGCCGACAAGATGGCGACCTTTCCGGCCGGAAGCTTCGCCTACCTCGATCCGGATATGCACCATTACGCGATGGCTTCGGGCGAGGTGATCGTGCAGGTACACGGTGCCGCGCCGCTGCAGTTCAATTACGTCAATCCGCAAGACGATCCCAGCAAGAAATAAGACCTGATTTCACAAACTAACGCTTATCAGCGTTTATGGAGGAGAAGTATGCCTGTCGATCAGAAAAAGATGGAACAATTCCTGGGGAAGTTTGTACAGGACTTCGGTGCAACGGCTCACGCCGGAATGGTGGTCATCGGCGAAAGACTGGGACTGTACAAAGCGCTCGCCGCGGGACCGTTGAGCGCCGCAGAACTGGCGGCGATCACTCGAACGGATCAACGCTATGTGAGCGAGTGGCTGGCGTCTCAAGCGGCCGGAGAGTACATCACGTACAACCCCGACACGCACAAATTCGGGATGACAGAGGAGCAAGCGCTCACGCTCGCGCGGGAAGACGGTCCGGCTTATATACCGGGAGCGTTCGAACTGGCGCTGGGATCTCTGGCGGCGGTTCCGCGCATTGCGGAAGCGTTTCGCTCCGGGGCCGGTATGGGCTGGAACGAACATGAGGATGGAGTGTTTCACGGATGCGAGAAATTCTTTCGTCCCGGATACACGGCGAACCTGGTTGGATCGTGGATTCCGGCTCTGGATGGCGTGAAGGAAAAGTTGAGCCAAGGCGCGAAAGTCGCCGATGTGGGCTGCGGGAAAGGCGCTTCCACGATCCTGATGGCGAAGGCGTTTCCGAAATCGAAGGTCTACGGGTTCGACTATCACGACAAGTCGATTGAAGCGGCGCGGGAGGCTGCGAAGCGCGAAGGCGTTGCCGATCGCGTTACGTTCGAAATCGCGAAGGCGAAGGAATTTCCTGGCAAAGGATATGACTTCGTGGCGGTCTTCGATTGCCTGCACGATATGGGCGACCCAGTGGGCGCGGCAGCGCACGTCCGGGCGGCGCTAAATAGTGACGGCTCGTGGATGATTGTCGAGCCGTTCGCGAACGACGAATTGAAAGACAACTTGAATCCGGTGGGCCGCATTTACTATTCGTTTTCGACGCTACTGTGCACGCCGTGTTCTCGATCGCAAGAGGTGGGGATGTGCTTGGGGGCCCAGGCTGGAGAAAAGCGGCTGCGAAACGTGGTTGAAACCGCGGGATTCAGCCGCTTCCGGCGGGCGACCGAGACACCGTTCAATTTGGTGTATGAGGCGCGGCCGTAAGTGAGAGTAGTAGATCGGTGAATGGAACGAGACGCCCCGGTTTCGACCGGGGCGTTTTCGTAAGAATCTCCATCCGCTTTGCGGCTGCTCCCGCAACTCGAACTCCTCGCGCTAATTAACCGTGATGGTCTCCGATCTTTTGTAGGTATTTCCGTTACTGTCCCAAGCCTGCACCACCACGTTTCTTGTACCGGCGGTGAGGGTCAGTGAAGTGCGAAGCGAGTCGGCCGAAACAGTGTATTTCGAGACTCCGTCCACAGAGACCTGCATCGAGGTTATCGGCGAAGAGCCTTTAGCGTAGGCAACAAACACCACAGGGTTGCTGTAGGTCGAGCCCCAACTCGGGGACATAACGAACACACCGTTCAGCAAAGCCGGATATGCGACTCCGACGGCCGGCGCCTGCAAGGTTGCCGTTGATAGCCGCCCGGCCTGATTGGGATCGAAAGCAACAAAACCCAATCCGAACGCCGGTGAGTTCGCACTGAGGGTGTAGTCGTCGGCTGCGGCGTTTACGAAGAGAGGATCGGCAAACATGGAATGCACATCCTCTCCCTGGGTTTGCCACTGCGCCAAGCCCAGCCAGGTGATCGGTGGCTGCTCTATGGAATTCACGTCCGCGTAGGGCGTCTTGAAGAACGGTCTTGCCGGCTTTCCGCCTGAGGCCGCGTTGTCGTAGTACAAATTGTCGTCGAACTGGAAGTAGTCGGTGCAGACCGTATTGCCCTGACAGTACCAGTAGCCGTATTGAATGGTCTGTTTGTTATAGAAGAAAACATTGTTTTGAAACTGGAACGACAGGAATGTTGTGTCGTTATGACGAGCCATCGCTCCCATGCCGCCATAAACGAGAATGTTGTTCTTGAACAGGTTGGGAGGCGTGGAAGCAGGTGGAGCAGTTGGCGACGAATTCACATGCAGGCTCGCGTCGCTTGTCCGGTACACCAAGTTATTTTCAACCAACACTCCCATAGCGCCCTGATCCGTATATAGACCCCAGCCGCCGTAACCAACGGGATCGTGATTGACGTCGTGAACCTTGTTATTCAGGATCGCGTTCCCTGTGTTCAGGCCAGAGAGAAAGTACACTCCACCCATGTCGCTAGTGACGCCTTGCCCAATATCGTGAAGGTGATTGAACTGCACGATGTTGTCGTGGGCGAAATTGCACGCATAATTCCAGTTGAATCCGACGGCGACGGCATTGCTGTAAAAGTCGGACACCTCGTTGTGCTCTACCAGGATGTGGTGGGCATCTCCCACTGAAATGCCGTAGCTTCCGGCAAGTACTCGCCCGCCGCCAGTTATGAGGTTGTTTCCGACGTAAACGTATTGAGGAACGGTCGCATCGGTGTTGCAGGTCGTAACTTTCGTTCCCACTCGTATACCACCCGCCCCGGTGTCGTATATGAGTCCGTCCTGGAAATTCGACAGGTATGGCGAGGCGCCGCCCGGCGTGCCGGGGCCCAGGAACTCAATCCCCCAAGCACCGGTATGTGCGATGGTGTCGCCTTCAAACACAACCCCCGTAGAATTGGTCAAGCTCAGCGCGGCCGGAGTCGCGGTATCGGCTTGAGTGGCCACGTAACCACTGGTTGGAATCGGCCAGTCGCTATGGGTGAAAGTGAGACCCTGGAACGTAACGTAGCTCAGTTGATTCGCTGTGAGTATCTTCTGCAGGTTGGGTCTAACGATGCTGGCAGTGCTCAGCACCTCACCGGCTTGGGGGATATAGGTCAAGGTCCCGGTGGGGCGATCGAGGTAGAACTGTCCAGGTTGTTTCAGTGCCTCTTTCACATTAGCCAATAGGAAGTGATGTCCCGGAATAAACCCGGAGTAGCCATTCTGCGTCAGAGCTTTCGTCGTGGTAATGCGCCGCGTGGTTGTGTTGACCGAAGATATCCGCAAGTGGGCGACATTCCAGGCCTCAAAGAGTATTAGGTCAATATCTCCCAGATTGGCCATGGTCGCCGGAACGCCGCCGGCGGGAGGAACGTCGTACGCGAGCTGGTTGGCCGTCGTTTTGCTCCCTGTGGTGCTGTATCCAGCCGTGATGTAAAGGTAGCCATTTGGCGTCGTCCGCGCGGGGTACCGTCGGGAGTCATTGACCCACATTTGCGTGAAGTAGGTTCCCGATGGCACGGTGGTTTGCCATTGCCCGCTGGAATTACTCACCCAGCCTGTCAAGAGCTGGCCTCCACTGATCACCGGTGTTTCGCCGGGGTAGTTTGCATACAGGATCGGAGTGGTGGGGGTGCCGGAGTCCAGTGATGTGAAGGTCCAGGTGGAGGGCAGGAAGTAGGTTCCGGCGCGAATCAATACGGTGATGGTTCTGCCGCTCACCTGCGTTTTCAGCGTCTGCACCGCGAGGCGCGCGCGGTCCACAGTGAGAAATGGCTGGGATAGCGTCCCCGGCCAGGTGTCATTGCCGTTGGTGGCGACGTAGAAGTCGGCGGTAGTAGTGGAAGCAGCGGCACTCGGGATGATGTGTTCCTGTTGTTCGATATTGTGGCGTAACGCTTCCAGACCGATTAGCAGGACGATGAACAGAGAAATAACGGGAAGCAGCTTGATTCTAGAAGTGCAGTGATTCACGGGAGACCTCTCTTCGCGGACGCGATGAAATGCTCGAGACGGATATCTCGCACTACTGGGATAGAGACTGAGTCCGCTCTTAAGCGTCGTGCACGGAACGCAAGCGGTAGAAATACCGTCGTGTTCCGGAAGGGCCCAAGTTCCGGCAGCTGGCACCGGCAACTGCGATGCTTATAACGCGAGGGGTATTCGTGTGCAGTGACTTAAATCACGGATGACTACATCCATCCGTAATCCGAGCCGGGTGGGTGGTTGCAGATTCGTCTGCAGACTGAAAGACCCGCCCATCGGCGCACGAAATGTAAAAAGTGAAGACAAACCGGTAGTGCAGGTTCAGGGGTTACGCACTCCCGATTAGATCTGGGATTCTGGCAGATCCCCGGACGAGCTCGTAAACCAATTCAAAACAACCGCAAAGCAGTCCGATCGATCAATCTGCACTTGAAGAGCAGATTTGAAAGACGTTGCCCTCAGGATCAACCCCGTCGCTTGCGTCTCCCGGCTTCTGCCAAGGACGCCGCAGCATTTGGACACCGAGAGCCTGAAGCCGTGTCCGTTCGGCTTCGACATCCTTCACTTCGAAGATGAGCTTTATGGGGTTTTGCTCGCGTGGAGTCGGCGTAGATTCAATCACGATGCCCTTTGCGATCTCCGCAGGAATGGCATGCAGGGAAAAACGAACGCCGCCAGTCGTGAAGGTGAAGCATGTGCCGGTCGCGTCTTGTTTGGTCGGGTTGGAGGCGAGAATCTCGCTGTAAAAACATTTCATACCTTCCAGATCTTTCACGAAGAGCATTGCGCTTTGCAGCCGCATATTCCGCGATGATACCCCAGATGCTTCTACGCAGTCTTTATCAGGCGCTCGCACTGTTTCTCACAAAGGTCGCCGTAGATTGACCATCGTTAATCCCCACCAAAACAAAAGCGCCCCAACCTTGCGGCCAGGGCGCGCGTGGCAGAACTGCGTGCAGGTTAGAACAGATTCCACAGAAACTGGTTGTATACCTCGTGATGGAACTGTACTTCCTGCGACTTAACGAACGTCCCCAAAGCGCGCGGGCAACGGTCGGCTGAGGCTTGTTTCAGGTCGGCATAGCGGCCCTTTACGTCCTCGCCGAGCAGCGTAGTGGTCCATTCGGCTTTGCGGAAGTTATCGAGCGCGTCGTAGATGTTGTCGGGCAGGTAGCGCTCGGCCTGGCGCAGGTTCTTGATCTTCGCGGTCTCGCCGTCGAGTCCGGATTTGAAAACGGCGAGCATGACCAGGTAGGGATTCGAGTCCGGAGCTACAGAGCGGACTTCCACACGCATGCTCTTCTCGTTCCCGATCGGGATGCGAACCATCGATCCGCGGTCGGTCGGAGAAGCCTTGATCTGGTTCGGCGCTTCGAAGTGCGGATCGAGGCGGCGATAAGCATTCACGCTCGGATTCAGCAGCAGGCAGATGTCATTGCCGTGGGTGAGAATGCGGTCGACGAAGGCCCATCCCAGCTTGCTCAGTTTCTCTTCGCCCTTCGCATCCCAGAACAGGTTCTTGCCATCCTCGCTGATCGAGACGTTGGTGTGCATGCCGCTGCCGTTCACGCCCACAACGGGCTTGGGCAGGAATGACGCGGACAGGCCCATGTTGGTCGCGACCTGGCGGCAGATCAGCTTGTAAAGCTGGATCTGGTCGGCGGCGGCTACGACTTCTCCGTAGCTGTAGTTGATTTCAAACTGCGAGGGTGCGACTTCCGGGTGATCCTTTTCGTTCTGGAAGCCCATAGCGCGCTGCACTTCGGCTGTGGTGTCGATGAACGTGCGGAGCGGATCGCCCGGCAATGAATGATAGTAGCCGCCGGTGTTCACGTATTCGAACTTGCCGGTCTCGTGGAAGTGGCGCTCGGCATCGGGTCCCTTGAACAAGAAGCCTTCAATTTCGTTGGCGGCGTTAAGGGTGTAGCCCTTCTTTTTGAACAGGTCCGTGGCATAGTTCTTCAGCACGCCGCGAATGTCGGCCGTGTAAGACGTTCCGCCCTTGTCGATGACTTCGCCGAAGACGAGGACTTTGCCGTTGCCGAAGACGTCGGCAGGCGCCCAGTAGAATGCGCCCCAGTCGATGTAGAGCCGCAGGTCGCTTTCGCGCTGTGCGGTAAAGCCACGAATCGACGAGCCGTCGAAGGTCAAGTTGTCGTAGCTCTTCAACAGGAACTTCTTGTCGTAATCGAGCATGTGCAGGCGGCCTTCGAGGTCGCTGAAGAGTACGGTTACGGCCTTGATCCGCTTTTCGTCGGTCAAATACTTGAGGCGCTCTTCCTGGATTTTGTGCGGGGCGACGCGGTTCTTGCGTTGCTCTTTCGCCTTCAGGTTCAGTTCTTCCAGTTCGTCGTACGAGAGTGCCAGGAAATTGCGCAGTTCAGTGGACATGGATGTCGATCAGTCTCCTTCGCTATCGAAAGTAGAATTTGGACAAAGCTGCGTACGAAAACGTGAAGTTGAAATGGCTGGTTTCAACAAGGTTCTTTGAGACACGGAAGCATAGCGCCTGGGGAAAAAGTCAGCCAATCGAAAATGCTGATACGCGGCATAAAACGGATTTATCTCAGGAGATGTGCGCGCTGGCAATTGCGCGCGAGGCGCTGAGCGTTTTTGAACGAGATGGACGAAGCGATCAGTGCGGTTGCGCAAACTGAACGTCGGAAGATACGAGCGTTTGTCCGGCCCACGCGCTCAGCGGAGATTGCCGGCCGCAATCGAGACACTGTGTGGAAGGAAATTGAAAATGGCAGTTCGGACAGACAGCGCCGTTTTCAAACGTGTCGAAGGGCTGTCCGCAGTGTCCGCACTTCCAGTAGGCGCCGACCGGCGGAGCCGTCTTGCAGATGGGACAAGAGAAACCGTGGCGGCGAGGGAGTTTGGCGACGCGGAGAAGAGATTGCGCATGCCTGAACCCGCCCCAGCAGTTCATCAGCATGAACACGGCAAGCGCGCCGTACCACACGGAACCTTTCACAATCGCGTATCCAAAGAATCCCACAACTCCTATCAGGCCCAGAATTGTGGCCACCAACAAGCTGTGGGCGCGCCCAATGACGAACCAAAGGAGTGAACGAAGGATCTGGCCGCCATCGAGAGGGTAAATCGGAAGTATGTTGAAAACGAACAGACCAAGGTTCATCCAAAAGATAGTTGGAAGCAGCGCGTAAACGTTAGGTCGGTCAAACATCCAAAGCTGAGAGCCGGTAACCGAGCATGCAAATGCAAGAACCGGAATCAACGCGACATTGACCAAAGGCCCGGCGGCAATACTCCACAAAGTAGCTCCCGGCCGGGGTGGTGGATCGACGTATGCAACTCCGCCCAAAGGCCACAGCACAATCTGGTTGGCGCGACCGCCGACTTGCCGGCATGCGAGGGCGTGACCGAACTCATGAAGCGAGACGATCAGGAATAAAGCCAGATACTCCAGAACATTTGACGCGACGGATGAGTAGCGTCCTGATCTGCTTTGGATCTCAAGCACAGCAACCAGGAACCAGGACCAATGCAAGAAAAGATCAATTCCGGCGAAGCGGAAGAGGTGGATCGATCCTTGGCGTGCTGAGGGCATGGGAACGAGTTTACTGTATTACAACCCCGGGCGTTGGAGTCGTTACAAAAGTCGCAGAACGGGTTGATGTCCATTGCGGGAAACGGCTGAAGCTCGGACACCGGATTCCTCCTCAGTCGCTACGCTTCTTTGTCGGAATGACAACGCTAAAGAAGGACGGTTACTGGCGGTGGGCCGAGGCGCCGGCGGCGAGCTCGCGCAGTGTGGTTAGGAATCCGGCGGCCGTGCGAGGGTCGTCGAGCGCGTCGAGAGCAATCGTCGCTGAGAATTGCGGGGACTCGGGGCGGAAGCGTACCTGCAAGACGTCTTGTTGGCGGACCGTCATCAGGGTGTTTAGTTCAGGCGTAGCGTCCTGCTTCCAATGGGTCCGCGTGGTCAGAACAATCGGGCCGGGCTCGTATATGTCCCATTCGCGCTGGTCGCGCTTGCGGGCGCTGACGCCGCGGCTGTGGGCACACCAGCGGTGTCGCATGACCTCCAGATGGAAGGTCGGGGAGCCACCGAGATCGGCTTCAAAGGTGAGAGTTTCCTTTTGATTGTGCCAACGTGCGATCAGCCATTGAACGGGCAGGTGGCGAGGCCGGAACTTCATGGTGACGCGGGCGTTTTCGAAGCTGCGGGAAGGGAAGTGAAGGCGGGCATACAGACGGGAACTGTTGAGCCAGCAAGAATCGAGGATGCGCCCTTTGCCGGCGCAGGCGGATTGGACCCAGCGGAGCGCTTCCGATCCCTTGCGGCGATTGTAAGCAGCAAAGAGAAGGTACCAGGCAGCTAAAGCCGCGACCGCACAGATGACGTCGATGACTAGAAGGCGTCCCACCGCGCTCTTCCTCACCCCTCTGATGCCGATGGTACGTCCGAGGTTGCGGCTGGGGCAAGGGGGCATTTGGCCCTGTGGGAAAAATTTTACTTGGGATTCGATTTTGCCCTGTGGAAAAGGTGCGGAAATCGAAGCTGGGGAGACTGTTTCGACATGCGCCCGGGCTGGAGACCACTACAATACTCTCCGTGGCATCGCTGATCCGCGAATATCAGCCGGCAGACTTCGACACCCTCTGGCGAATGGACCAGGACTGTTTCGCGCCGGGTATCGCCTACTCCAAGCAGGAGCTCAAAACCTATATCCGTAGCAAGTCCACGTTCACATTGGTGGGAGTCGACGCGAAGGATTCGATACGGGGCTTCATCGTGGCGCATGTCTCGCAGATTGGACACATCATTACGATTGACGTGGCGCAGGGAGCGAGGCGGTCGGGGGTGGGCTCACTTCTTCTCCTGTCCGCGGAGCAGCGGCTGCGGGAGGGGGGAAGTCATGCGATCGGGCTGGAAACAGCGGTCGACAATGTGACAGCGCTAGCTTTTTACAAGCGGCATGGCTATCACGTGGTTCGGACTTGGCCTCGGTACTACTCCAACGGAGTGGACGCGCTTGTGCTGAGGAAGGACCTGGACTGAGCCTGAGTCGTCATTGCGCGAGGCTGCGCCTCACGAATAAGTTCTAAATGGGGATTGTGCCATTCCCACAGATGTTTGGCGGGCAAGGAAAGCAGATTCCTCGCTTTGCTCGGAATGACAACAGTCTCTTGATAGAACTCAAAGACACGATCTCATTTTATGAAAGTTGCGATTCAAGGGGAGCGCGGGTCGTTCAGTCACGAGGC
>Ga0335079_10003398_pt1 | contig 18419 bp, 16 predicted proteins | sample Lox_Sample_33_FD_206719 | JGI IMG/M metagenome (GOLD analysis project Ga0335079, IMG submission 206719) | Soil microbial communities from Loxahatchee National Wildlife Refuge, Florida, United States - Lox_Sample_3.3 | ecosystem: Environmental > Terrestrial > Soil > Wetlands | place: USA... | reverse complement strand
TCTTCGTAGGGGCGCTGTCCGCGGCGGCGGACGGCGCCCCTGCCTGCGCCTCCGCTTGGCGTCAGAATCTGCTGTTTCCTTATCTCGTCACCGGTCACTCGTCACTCGCCACGGCCGGATTATGTATACTAGCTTTCGCCCTTCAAAATACGATCCTTTTCCGCAAAAAAGCTCTCTAAAATCCTCCATTTTCGTGCGCCCCCCCACTTTCCAACGGACTCGCCATTTTCCGGCGCGAGGCGTGTTCTTGCCTCGCGCGCAGCCCCCTCGAAGGGTTTCTAGCGGCCGCCCACTTCGTTCCGGGATGTGTGGACGGACAGCGCTGCAACAAGTCCACATGCCGCCGCAAACGATAGCCAAAGCCCCGGCGCGGCGCGATTGCCCGTCACGTGAATCAGATACGTGCTGATGGCCGGTGTGAAGCCGCCGAAAATTGCCGTCGCCAGGCTGTACGCGAGTGAGAAACCTGCGGTCCTCACTTCCGCCGGCATGATCTCCGTGAGCGCCACCACCATCGCTCCGTTGTAGCTGCCATAGACAAACGACAGCCACAGCTCGACCGTCAGCAGCCGCGCGAACGAAGGCGCGCCCACCAGCCAGTGCATCGCCGGATACGCCGTCACCAGCGCCAGCACCGTGCAGGCCAAAAGCAGCGGCCGCCGCCCGATCCGGTCCGACAGCGCTCCCATCACCGGCAGCCAGAAAAGATTCGACGCGCCGACGCAGAGCGTGACGACCAGATTGTCGGCGCTCGCCAGGCCCAGCGCCGTCGAGCCGTACGTCGGCGTATAGGCGGTGATCAGGTAAAAGGAGACGGTGGTCATCGTGGTCAGCATTGTGCCGATGAGCACCACCGGCCAGTTTGCCGCAAGCGATCGCACCACTTCTCGTGTGCTCGGCCGGACTTTGCGCGCGATGAATTCGCCGGTCTCCTGGAGTGAGCGCCGCAGCAAGAAGAGCAGCGGAATAATCGCGCAGCCGACCGCGAGGGGCACGCGCCATCCCCACTGTTCCATTTGCTGCGCGGAGAGGCGCAGATTGAGCAGCACGCCCAGCGACGCCGCACACATCACTGCCACCTGCTGGCTGGCGGATTGCCAGCTTACGTAGAACCCTTTGTGGCCCGGCGTCGCGATCTCCGACAGATACACGGACACGCTGCCAAGTTCGACGCCGGCGGAGAAACCTTGCAGCAGCCGTCCACATAACACGAGCAACGGCGCGGCAATGCCGATGGCTGCGTATCCCGGCATGCAGGCGATGGAAGTGATGCCCACGGCCATCAGCGCGAGGGTGAGCAGCAGGCCGGCGCGGCGTCCGTGATGATCCGTGTACGCGCCCAGCACGATCGCGCCCAGCGGCCGCATCAGAAAGCCCGCTCCAAACGTCATCAGGGAAAGCATCAGCTTGGTGAATTCGCTTCCGGCGGGGAAAAACGTGCGGCCGATGTACGTGGCGTAATAGCCGAAGACCATGAAGTCGTACATCTCGAGGAAGTTGCCGCTCGCCACGCGCACAACGGCGCTGATCTTCGATCCCCGGTCTGTTTCACTCATGGTTGGCGGGATTATAGCGTTCCGGACAGGCGGGATGGCCACCGTCGCCGACGGCGCTACTCGATAACGAGGCGCAGGAATTTCTTCTTGCCGGCGCGCAGGAGGTAGCTGCCGGGGCGAGACAGATCGAGCTCAGACCGCGCGTCGTCCACGCGCGCGCCCTCGATTTCCACGCCACCCTGCTTGATCAATCGTTCGGCCTCCGCGCGCGAAGGGGCGAGCGACAATTCGGCGAGGAGAGCGGCGAGTTTCTTTTTCCCGCCGCGCGCGAGTTTGTGCACCGGCGCATCTTCCGGTGCCGCGCGGTCGCGGAAGACGCGCTGAAAATTCTCGGCGGCGTGCGCGCCCGCCTCGCTGCCATGAAAATCGGCGACGATGCGCCGCGCCAGATCCATCTTCACATCCATGGGATGCCTGGCGCCGCGCTCCACCTCCGCCCGCCGCGCGCGCAGCTCGGCGCTGGGCGCGTCCGTCAGCAGATCGTAGTAGCTCCACATCAGCTCGTCGGAAATGGACATGAGCTTGCCGAACATGGCGTCGGGCGCTTCAGTAATGCCCACATAATTGCCCAGGCTCTTCGACATTTTGCGCTGGCCGTCGAGGCCCACCAGAATCGGCATGGTGAACGCCACTTCGCCCGCCAGGCCGTATTCGCGCTGGATTTCGCGGTGCACCAGCAGATTGAATTTTTGCTCCGTGGCGCCGAGCTCCACATCGGACTTCAGATTCACCGCGTCCACAGCCGTCAGCAGCGGATAGAGCAGCTCGTGAACGGAAATCGGCTGGCCCTTATCGAGCCGCGAGCGGAAATCCTCGCGCTCCAGCATTCGCGCCAGGCGGTAGTGGCCGCAAAGCCGCACGATGTCGTAGCTTGACATCTTGTCCAGCCACTCGCTGTTGTAGCGGATTTCGGTCTTCTTCTCGTCCAGGATTTTGAACACCTGCGCGAGGTAGGTTCTTGCGTTGGCGTCCACATCCTGCCGCGAAAGCGGCGGACGCGTTTCGGATTGTCCAGTGGGGTCACCGATCATCGCGGAGAAATCGCCGATCAAGAACACAGCGGTGTGGCCGAGGTCCTGAAAATGCTTCAGCTTACGCAGCACCACCGTGTGGCCCAGATGAATATCCGGTGCCGTGGGATCGACGCCCAGATACACACGCAGCGGAGTGCCCGACGCACGCGAGGCTTCCAGCTTCGCGCGCAGCTCCGCCTCAGGAATGATTTCCGCCGCGCCCTTGCGGACGTATTCGAGCTGCGCGTCAACCGATTGGAACTTCTGCGACATGAGCCTCCATCGGAACCACCTAGGAAACGATCACCCGGCGGCCAGCGATGCGGTAGCGGCCATCGAGCACCATCCGCACAGCCTCGGTGTAGATGCGATGCTCCTCCGCCAGGATGCGCGCGGAAAGCGATTCGACCGTGTCGTCGTCTCGCACAGCCACGGTAGCCTGCAAAATAATGGGCCCGGCGTCCAGATTCTCATCGACAAAATGCACGGTGCAGCCCGTCCACTTTACCCCGTGTTCCAGCGCCTGGCGCTGCGCTTCCAGGCCGGGAAAGGCGGGCAGGAGCGACGGGTGAATGTTCAGGATTCGTCCCGCGAAGTGCGCTACAAAGAAGGGCGAGAGCAAGCGCATGTATCCGGCGAGGCAGACGAGATCGACGCGCGCTTCATCCAGCGCCGCGGCCACCTGGCGGTCGTACACTTCACGCTCCAAGCCTTTCGACGGGATGGCGCGAGCGGGGATGCCGCGCGTGCGGGCGCGATCGAGGCCGGGCGCCTTTTCGTGATTGCTCACCACGAGCGCGATTTCCGCATTGGCGATGCGTCCGGCGGCGCAGCTCTCCGCCAGCGCCTCAAAGTTTGAGCCGCGGCCCGAGAGCAGCACACCGATGCGCCGAGTCATAAGCGCAGCACGTTAGCACACCGCTGCGAGAGGGCAAAAGTGGACGCGTGAGCGCGCGCAGAAAACCAAAACGCCGGCAAGATGCGGACGCTACCAAATAGCACCAAATCAATGCTGGGGCGCTGGGGGCAGCTGCGCGAAGGTGAGGTAGTGGCCGCCGGGATCCTTGATGCCGATTTCGCGTGCGCCGTAGAAGGTGGTGCGCTCGGGCATCACGACTTCCGCGCCTTTGATGGCCGGCTTGAACGCGTCCAGATTCTCGACCTCGATGTAGAGGAACGTCGGGCCCTTGCGCACGATGGGACTCATCGCGGGCACGTCCTTATCGGCGCTCGCGTACGTCTGGTACATCAGCTCCACGCCATCCTTCACCAGAATCACAAAGCCGAGCTTGTCGCCTTCCGGAACTTCGACGGTTTTTTGGAAGCCGAACTGTTTAGTCCAGAACTTGGCGCAAGGTTCGATCTCAGCGACAAACAGCACGGGCGTGATTTTCTTGACCATCGGTTTCTTCTCCTGCGCGGGGTGCGGTCCCGCATGCGATGAGGCCGCGGCCAGAGCGGTGGCCAGAAAAACAGTGGAAAACCAGCGAACCATTCGAAGACCTCCTTTGAGAACTTCCTTGACAGGCACAGTAGTCTAAATTAGACTAGTTAAGCCTAGCACGCAGGCAGAAGCGATGCAAGGAGAATTTTCGATGCGTAAACAGCGGCTTCTGAGCGACTTGGTCTCTATTGGGCCCGCCATGATCCGGGATTTCGAGATGCTCGGCGTGCGCAGCGTCGCGGAGCTGGCGCGGCGGAATCCGCACACACTTTACGAAGAACTGTGCAAGGCGACCGGTCAGGCGCAGGACCTGTGCGTGCTCGACACGTTCTGCGCAGCCGTCGCGCAGGCGCGAAATCCCCGGTTGCCCGCGGCGCAGCGGCAGTGGTGGTACTGGAGCCGGAAACGGAAGGCAGAGGAACCGAAGCTTCGGGTCAGGAAGGCCGGGCGATAGGGGCACGAGGATGTCGAACGCGTACAACACCGGCGCGGCGGGTCGAGGGGTTGCACGCGCAGTAGCTTCCGCCGCGCGGACGAGAAAAGCGCGCGGGCTGAAACCCGCGCCACTGGGGAAGCGCGCCCGCGAGCATATGCTGACCACTCCGGATCTGGTGCTGCTGAGCCTGCTCGCGGAAAAGCCGATGCATGGCTACCAGGCGAATCTGGAACTCGAACGGCGCGAGGTGCGCGATTGGGCGGGAATCTCGCGCCCGCAGGTGTATTACTCGCTCGAGAAGCTGGCGCGGCAGAGCCTGGTGCGCGCAGTGGAATCCGCTGAGCCGGCAGAGGGACCAGACCGGCGGGTATTCGAGACGACGGAGAGTGGCCGGCGAGCGCTGGGAAAAGCGCTCGAACGTGAGGCGTGGACCACGGGGCGCGAACGTCCAGCGTTTATCACCTGGCTCGCGCTTTCCTGGCAGGCGAAGCCTGGCGTTGTGATGCGGCAGGTGCGGCGGCGGCAGCGGTATGTGACGGCGCAGCTGGCGCGCGGGCGCGAGGTGCTGCGTTCGATCTTCGAGGAAGTCGGGCATCCGTACCACGAAGCGGTGTGGGCCGTGAGCCTGACGATCGCGCAGTTCGAAACGGAGCTGAAGTGGCTGCGAAAGCTGGCACGGGAACTGCCGCGGCGGGCCTCTGCAAAACGTCCGGCGTACACGCAGGCGGAGGATTACGAAAAGTTAACGCCGTAGGACCTCGCCCTGCGTTACACTTTCCTTGCGCCGGAGGAGAGCCGCGCTGGGGGAGGCGGGCTTGCCGGACATTCTTCATTCGCCCTCTGATCTGATGCTGGTCGTACTGCTGGCCAGCACGCTTGCGCTGGGTGTGTGCCTGTGCGCGGTGTGGATCCAATTGCGACGGCTGGCGCAGCGCGAAGAGCGGCAGCAGCGCGAAACCGAACGCTATGTGCATCAGCAGATCGCCGCACTCCACGAAAAACTAACGGGAGAAATGGCCCGCGAGAAACGCGAGGCGGAAAAGATCCAGCACACGCTGGAGACCTCTGTGAGGCGGAGACTCGATGAATTGCAGGCGCTCATCGAGAGCCTTCGGATGCTGGAAGCGAAACTGCAGACGCGGTTTGCGGCGCCGCGTCCGGGCGTGGAAGAGACGCCCGACACGACCGGAAATGCTGAGCGGCCGGGCCTGAGCGTGATCGCGCGGTCGGCGAAGTCCGGAAGCTGAAAAACCGTAAAAACGAAATTCGAATCTCGAAATTCGGGAAAACCAAAACCGGGAAAAAGCAGAAGCAGATCCCTGCGTGCGGCAGGCAGGCCTCCTCGCGAACTACGCCTTTCTGCCTAGCCCCTGGCACGCGGAACGATAACGCCATCATCAGAGGAAAAGCGCGGCCAAGAGCGGCCGCGCCACTAGAGCGGAAACTGGCCGGAGTAGACGACCCTGGGTTTGCCGGGTTCGATGCGGCCGATGGCGAAGAATTTTTCGCGGCGGCGCTTGAGATAGGCTTCCACGAGGCGCAGATTTTTCGGCGGTACCACCGCGATCATTCCCACACCGAGATTGAAGGTGCGCAGCATTTCCGCCTGGTCGATTTCGCCGAGGTGCGCGAGCCACTTGAACACGGGAAGCACGGGCCAGGAACCGAGCTCGACCCGCGCCTGCACGTTTTTCGGGAGCACGCGGGGAAGATTGCCGGTGATTCCGCCGCCGGTGATGTGCGCGAGCGCGGAGACCCAGCCGCGGCGGAGAATTTCCCGCAGCGCGGGGAGATAGGAGCGATGCGGGCGGAGCAGCTCCGCGCCGACTTTGTTCTGGAGTTCGGCGACGTACGTGTCGTATTTGAGGCCGGCGATTTCGAACACAAGCTTGCGCGCGAGCGAATAGCCGTTGGTGTGCAGGCCACTCGAGGGAAGCGCGAGGAGCACATCGCCGGCGCGGACTGCGGAGCCATTCAGTATTCCGCTGCGTTCGACGGCGCCGAGGATGAAGCCCGCGAGGTCGTACTCTCCCGGCGGATAAAAATCCGGCATCTCCGCCGTTTCGCCGCCGATGAGCGCGCACCCGGCGTGTTTGCAGGCGCCGGCCATGCCTTCGATGATTTGCTCGACGATGGAGGGCTCGAGCTTGCCCAGCGCGAGATAGTCAAGGAAGAAGAGCGGCTCGGCGCCCTGGGTGAGGATGTCGTTGACGCAGTGATTCACGATGTCCACGCCGACGGTGGAGTGGACGTTCATGGCGAAGGCGATTTTCAGTTTGGTGCCGACGCCATCGGCGCTGGCTACGAGGACGGGATCTTTCCACCGCTTGCGGTCGAGCTGGAAGAGCGCGCCGAACGCGCCGATATCGTTGAGCACGCCGGGAGTAAACGTGCGTCCAGCAAGATGCCGGATGCGCTGCTTGGCGCGGTCGGCCCGGGCGATGTCAACACCAGCGTCTGCGTAACGCATAGGTTGGGCGAGAAGGCTTTCAGGCTCCGTCTCCCGAATTCCGGTCCCAAAGCTTCGGGATCGGTCGCGGGATCAAAACGGCACAAACAGACGACTCCATCGAATGTGCCCGGGGTGGAGCAGCGCCGAACCATAGGCGGCGAGCCTCTCCCGGATGTGGCCCGGCTGCCAGGCCTCGCTGGGCGCATCGAGCGAAAGATAAATGAATAAGGGCGTGCCCACGATGGTGTCGCGTTTGACGAATCCCCAGAAGCGGCTGTCGTAGGAATTGTTGCGATTGTCTCCCATCACGAAATAGCAGTCGGGGGGCACGACGGTGGGCTTGCGATTCTCCCAGGCGTCGGGGGTATCGGCCAGATAGGGTTCGACGAGCGGCTTGCCGTCGATCCAGACGGCTCCGCCGCGGATTTCCAGCGTGTCGCCGGGCATGCCGATGATGCGCTTGACGAAATCGGGATGGCCGGGAAGGGGCGCGTGGAAGACGATCATCTGCTGCCGCTGCGGGGAGCGCCAGAGAGAGGCGTGCAGATTTCGGTGGAGGAGCATCTCGCTGAAGGGAACTTCGGCGTCGTAGCCGAAGCGGCTGACGAGCACGTGGTCGCCGATGAGCAGCGTTTTGACCATGGACTCGGAAGGAATCACGCGGGCCTGCACGAGAGTGCCCTGGATGAACAGGAAGGCGAGGATCACCCACAGCCATCCGCGCACCTCGCGCAGCATGCGTTCGCGCGAGGCGAGGACTTCCGGAGTCGGTGGTGTTTTACTGGCAGCCACGGTGCGTCGCCACTTCCAGTTGAACGAGATCGGTCGGATATACGCCCGTATAACAAGACGTACAGAACTTGCCTTCGGTGTCTTCCACGGAATCGCGCAGGTGCTCGAGAGCCAGATACCCGAGTGAATCGGCGCCGGTGTACTGGCGAATCTCCTCGACGGAATGCTGCGCGGCGATGAGCTCCTCGCGCGTGGGCGTGTCCACGCCGTAGAAGCACGGAGAAACGGTGGGCGGGCAACTGATGCGCACGTGGACTTCGACGGCGCCCGCTTCACGCACCATGCGAACGATTTTCTTGCTGGTGGTGCCGCGCACGATGGAATCGTCCACAAGCACAACGCGCTTTCCTTCCAGCAAGCGGCGAACGGGATTCAGCTTCAGCTTGACGCCGAAGTCGCGGATGGATTGCCGCGGCTCAATGAACGTGCGTCCCACGTAATGATTACGGATGAGAGCCATCTGGAAAGGGATGCCCGATTCGAGCGAGAAGCCGATGGCCGCGGGCACGCCGGAGTCGGGAACGGGCACGATCATGTCCGCTTCCACGGGATGCTCGCGCGCCAGCCAGCGGCCGAGCTTTTCGCGGCTGAGCTGCACGGAGCGGCCGAAAACCAGGCTATCAGGCCGCGAAAAATAGACGTGCTCGAAAATGCAGTGCTGATGCGGCTTTGCAGCGGCGAACTGGATGGACTCGTGGCCGGTGCGGGAGATGCGGAGCATCTCGCCGGGCTCGACGTCGCGGACGTATTCCGCGCCGATGAGATCGAAGGCACACGTTTCCGAAGCGACGACCCAGGCGCCGTCCACGCGGCCGAGCGCGAGCGGACGAAAGCCGCGCGGGTCGCGGATGGCGTAGAGCTCGTCGCGCGTGAGAAGGACGAGCGAGTAGGCGCCTTCCACCTGATGCAGCGCGTCGGCGAGAGCGCCGGGAAGATTGCGCGCGCTGCTGCGCGCGGCAAGGTGGACGATCACTTCCGTATCGCTGGTGGTCTGGAAGATCGAGCCTTTGTGTTCGAGCTTGCGGCGCAGCTCGTTAGCGTTGGTGAGGTTCCCATTGTGCGCGACGGCGAGCTTGCCGCGGTTGCAATCGGTGACGATGGGCTGCGCGTTGTTGAGCGAGGTGTCGCCGGCGGTGGAATAGCGCGTGTGACCCATGGCGGCGTCGCCGGGAAGGCGCGCGAGCACGTCGCCGGTAAAGATTTCGGAGACCACACCCATGCGGCGGTGGCTGTATAGGTCCTTGCCGTCCGTCGAAGTGATTCCGGCGGATTCCTGGCCGCGATGTTGGAGGGCGTAGAGGCTCAGATAGGTGAGTTTGCTGGCTTCAGGGTGGCCATAAACGCCAACGACCCCGCAGTGGTCATGCAGGCGGTCGTCGCGCGGATGCGGCGAAGAGTACAAACCGTGGCTCAACGGGCCATGAGAGCGCGTTCGAGGGATTCGGCCCAGGAGGCGCGGAGAGCAGCGACAGGAGAAGAGACAACCTCACTGCCGTTGTACCGAATGCGGAAAGTCCCCTGAGTGACGGTCCCGAGAGTGCGCAGGCCCAACTGATATTGTGCCGCAATTCGCTCGATGGCGGCAAGCGCGCCCTGCGAAGCAGTGACGATGGCGCGCGCGCCGCGTTCGCCGAACAGAACCCACTCGGCGGGCTCTTGGCCATCGAGCGAGATATCGGCGCCGAGCGATTCCGTGGAGAAAAAGGTGGCGAAGCCCGATTCGGCAAGCGCGACGGCGAGGCCGCCGTCGCTCAGATCGTGCGCGGAGTGGAGCAGGCGACCGGCGGCCAGAGCGGCGAGCGCGTCCATGAGGCGCTTTTCCGCGGCGAGGTCGATGGCGGGAGGAGCGCCGGCGACGATGGAGTGAATCGTGCGTGCGTATTCGCTCGAAGAAAACTCGCGCTGCATCGAGGCACGCTCTTCGGAACGCGCGGCAGCGGGGCCGGCGCCATCGAGCAAGAGAATTGTATCGCCCGGGGCGCGGAAGGCCATGCGGAGGGCGAGCGAATCGTCGTCGAGAATGCCGAGAACGCCGAGAGTTGGCGTGGGATAAATCGCGCGGCCGAGAGTCTCATTGTAAAAGCTGACGTTGCCGCCGGTGATGGGAATGCCGAGAGCACGGCAAGCTTCGCCGATGCCGTCGATTACCTGGCTGAACTGCCACATGATTTCGGGCTTTTCCGGATTGCCGAAATTGAGGCAGTTGGTGGCGGCGAGAGGGCGAGCGCCGACGCACGCGACATTGCGCGCGGCTTCCGCGACGGCGTGCATGGCACCGAGGCGGGGATCGAGCTGGCACCAGCGGCCATTACCGTCAACGGCGAGAGCGAGGCCGCGGCCAGTTTCCTTGACGCGAACGAGCGCGGCATCTCCGGCGCCGGGAGCGACGACTGTATTGGTGCGGACCATGTGGTCGTACTGCTGAACGACCCAGCGCTTGGAGGCGATAGCGGGAGCGGCGAGGAGCTTGATGAAATTCGAAGTGAGGTTTCTGCCATCCGCTGCAAAGTCGACCAGAGTTTCGGCGTGCGCGGCTTTTGCAGGAGGCGCGAGCGGGCGCGCATAGACGGGGCCTTCTTCCGCCAGCGGGTGCGCGGGAATTTCCGCGACCAGGCGGCCGTGATCGAGAACGCGCAAGAGACCGCCGGTGGTCACGCGGCCTACGACGACGGCGTCCAGCTCCCATTTGCGGAAGACGCGAAGAACTTCCTCTTCGCGGCCGCGCTCGGCGACGAGCAGCATGCGCTCCTGCGATTCGCTGAGCATGATTTCGTAGGGCGACATTCCGGTTTCGCGCTGCGGGACGAGCGCGAGATCGATTTCGATTCCGGTGGCGCCGCGCGAGGCCATTTCGCAGGTGGAGCAGGTGAGGCCGGCAGCGCCCATGTCCTGAATGGCGACGACGGCGCCGGTGTGCATTGCTTCAAGACACGCTTCGAGGAGAAGTTTTTCGAGAAAGGGATCGCCGACCTGGACGTTGGGGCGTTTTTGCTGCGACTCCTCCGTGAATTCAGCAGAGGCAAGGAGCGATGCGCCGTGGATTCCGTCGCGGCCGGTTTTCGCGCCGACGTAAATGACAGGATTATCCACGCCGCGAGCGCGAGCGAAGAAAAGTTCCTCGCGGCGGGCAACGCCGAGCGCGAGCGCGTTGACGAGAGGATTGGCGGAATAGCAAGGCTCGAAGGCGACTTCTCCGCCGACAGTGGGAACGCCGAAACAGTTGCCGTAGAAACCGATGCCGCGGACGACTCCGTCAACAATGCGGCGATTGCGCGCGACTTCGTCGTGCGATGCTCCCTGGCCATCCGTGATGGGGCCGAAGCGGAGAGAATCGAGCACAGCGATGGGGCGCGCGCCCATGGTGAAAATGTCGCGAAGGATTCCGCCGACTCCGGTGGCCGCGCCCTGGAAGGGTTCGACGAAACTGGGATGATTGTGCGACTCGATTTTGAATGCGGCGACCCAGCCGCTGCCGATGTCGACGACGCCGGCGTTTTCGCCGGGGCCCTGGACGACTTGCGGGCCTTTAGTGGGCAGGCGCTTGAGATGAACTTTGCTGGATTTGTAGGAGCAGTGCTCGCTCCACATGACGGAGAAGATGCCGAGCTCGGTGATGTTGGGGTCGCGGCCGAGGATTTTCCGGACGCGGGCGTATTCGTCGGCGGTGAGGCCGTGTTCGGCGGCGATTTCTGGAGTGACGCGGATTTCGGTGTCGATCATGGTAGCGCCGGCTTCCAGCCGGCCTTCAGTCCTGGGCATAGACAGCCACCCACTTCCAATCCCTCAGCCTCGCCCGCTCCGGATTCTTGGCTACATACCGAACTGCTTTGGCAAGCTGCTCTCCGTCACGGATGAGATGGTCATAATACTCGCGCTGCCAGAAAACTCCAGTGCGGCCAAGCAGGCGGTTTGCGCGTTGCGCGCTGAACGATTTCCACGAATGAACAATCGCCGCCAGGGAGTTCTCTCCGAGAGGCCGGAAGACAACGTGCACATGGTTGGGCATAACGCACCAAGCGTGCAGTTCGTAACGGGTCCCATCAAAGTGCCTGAGTGCCCCGACAACAATCTCCGAAACGGCCGGATTTGTTAGATGACAGGAACCGCCTCCGCGGTCCAGATAAGCTTCGATCCGTTTCGACAACAACCGCTGTTGGCGCTTGATCTCTGAGCGGACGACAAGCTGGCTGCTCGTGCGAAGCCTCTCCAGCAGATCGCGGCGCTCGGCTGCGATTCGCTTCAGGACTGCGGCGGGCAAGGAGTCCGCCAGGCGGAATGTCACGAAATAGTTTCGACCGGATGCTTCCCAATGCGGGAGCCGTTTTCTCTTGCGGATGCTGGTTTCCACTTGCTCGATGGAGGTCGCTCCGGGGGGACTAAAGGCCGGCTGGAAGCCGGCGCTACCGATCAGGCGGGGACGCGTTCGGCGACAGGAGCGGTTTGTTCGCGGCGGGCGAGCGTGTCGATCAGGGAGCGCAGAATCACGAGGCCGTCGGCGGAGTCGAGCAGGGATTCGGCGGCGCGCTCGGGATGGGGCATGAGGCCGGCGACGTTGCGTTCGCGATTGATGACGCCGGCAACGTTGGCGAGCGCGCCATTAGGATTCCACTCGGCGGACTCGCGGCCATCTGGCGCGACGTAGCGGAAGAGGATCTGGCCGTTGCGTTCGAGTTCGCGGAGGGTCGCCTCGTCGCAGAAATAATTTCCGTCGGAATGCGCGATTGGCATCTTGAGGACCTGGCCGGGGCGAGCGGCGCAGGTGAACGGCGTGTCGTTATGTTCCACGCGGATGTAGACCTGTTTGCAGACGAAACGAAGCTGAGCGTTGCGCAGAACGGCGCCGGGGAGCAGCCCGCTTTCGAGCAGGACCTGAAAGCCGTTGCAGATGCCGAGAACGAGGCCGCCGGAGTTGGCGAATTTGGTGACGGCGCGCATGACGGGAGAAAAACGGGCGATGGCGCCGGTGCGGAGGTAGTCGCCGTAGGCGAAGCCGCCGGGGAGGATGATGGCGTCGAAGCCGGAGAGATCTTCCGATTGATGCCAGATGAAATCGACGGGCCGGCCGAGCAAAGTGCCGAATGCGTGGTGCGTATCGTGGTCGCAGTTGGAGCCGGGAAACACGACGACGCCAAATTTCATCGGTGGATTACCCCTTTCAAATTCTACCACGCTTGACGAGACTCCGAGCGCAGCCGGCCGCAGCGGGCTGCGCCACGGGTAATTAACGGCGGCGCTTTTTGGAGGAGCGGCGAACGGGATGTGTGCGCTTCTTGGCGGCGCGCTTTGGGGATGCTGTGGTTGCTAACTGTTTGCGGCGGGCGGCGGCCCAGCCGGGTTTGTTGGCTTGCTTGCCGCGAGCGATGCCGAGCGCATCAGGCGGCACGTTGTCCGTGATGGTGGAACCGGCGGCGACGTAGGCGCGGTCGCCGACGCGGACGGGAGCAACGAGCGCTGTATTGCTGCCGATAAAGACTTGATCGCCGATGGTGGTGCGGTTCTTGCTGACGCCGTCGTAATTGCAAGTGATGGTGCCGGCACCGATGTTGGTTCCCTTGCCGATGGTGGCGTCACCGAGATAGCTGAGATGCTGCGCCTTTGCGCCGGCGGCCAGGCGGCTCTTCTTCACCTCGACAAAATTGCCGACTTTCGCGCCGGGGCCGATATCTGCGCCGGGACGCAGGCGCGAAAACGGACCGACGGCGGCGCCGGAGCGGATGCGGCTTTCGACCATGACGCAATGTTCCAGTACGGTGGCGCCATCATCGAGCTGCATATCGCGAAGTACGCTTCCGGTGCGGATGGTGCAATTCGCGCCGATGCGCGTCGCGCCAAGAAGATGAACGGACGGCTCGATGATTGTGTCGGGCCCGACGCGCACGTCTGGATCGATGAACACGGTCTCCGGAAGATAGATGGTGACGCCGGCTTCCATGAGAGCGCGGCGCTTGCGGTCGCGGAAGATGCGGTCGACGTCGGCAAGTTCGGCGCGGGTGTTGCAACCGAGCACTTCCTGCGGATCGGCGGCCACTTCCGCAAGGACGCGAAGGCTGCGCTGGTTGAGGAGGGCGATTGCGTCGGTGAGATAAAGCTCGCGATGGATATTGTCCGGCCGCAACGCGTCGAGCGCGGGCCAGAGTGCGGCCAGGGTGAAAGTGTAGAGGCTGGAATTGATTTCCTGAATGGCGCGCTCGTCGGGAGTCGCGGCCCGATCTTCCACGATGCGCGCGACGCTATTGTCGGACTTGCGGACGATGCGGCCATACTCAGCGGGATCGGCGAGCACGGCGGTGAGGACGGTGGCCGCAGCGCCACTCGCGATGTGAGCACGGGCGAGGCGTTCGAGCGTTTCGGTACGGATGAGAGGAGCGTCGCCGGGAAGCACCAGTACGAATTTCGAGCGGCGATTGAGTTTTTTCTGTGCGACACGAAGAGCATGTCCGGTGCCGAGCTGCGGCTGCTGAAGAATGGGATGAGCGCCGAGGGGCGTGACGCAGGCAGAGACATCGTCCGACTGATGGCCGACGATGACGGCGATTTCGCGCGGGCGGAGAGGCAGGCAGGCGCGGACGACGTGCTCGACGAGAGTGCGTCCACCTGTGCGATGGAGGACTTTTGCGATATTCGAGCGCAGACGGGTGCCTTTGCCCGCGGCCAGGATTACCACGGAGAAGTCTGCGAAGGTTGAGACGCGGCCCGGCATCAAGCTTCTATTCTCGCTTTGCGGTGAAGATTTGGGAAGCTGAGTGTGCCCGCCAGGTGCGGCAACTGGGCGCAACCCCGTCTCCTTCAGGGGCTAAAGCCCCGATTTCCAAGAGTCTTCCATGTTGGAGCTAAAGCTCCGCCCCCCTGAAGAGGATTCTGAGAAGACTTCTAATCCGCGGGGGCAGGGACGGCGGCAGCAGCAGCGGCGCGGTGAGCGGGAGCGGAAGATTCGTCCGACGATTCTGTCCAGAGCGAAGGGTCGGCGAGGAGGCGAGTGACGAGTTGGGTGTGGAGGGCGTGGCCGGCGCACTGCGCGACGACGAGGGCGCGCAGGGGGCGGCCGATGAGAGCGAGATCGCCAATCAGGTCGAGCGTTTTGTGGCGGCCGAACTCGTCGGCAAACCTCAGAGGGCCGTTGACGACGGCGTCGTCGGAAAGCACGAGCGCGTTCTCGTAGGAGCCGCCGCGGATCAATCCCATTTTTCGCATGCCATCGAAATCGCGCTCGAAGCCGAAGGTGCGCGCGGGCGCAAGCAGATGGCTGAAGGTTTCGCGGTTGACGTGCAGATCCACGTGCTGGCGGCCGATGGCGGGATGCGGAAAATCGATGGAGCACTGTACGCGGAATTCATCGGCGGGATAGATGCCGATGCGGCGTCCGGCATCGCAGAATTCGAGCGGCTTGACCACCCGGAGGTAGCGGCGGCGGCGGCGCAGAGTGCGGATGCCGGCACGGCCGAGCATTTCGATGAAGGGCTGCGCGGAGCCGTCGAGGATGGGTACTTCGATGGCGTCGAGATCGACGAAGCAGTTGTCGATGCCGCAGGAGTAGAGCGCGGCGAGCAGATGCTCGGTGGTGGAGATGAGCACGCCTTTCTTCATCAGGCTGGTGGCGTAGCTGACCCGGGCGACATTGCCGACGTGCGCCTGGATGGGAAAGTTGTCGAGGTCGGTGCGGCGGAAGACGATTCCCGTGTCGGCGGGAGCGGGCAGAAGCCGGAGGTGGCCGGGAACAGCGGTATGGAGGCCGATGCCGTCGGTTTCAACGGGGCGCTGGATGGTGGATTGGAAGGGCATTAACAGACTCTTGGAGTGCAACTTGGAGACCAAAGTGCGGACTATAAGATACTGAAAATAAAAGCGATATTTTTGAAAAGATGGGAAAGACCGTCCAAGCGTGTCTATTTTACAACATTTCTGGGCGTAGCGGCGTGGTAGAACGGGGATGCTGAGTTAGGGAGGGGGACGTCGGGCTGCCAAACGCGCAACGGCACGATGGACCAAGACCCCGGGTCAAAATATCCGGGCTACATGCGAGCGGAAGTGGAGGCTGGAATCGCGATGCTATACTCCCGGATTCCTTCTAACCCCGGCGACTGATGCCAAAAACCCCGAAGAAGCGAATCTTCCTGATCGATGCGATGGGATTTGTGTTCCGCGCGTTCTACGCGCCGATGGAACGGCTGCGGAGTCCGGGCGGATTTCCGACAAAAGTGCCTTACGTGTTCGCGAACATGCTGCGGAAGCTGGCGAAGGACTGGTCGCCGGATTATCTGGCGGTAGTGTTCGATCTGCCGGGGCCGACGTTTCGCGACGAGCTGTATGACAAATACAAGGCGCAGCGGCCACCGATGCCGGAAGACCTGTCGGTGCAGCTTCCGATGGTGAGGCGGCTGTGCGACGCGATGCGGCTGCCGGTGGTGACGCGCGAGGGGTACGAAGCGGACGACGTGATCGGAACGCTGAGCCGGCAGGCGGGCGAGCAGGGCTTGGAAGTGTTCATTGTGACGGCGGACAAAGACATGCTGCAACTAGTGCGCGACCACGTGCCGGGAGGCGGAAGCATCCGCGTGTTCAATCCGGGGAAGGGCGATCTGCTCGCGGACGAAAAGAAAGTGGAAGAGCTGGTGGGTGTGCCAGCGGAGCGGGTGATCGACGTGATGGCGCTGATGGGGGATTCGATCGACAACATCCCCGGAGCGAAAGGGATCGGCGAAAAGGGCGCGAAGGAGCTGATCCAGAAGTACGGCTCGGCAGAGGCGGCGCTGAAGAACGCGAAGGAGGTGACCAGCAAACGGTGGCGGGAGGCACTGGAAAATTCGCGCGATATGGTGATGCTGTCGAAGAAACTGGCGACGATCGAAACGCATGCGCCGCTGGAGCTGGATTTGAAAGCGCTGGAGCCGCAGGAGCCGGACGCGGAAGCGCTTCGCGGGCTGTACGGCGAGTTTGGATTCAGCTCGATGTTGCGGGAACTGACGCCCGCGCCGCAGGCAGCGCCGAGCGCACCGGCGCGCGAGCTCACGACGCCGCAGGAGTTTCAAAAGTTTGTCGGCAAGGCATCTGAAGTTGAGGGAGTAGCGCTGTGGATTGAGCCGCTGCCGGCGGAAGGCGCGGAGGAGGACGACGACCCGGGATTCGGCAGCCGCGCTGGAGTTGTGGCCGTTGCAGCCGGTGCGGAAACTTCAGCGACGGTAGAAGTGGAGAAGAATCCCGCAGTGAGGAAGGCGCTGGACGCGTGGCTGGGCGACCGCTCGCGAGCCAAGACGGTGCACGACCCGAAATTGGTGGATTTGCTGCTCGATCCGGAAGAGGGAGTAGAGGGAGTGCGGCACGCGGTGCGGCTGTATTCGTATCTGCTGCGGCCGTCGACCTCGAAGCACGACCTGGAAGAAGTGGCCGCGAGGCACTTGAACGTGGCGCCGATGGGGACAGCGGCGGACAAGGCCGGGTGGCTCGCGCGGCTGGCGCCGCAGCTGCGCGCGGAGGTGGAGAAGGCGGGATTGCTTGAGGTGTACGAGCGGATCGACCTGCCGCTGGCGGCGGTGCTGGCGCGAATGGAGCGCACGGGAGTGCGGATCGATCCCGGGGCGCTTGAGGAGCTATCGAAATCGCTGGAAAGCGAAATCGCGGCGCTGGAAAAGGAGATTTACAAGATCGCGGGAGCGCCGTTCAACATCAATTCGCCGTCGCAGCTTGCGGAAGTGCTGTTCGACAAACTGAAGCTGCCGGCGGCGCGAAAATCGGGAAAGACGGGAGCGCGATCGACGGCGGCGGACGTGCTGGAAGAGCTGGCGGCGAAGCATCCGCTGCCGAAGCAGATTCTGGAATACCGCGAGGCGTCGAAGCTCAAGTCCACGTACGCGGACACGCTGCCGAAACTGGTGAGCGCGGAGGACGGGCGGCTGCATACGAGATTGAGCCAGACGGGGACGGCGACGGGACGCCTGAGCTCGTCGAGTCCGAACCTGCAGAATGTGCCGACGCGCAGCGAGGCGGGGCGGCAGATCCGCGCGGCGTTTGTGGCGGACAAAGGAAACGTGCTGCTGTCGGCGGATTACTCGCAGATCGAGCTGCGGCTGCTGGCGCATTTTTCGGAAGACGCGATCCTGGTGGACGCGTTCCGGCGGGGCGAAGACATTCACGCGCGGACGGCGGAGCTGGTGTTCGGCGTGGGGCCGCTGGCGCAGACGGCGGAACACCGGCGGTCGGCGAAGGCGGTGAATTTCGGAATCATCTACGGACTTTCGGCGTTCGGGCTGGCGCAGCAACTCGGGATCGAGCGGGGCGAGGCGGCGAAATTCATTGCCGCATACTTCGAGCGCTACAGCGGGGTGAAGAAATATCTGGACCGGCATTTGGAAGAGGTGAGGAAGACCGGATTTACGCGGACGCTGTTTGGGCGGGTGCGGCAGATTCCGGAGATCCAATCGCCACAGGGAGCGATGCGGGCGCTGGGCGAGCGCATTGCGCTGAACACGCCGCTGCAGGGAACGGCGGCGGACCTGATCAAGCTGGCGATGATCGATATCGACCGGAAACTGGCGGGCGCGAAGCTGGGCGCGCGAATGACGCTGCAGGTGCACGACGAACTGCTGTTCGAGGTGCCGCGCGAGGAACTCGGAGAGCTGCGCGGACTAGTGAAGGAGTCGATGGAACAGGCGCACAAACTGAAAGTGCCGCTGGTAGTGGATATGAAGTCCGGGCCGAATTGGAGGGACATGAAGTAGAATGCGCGGCAGAG
>Ga0335079_10003397_pt1 | contig 18420 bp, 18 predicted proteins | sample Lox_Sample_33_FD_206719 | JGI IMG/M metagenome (GOLD analysis project Ga0335079, IMG submission 206719) | Soil microbial communities from Loxahatchee National Wildlife Refuge, Florida, United States - Lox_Sample_3.3 | ecosystem: Environmental > Terrestrial > Soil > Wetlands | place: USA... | reverse complement strand
CATCATTTTTTTCGGGACCACAGCATTCTCCCACAAAGACGCGCGAATCGCGCAAAGTGCTAACACGCCAATGGCACCAGCGACCAAAAAGCTGCGCTTCCGCAGGTCCACCGTAAGCTATTGGCGCAACCAGGCGCATGGCGGTTGGACCCGACAACTGCGGCGTCAGCCGTTCCAGAGCGCACTCCGCGTTAGACGCAGGCGAAACGCATTTTATTCCGCCGGAGTGCGCTCTGCGAATCAAGCGGAAGACAACTTTGCATTGCTTTTGGCTGCCGATGTGGCATGCCGAGAGCGTGACAGCGAATCGCCGACAACTGGCAGCTTTCGCTGGCGCAGCGAAGATGCCGCGATCCGCGGTATACCTATAAGTCTCATCGCCGTAAGCACTTAGCGAGTCCTCGGTTGGCATCTTTGCTGCTCCTGCACAGCATTGGACACCGGCTCGGCAGTAGATCGCGAGCCACGAATGAACGTGAGCCGGACATTGCAATACGTGCGGTGGACGCCGAACAAAGTGACCGCGCTGCGCGTGGTGGTGGGGTTCGCGGCGGTGAGTTTGTTTGGCTGCGGGCCGTGGGCCAATCTGGGCGCGGTCATTCTCACCGCCGCCTGCATTGCACTTGACGCGTTGGATGGGCATCTGGCGCGGCGCAAGAATCTCGCAACGCCGCTCGGCGCGCAGATCGACATTCTCGGCGACCGCATGATCGAAAATGTGTACTTCACGTATTTTGCGGTGGTGGGCATGGTTTCGCTGTGGCTGCCGGTGTTCTTTTTTGCGCGCGGTGCGGCGACGGATTTTTTGCGTGGACTGGCGTTGCGCTCCGGGCATTCCGGCTGGGGAGCGAACGCGATGCTCCAAACCTGGTGGGGCCGCGCGCTGGTGGCGTCGCGCTGGAGCCGGGGCTCGTATGCGGCGATGAAGTGCATGTGCTTTTGCTATCTGGGATTGGAGCTGGCGCTGACGCGCGGTCCGGTGGCGCTGCTGCACGATCCGAGCGGACATTTGCATGCGATGGTGCGCACCGGCGCGCACGCGCTGACGACGTTGACTGCCGTGGTTTGCCTCGTGCGCGGCTTGCCGGTGCTGCTGGAAGGCTGGAAATTCTTCGCGGGCAACGTGGGACGTGTCCGAGAAGCGAAGAGACTGGCGCAAGGAACCGCGGCATGAGAAGGCAGGAGCTACAGGACGTAGAGGAAGCAAAGGAGATAAAGGAAGTAAAGGAAAAGAACGCAAACGTTGCGGCGTTTTTTGATTTAGATGGGACGCTGCTGCCGCGGCCTTCGCTGGAGCGACGATTTTTTCCCATGTTGCGGTTTCGCGGGCGGATCGGCGTGGCGAATGGTTTGGCCTGGCTGCAGGAAGCAGCACGGCTTTTGCCGCGCGGCATCGGCCATTTGGTGAACAGCAATAAAGCGTACCTGCGGGGAATTCCGGCGGCGGAAGCAGAGATGCTGCGATGTCCGGGATTTTTCCCGGAAGCTCTGCGGCGAGTGACTTGGCACGCAGAGCAAAAACATTTGCTTGTGATTGTGAGCGGCACGTTAGAGCCGCTGGCGCTGGCCGCGGCGCGCTTGCTGCTGGAGCAGCTTGTGTCGCGGAGCGTTGCCGCAGCCGTCGATGTTTGCGCGACCAAACTTGAGCTGGCGGCGGGCTCGTGGACGGGCCGCGTGGTGGGCGAAGCGATGTTTGATGAAAGCAAAGCGCGAGCGGTGCGGAGATTCTGCGCAGCGCAGGGAATCGAGACGGTGGACTGTTTTGCATACGGCGACACCGCGAACGATCGCTGGATGCTGGAAGCGGTGGGCCGGCCGCAGGCGGTGAATCCATCGGACGATTTGGCGCGGATCGCGCGGCGCAACGGCTGGCCGATTTTGCGGTGGGGTCGCCGGGCTGAAGCCCGGCACCTACGCGAGCTTTCGTTGACAGGCGGGGAATCTGCAAGACGAGGAGTCGCGGGCGAGACGACAGACTGGAATATCCGGATCGGCGGCAATGCGGAATTGGCGAGCGCGAAGCGCGAGTGCTGGAGAGGAACGGAATGAACGGAAACGAATATCGGGAGCGGCCGTCTGCGATGGGCGCGCAAAAGGGGCTGCCGGGCCGGGTTGCGGCGGCGATGGTTGCCGAAGACGTGCGCGTCGCTCCAGCGTCGGAAAACGGGCTCATCGGGCAAGCGACTGCGGAGGCGGCCAACGGCCGCGACGAACTGCTGCGAAGCTTGCGCCGCGAAATAGCAACGGCGTGGATGGCGTGCGGCGTGTTTGAGTTTGTGGCGTTCACGTATCTCGGAGTATCGAGCGCGCTGATTTTGGGGTTTGCGGAAAATGTGGCGCATCCGCTGCGGTTGCTGGGGACGCAGGCGCTGGTTGCCGCCATGATTTGGGCGTTGTGCTGGAAAGAAGCGCACGCGATGCGAGGCGCCGCACTCGGCGATAAAAACGTCGCGGAGAATGAGAGGGCGCCACGGTGGCGTTGGCGAAGTCGGGCAACGGAACCGATGCTGGCCAGCGGTGCGGAGGCATTGACGTTCGCGCAGCGGTTCTGGCATTTCTGGCGGCACTGGTATCCGCATCTGTTTTTTCTGTTTTGTTTCGAGGAGATGGGCAAGCTGGTGCATCTGGTGCAGCCGAACTGGCAGGACGCGAAGCTGATCGCGTTTGACCAGCGGCTGACCGGAGTGACGCCTTCGCTGTGGCTGGAGCGTTTTGCGCATCCGGCGCTGAACGAGTTCATGCAGTTCGCGTATTTCACATATTTTTTGTTTTTGCTGGTGCTCGGGGCGGTGTTGTATCGCCGGCGCGAATGGAGCGCGTACTGGGCGGTGATGACGTACTCGGCGGTGGGATACGCGCTGGGATATGTGATCGCGACCGTGTTTCCGGTGCAGAGTCCGTGGTTTACGTTTGCGGGAATGTGGCACGCGGATTTGGCGGGCGGGCCTTTCACCGCGCTGATCAATTTGATCGAGAAGTGCGGACGCGTGCATGGCGCGGCGTTTCCATCGCAGCATGTGGCGGGTGCAACGGCGGTTTTGCTGGGCGCATGGCGGCACCGGCGCTGGCTGTTCTGGGTGTTTTTACCGTTCGTCGTGTGCATGGATGTGTCCACGGTGTATGTGCGGAATCATTACGTGGCGGATGTGCTGGCTGGGTTGGTGACCGGGACGTTGGGGTATGTGATTGGTGTTTGGTTGGTCGTAAAAATCGGAGCGCGAGATAAACAGAAATTCGCGTCGATCGAGTGAACGTTTTTGCCTCGGATCATTGGGTGGCGGGGACGGGCTGAAGCCCGCCCCTACATTTCTCGGACATTCGTTTCGCGGCGTCATGTTTTATTCCGGGCAGCGTTTGGCTGCACAGCCAGGAGTGTCCTTCGATTCTCAGGGCAAGCCTCTGCTCTGTTACTCAGGAGCGAAGGCGTTCGTAGGTGACGGATTGTTCGGGGATGCCGAGTTTGTCTTCGGCGGGATTTTTGCGTTCATGGATGTCGCGAAGGACGTGGTCGTAAGGGAGCCGGTCGTTATTCTCGGTCATGCGTTCGAGGATCACCTCGCTGCGGAGCATTAGGCTGAGAGCATAGGTGATGACGGCAGCGCGGCGGGGAGAGAGACGGCCGGCCGCGACGAGTTCGACGACATTGGAGAGGACGGCGTTGATGCTCTCGGGCGCGGCGTAGTCGCCTGCGTGGTGGGTTAGGATTTCGGCGGAAAGGTCCTCGGAGTCGTCGAACTCAAATTTGCGGGCGAGAGCGGCGTGGCGGAAGCAGAGGCCGATGGCCGGATCCTGAACGGGAAGACGGCAGCGGCCCTGGTGGCGAGTGCGGTGCGAACAGCGAGCGATACCGCGGCGGGCTGGCTTGGATTTGGTGGCAGGTGTTGGAGTCGCCGCGGTTTCTGATAGATGTTGCTCAGGTTGCGCCGTTTGCTGCTGTGGTGGTGCCTGCAGGAGTTCCATTTTGAACCTCGGGAGGATGAAGTAGGGGTGAGGGGTACCCACCCCGTGGTGACGGAAACTGTGCGCAAACGAGTGAGGAGATTGGGGATGCGGGAGGAGTTGAATGGCGGAAAGGCAGTGGCGAGTGACTAGTGGCGAGAGCGGAGAAGCGGCTGCGCGGGACGCTTGGGAAGTGAAACCGAAAAGGCTAAATGGCGACTCAGAGTGAATAACGGATTTGGGGCAAAATACCACGAGGTATGTTACTACAGGTGGTGATAACTTGTCAAGAGATTTCTTTATGGTAACGTTCGAACGCGCGCGATTTTAGGGCTAAGTGAGTGAAAGCAGGGGAGATGGAAGAAGGCGGGCGGCTAACCTCCGAAGTTCGCATCAGTGCCCAGGTTAGCGCCTTCTCCTAAGCTCTTGCACCATGTTCCTGAGTTCTTCTAAGGCCTTTGGATCCGGTGGTTCGAGGCAATTAACAATCGGGTCGAGTTCGTCGCATCTCTTTCGATAGCTGTCGAGCTGCCGGTCAGGATGGCTGCACTCGACAAAATCATTCCATTCCTGCGGATAATGGCTCCTGTTGCCCAGAAAGCGTTCAATCAGGTCTGCCATTTCAGAGGCGGTCTGCACGGGTTCTGTTTTTCGGAGCAAATAGACAAACCACAGTGTAAAGGCTACGTTGATGGTCCCACCAACGAGGCGCGGACCTAATGGCTTTCCTGTGGTGAGTACGAATCCAAGAACCAGTAGAATTGGCAACACGAACACCCCAATCCGGAGCATTCGGCGTGTCTTTTCGAGTGACGTAGGCGGCATTCGTGTGGCTGATTATATGTCAGCCCAAATCCTGGCAAACCGGGTTACCGCCGAAGTTCGTGCTGGGTCCAATTTTGACGGGGGAAAAGATTCAGGACTCGGCGAGGCCTTTGGCTAGGAGGTCGTCGTCGGAGAGCCAGAGGTCGGGGATGTTGGCGGAGCCGAGCCGGAGGATATCTTCGAGGGCGCCGCGGACTTCGGGGCGGCGGAAGTCGACGCCGATGCGTTCGAGGAGGTCGATGAGGGCTTGGGCGCCTTCGGCGAGGATGGGTTTGGGGCGGGCGTCGGGGGCGGGGGCCGCGGTGATCGGATCGATCGAAGAGAGATCCTTCACTTCGCTCAGGATGACACCACCATTGGTTCCCGCGTGAGCACTGGGAAGAGGAAGGACGGGCACGGCGTGCCGTGCCCCTACGGAGTCGCTTTCGAGGCGTGCCCGTACGGGCGTGTGAGAATGGGTGCTTTCGAGGCGGTGATAGGTGAGGACGTAGAGGGAGCTGGGGCCGACACCGTGGCGGACGATATGAAGAAAGCCCCGCGCCCGCGGTTTCGCGGGAGCGGGGGCAATGGCTAGACCGGTTGCGGAGCCAGAGAGCGAAGAGAGGGCGCTCATCAGGTGGTGTTCTCCCAGGCCTGGTGAGATCAGCTGCAACCGCTGGTGCTGCCGCAGTTTTCGCACTTGAAGCAAGCGCCGTTGGGCACCATCAACATGCCGCATTCGGAGCACGTGGGCGCGCCTTCATGGGCGTCGTGCGGTTTGGAAGAGGCGGCAGTGTTGGCGCTGGGAAGAGCACTCAGCGCGGCTTCGGCGAGCACGGCTACGCTCGCGGCGACGGCTGGAGCAGGGGCGGCGAGAACCGCAGGGGCGTGTTCGCCGCCATTGAGCTTGAGATAGTCGGTGGAGATGAAGCGGCCACCGAGCCACCGCGCAATGTAATCGAGCACGGACGAGACGAAGCGAATATTCGGGTTGGAAGAGATGCCCGAAGGCTCGAAGCGAGTGTTGACGAGCTTATCGACGAAGACTTTCAGCGGCACGCCGTACTGCAGGCCGAGGGAGATGGTGAGGGCGAGGCCGTCCATGACGCCGGAGAGCGTGGAGCCTTCCTTGGACATTTTGATGAAGATTTCGCCGGGGCGGCCGTCGGGGTACATGCCGACGGTGATGTAGCCTTCGTGGCCACCGACGGAGAATTTGTGAGTGACGGAGGCGCGCTCGACGGGCATTTTTTCGCGCTGCGCGCGGGCGAAGAGTTCGCGCTGGATGGGTTCGGGCTTGGCTGGGACTCCGGAAGCGACAGCGGGAGTGGCGGCAGCAGCGGGCGCTTCGATTTTCTTTTCTTCTTTTTTGCCGGCTGCGGAGAGCGGCTGGGCGCGCTTGGAGTTGTCACGATAGATGGCGACGGCTTTGAGGCCAAGCTTCCAGGATTCGACGTAGGCGTTCGAAATGTCTTCGACGGTGGATTCTTCGGGCATGTTGATCGTTTTGGAGATGGCGCCCGAGAGGAACGGTTGCGCGGCGGCCATCATTTTGACGTGACCGGTCCAACTGATGGAGCGGCCGCCACCAGCGGGCGCAAGGGAGCAGTCGAAGACGGGAAGATGCTCGGGGGTGAGGTACGGCGCGCCTTCGATGGAGCCATGCTTATCGATGTAGGAGACGATTTCGCTGGTCTGCTCGGGCGAATAGTGCAGGCGCATGAGCGCTTGGGGGACGGTGTTGTTGACGATTTTGATGAGGCCGCCGCCGACAAGCTTTTTGTGTTTGACGAGTGCGAGATCGGGCTCGATCCCGGTGGTGTCGCAATCCATCATGAAGCCGATGGTGCCGGTGGGAGCGAGAACGGTGACCTGAGAATTTTTGTAGCCGAACTTTTCGCCTAGGTGGAGCGCGTTATCCCAGGACTCCTGAGCAGCCATGAAGAGTTCGGGCTGAACGTGTTCGGGCTTGATGCCGCGGATGGCGTCGCGATGCATGCGAATGACGTCCAGCATGGGCTCGCGATTGACTTCGTAACCGGGGAAGGGACCCATTTTTTCGGCGACGCGAGAAGATTGCGCGTAGGCTTCGCCGCACATGAGCGCGGTGATGGCGCCGGCCATATCGCGACCTTCGTCGGAGTCGTAGGGAAGGGCGAGGGACATGAGGAGCGCGCCGAGATTGGCGTAGCCGAGGCCGAGCGGACGGAAGTTGTGCGAGTTTTCGGCGATTTTCGGCGTGGGATAGCTGGCGTTATCGACGAGGATTTCCTGGGCGGTGATGGTGACGTCGACGGCGTGTTTGAAGCCAGTGACATCGAACTGGCCGCTGGAGCCGAGGAACTTCATAAGATTGATGGAGGCGAGGTTGCAGGCGGTGTCGTCCAGGAACATGTATTCGGAGCAGGGATTCGAAGCGTTGATGCGGGCGGTGTTCTTGGAGGTGTGCCAGCGATTGATGGTGGTGTCGTACTGCATGCCGGGATCGCCGCAATGCCAGGTGGAGTCGGCGATCATGTTCATGAGGTCGCGGGCGCGGAGCTTTTGGGTGGGCTGGCCGTCGGTGACGTTCTTGGTCCACCAATCTTTGTCGTCGACGACGGCGCGCATGAAATCGTCAGTGACACGGACGGAGTGATTGGCGTTCTGGAAGAAGATGGAGCTGTAGGCATCGCCGTCGATGCCGGCGTCATAGCCCTGCTCGATGAGGACTTGCGCCTTGCGCTCTTCCTTCATTTTGCATTCGATGAATTCGACGATGTCCGGGTGGTCGATATTCAAGATGACCATTTTGGCGGCGCGGCGGGTTTTGCCGCCGGACTTGATGACGCCAGCGAAGGCGTCGAAACCCTTCATGAAGCTGACCGGGCCGGAAGCGATGCCGCCACCGGAGAGCGTTTCCTTACTGCCGCGAAGTGCCGAGAAGTTGGTGCCAGTGCCGGAGCCCCACTTGAAGAGCATGCCCTCGGTTTTCGTGAGGCCCATGATGGATTCCATGTTGTCCTGCACGGAGTTGATGAAGCAGGCGGAGCACTGGGGCTTGGGCTGAACGCCGACGTTGAACCAGACGGGCGAGTTAAATGCCATTTTTTGTTCGACGAGGAGGTGGGTGAGTTCGTCCTTGAAGGCGTCGCGCGAAGCGGCGTCAGCGAAGTAGCCACCCTGTTCGCCCCAGCGGACGATGGTGTTGACGACGCGGCTGATCAAAGTGCGGACGGAGCCTTCGCGCTCGGGGGTGCCGGGCTTGCCGTGAAAATATTTGCTGGTGACGATGTTGGTGGCGGTCTGCGACCAGCCCTTGGGGACTTCGACGTCTTCCTGGCGGAAGATGGTGACGCCCTTTTCGTTGCCGATGAGCGCGGTGCGCTTTTCCCATTCGACGGCGTCGAAGGGAGAGACTTTGCCGTCGGTGAAGAGACGTTCGAAGGCGAGCCCTGTTTTTCCCGATTTTTCTGTGCCTACCGGCGTCATCATCATTCCTGTTGCGGTTGCCGCCTGTCCCGTAAGTGCTTGCTTGACCGTCGCCATCGTTCCTCCTGCTACTGGGCTCCATCCCTCAGGGGGAACCCTTTAATTTTACTCCACTGCGAGCCGCCGGGCTGGGTAGGGGTGAGCCTGTTGGCGCCACAGCTGAAATTTTTTTGGTCCGTCCCGCGAACCGAGAAAAAAATTGGACCGCTGGGCAGCCGGTTCGGCAAATGGCCGCGTCGCGGTCACGTATCAAAAATCAGCAAAAACGCAAATGCCCTGCCCTGGGGCTGGCGTTTCGGTTCACGCTCAGCCGCACGGCAAGTCGCGCGCCACAGGTACGGGCGCGGAGCCTTTACTTCGCGCTCGAATTTTTGGTTGTAAACCGGGTCCACTACACGGAATCACACGGACCGATATTTTGCCTCGACTCGGTCCGCCTGGCGCTTCCGCGTCCCCCGAATCTGGGAGTGAAGTATCGATGGGAGGGAAAACGGTGTCAAGAGAAAAACGCAAAATGTTGTCCACGTTTCCGCAGAGCGTCTATTTGTAGTGGTGGGATTGCGGAGGGCGACTAGAGACAACATCTTTGTGAGCAACGAGTTTCGCATGGTGGGATGGCGCGCTAGACTTTGTCTGTACAGCGAAACCGGTATGAAGCGAAAGCTGAGTATTTTCTGTGGAATTTTTCTTGCGGCGGCGTGGCCGATTTATTTTTTCGCGAAGCCGCAAACGGCGAGCTCCGTGGCGACGCCGAGCGTGATCTCGGCGAAACGAATTTATGTGCCGGGCGTGCCGAATGCCGCGCAGGTGAATGAACATTTGTATCGCGGAGCGCAGCCGCGGAGCCCGGGAGTGCGCGCGCTGAAAGAGATCGGCGTGAACACGATCGTGGATTTGCGCGATGAGGAGAAAACGAAAATCGCGTGGGAACAGCACACGACAGAAGGGCTGGGAATGCGCTTCCTGAATATTCCGGTGAACGGGTGGGCGCCGCCTTCGGATCAACAGGTGGCGCTGTTTTTGACGATTTTCCGGGAAAATCCGGAGGCGAAGGTTTTTGTGCATTGCCATTTTGGCGACGATCGGACCGGCGTGTTTGTGGCGGCGTACCGGATGGCGTTTGAGAAGGTGAGTTCGCGCGAGGCGCTGCGGGAGATGAATCAGTTTGGGTTTAACTGGATGTGGCACCGGAACATGAGCGCGTTTGTGCGAGAGTTTCCGGGGCATTTGGAGAATTCGCCGGCGCTGACGGAGTTTAAGTGAGGACGGCGCCGGAGAGGACAAAAGAAGGAAAGCGAAACGCAGAGACACAGAGGACGCAGAGAAGAGAAAGGCGGTGGGTTGGGCTGACGAAGATGGGAGCCAGCCCTGAAGCTGCGGAGGATTGGCGTGAGACTGCGTGAACAGCGATTAGAGATGGCTAATTTGAGACGTTTGGGCTAGTACGGACGTACCCTTCCCGGCGGGACGCTTGCTTCATTTAATAGAACCAACCCCTTCCTTAGTCTCTTGGTGTAGCGAAAATCATGTCTTTCTGAGGGAAAGACCCATGCAAGTCGGACGTTACAAAATCATTGACACCATTGGCACCGGGGCGACGAGCAAAGTCGTGCGCGCGCACGACCCGATGATCGGGCGGCTGGTGGCGATCAAGCTGTTTTCCGCGGCGTTGGCGCAAGGCGAAGGACGCAACAAATTCCTGACGGAAGCGCGCGTCGTCGGGCAGCTTTCGCATCCGTGCATCGTGACGCTGCACGATATGGGCATTGATGAAGCCACGCAGACGCCGTACCTGGTGATGGAATTTCTGGAAGGCCAGCCCGTCAACAAGCTGCTGGACAAAGGGAATATCCCGTTCCCGAAGGCGTGCGCGTGGGTGGGCGAAATGTGCTCGGGCCTTCTGGCTGCGCACCGCAAAGGCGTGATTCACGGCGACATCAAGCCAGCGAACGTGCTCATTCTGGATGACGGGCGCGTGAAGCTGACCGACTTTGGCATGGCGCGACTGGCGAATCACGACAAAAAGGACACGGCACTCCTGGGGACACCGGCGTATTGGTGCCCGGAGCAGATCATGGGGCGGCCGCAGGACGCGCGCTCGGATATTTTTTCGCTGGGCATCGTGTTGTACGAGTTGGTGACCGGCCAACGGCCGTTCGACGCGGATTCGTTGCAGGGAATTTGCACACGCGTGATGTCTTCGAAGCCGCTGGCGCCTTCGCATGCGAATCCTTCGATTCCGAAGGGTTTTGACGCCGTGGTGGCGAAGTGCCTGGAAAAAGAACCGAATCTTCGTTATGCGTCCGTGGATTTGCTCGCCGCGGACTTATATCCACTGGCGCGGCGCAAGACCTCGGAAACGCCGGCGCAGGCGCAGGGGATGAGTTTTCGCGAGCGTGCCTCGCGTTTGTTGCGTTCCGCATGAGCCCCGTACTGCAAACCAGCCGCTACGAAATCCTGGAGAATCTTGGACGCGGTGCAACCTGCCGCGTAGACCGAGCGTTGGATACGGTGATTGGGCGGCCGGTGGCGGTGAAGTCGTTTCTGCAAGGCTTCGGGAAAAACAGCGAGCAGCAGTTTTTGCAGGAAGCGCAAACGATCGGGCGCTTGTCGCATCCGTGTATCGCGCAGCTCTATGACGTGGGGCACGACGCGACCGGAATGCCGTTTCTGGTGATGGAATTTATCTCAGGCACGACAGTCGAGGAGAAGCTGGCGCATAGGCCGATTCCATTTGCGCGGGCGGCGGTGTGGACGGCGGATTTGGCTTCAGCGCTGGCTTATGCGCATCGTTGCGGGGTGATTCACGGGGATGTGAAGCCGAGCAACATCCGTATCACGGAAAATGAAAAAGTGAAGCTGGTGGATTTTGGCGTGGCGCGGTTTGCATCGCAGGTGACGCGCTCGGACCGGGTGCTGGGAACGCCGGCGTATCTTTCGCCGGAGCAGATTCAGGGGCAAAAGCAGGACGGACGGAGCGACCTTTTTTCGCTGGGGATCGTGCTGTACGAAATGATTACAGGAGTGCGGCCGTTTGCGGGAGATTCGTTGGGCGAGGTGTGCGCGCAAATTCTGACGAGCGAGCCGGTGGCGCCGTCGGAGAGGAATTCGGCATTGCCAACGGCATTCGACCGAATTCTGGCGCGATGTTTGGCGAAGAATCCCGATGAGCGGTATCAGTCGGGGAACGATTTAGCGCGGGCGTTGTATCTGGTGGCGCGGACGGCGAATCGGCCGGTGGGTGAGCACAAACCGTTTGCGTGGTTGAAACGGCCGGTCGAGCCGCGAGATTTTTGGGCGGTGGCGGCATTGGTTTTGTTGGTGAGCGGGGCGGCGCTGACGGCGAAATCCGCGCGTGAGTATTGGCAGGCGCGGAAGACGCCCACGATTGCGGCGGCGCCGACGGTTCGCACAGAGAAGTTGAGCCATCGCAAGACGAAGCTGATGGCGGCGACGGAAGAAAGCCGATCGGCGACAGCGGCGTCGGCGCCGACTGCGGAATAAGTTCCCTTTCGGTTCGTTGCACTGCTCGAGCCTGCCTCATAAATGGGTCTGCGGGCAAAAAAAAGCCAATTCCTCAGGGGCTGAAGCCCTATTTTCCTAGCTGGCTTTTGTCGGAGCTGATGCTCCGACCCCCAAAACTTATTTATGAGACAACTGCTAGAGAGATCGCGGCGTGGTATGGGCTTCCGCTGCATGGAGCCGGCAGGATGCCGGCGGTACGACATTATTCGTAGCGGAGGGCTTCGACGGGATCGAGTTTGGCGGCTTTGGTGGCCGGCCAGACGCCAAAGATCAGGCCGACGGCAACGCTGACGACGATTCCGGTGAGCGCAGCCCAGAAGGGAACGCTGCCGGGCCATTTCAATCCCAGGCGAATCAGAAGCACCAAGCCGTTAACGAGGATCAGGGCGATCACACCGCCCGCGCCGGTGAGGGTCATGGCTTCGAGCAGGAATTGCCAAGTGATGTCCTTACTTTTTGCGCCGATGGCTTTGCGAATGCCGATTTCGCGGGTGCGCTCGGTGACGCTGACGAGCATGATGTTCATGACGCCGACCCCGCCGATGAGCAAGCCGATCGCGCTTAACACAATCGTGGCGATGTAGGTCATAAGCATGATTTGGTGAAACTGTTCGACCTGCTGTTGGGAAGTTTGAATGGAGAAATTGTTTTTGCCGTCGTAGGGAACCTTGCGGCGGCGGCGGAGAACTTCGGTGGCCTGATCAACCGCCTGATCGAGTCGATTGGGATAGGCCTCAAAGCGAATCTGATTTTCGTAAGCAGCGGGATAAACTTTGCGGAACGTGTTGTAGGGAATCAGGACGCGGCGATCTTCGTCGTCGGCGCCGAACATACCCTTGGGCTTCTCGACGACGCCAATGACGCGAAAGGGCGAGCCATCAATCATGACGTCCTTGCCGACGGGGGAACCGTCTGGGAACAGGACCGGCGCGACATTTTCGCCAAGCATTACAACCTTTTCGCGATGCAGGTCGTCGCCTTCGCTGATGAAGCGGCCTTGAAGGGCGGCCGCGTTGGCGTAGACTTCGCCGAAGTTCGGTTGCACACCCCGGAAGTCAATGGAGATGACTTCGCCGCTTTTGGTGCGCACGGTGTGTTGCTGTTCCCACCAGGTGACGAAGACGGTGACATTTTTTACGGCGGGGCAGAGTTGTTGAATGGCCTGGGCGTCTTCAAGTTGGAGGGGTTTGCGTTCGCGCTCCTCTTTGGGGCGGCGGCCATTGTGCGGCCCCTGATCGAAACGAGAAACGAAGGCGGTGTCCGCGCCGAACTGGTTGATGTTGTCCTGGATGGCGGAGTCGAAACCGGTGAGTAGAGCGGCGACAACCATGATCACGCCGACCCCGAGAACGACGCCGAAGACGGTCAGGAAGCTGCGCAATTTGTGAGCGCGAAGGGTGTCCATCGCCTGTTTCAGATTTTCGCCGTGCTGCTGTGCCATGGGATGAAAGTCCAGTACCTTTCGATCAGCCGTCAGCGCGCAGCGCTTCGATGGGGTCCAGCTTGGCAGCGCGCGTCGCAGGATAAATTCCGAAGAAAAAGCCTACGCCAGTGGAAACCGCGAGCGAGATGATGACCGCGCTGATCGGAGTGCGCATGGGGATAGAAGTGAGAGCGCGGCCAAGGGCGACGATACTGTAGGCCAAGGTGATGCCCAGCACACCGCCGACGGCGGCGAGGAGAGCAGATTCGGTCATGAATTGCAGGATGATGTGTTTTTTGCGTGCGCCGAGAGCGCGCCGGATCCCGATTTCGCGGGTTCGTTCGGTGACGCTGGCCAACATAATGTTCATGATGACGATGCCGCCGACGACGAGGAAAACGGCGGTTAAACCTACGGCGACGTTGGCGAGACTACCGGTGATGGAATTCCAGAGCGCCATGATGGAGTCGGAGCCGAGGATGCCGAAGTTATCTTTGGCGCTAAATGGAACGTGGCGACGAGCACGAAGCAACATGCGAGCTTCATCTTCTGAAGCGGGGATCATTTCGGCAGCGCCGGCCTGGACGAAAATCAGCAGGGAGTCCCGCTGCGTTCCCCACTCTTTCATGTAGGTGCCGAGAGGGATAAAGATGAAGTTGTCGCGCGACTGGCCAAAGGCGCTACCGATGGTTTCGGTGACGCCGACGACCTGATAGCTGTGCGTGCCGGCGCGGATGGTTTTGCCGATGGGATCGACGTTGGAGAAGAACTTCTTCACGAGGTCCGTCCCGATGACGGCGACTGGAGAATGGTGCGTCTCGTCAGCTTCGGTAAGATTTCGGCCGAGGGCGGCGTTGAGGCTACGAATTTCGGTGTAGTTCGGGGTAATGCCGGTGATGGTGACGTTTTCGAGCAGGTCATTGCCGTAGCGGACGTCGGAGTTGGAATCGAGTAGCGCGGCGAGTTGCGTTGCCGTGCGCATTTCGGTTTTGAGTTCCTGAAACTCTTCGTTGGTGATCAAGGGACGCTTCTGAGCTTTGACCCATTCGTCGTCGCTGGTGATGATCCCGAAGCGGTCCACGACGTAAACGTTAGCGCCGAGGTTGGCCACTTTGTCGGCGACGTAAAAGTTCATGCCCGCCACGACGCTCATGACCGCGATGAGGGTGGTGACGGCAAGAATGACGCCCAGTAAAGTTAAGAAACTACGTAGCTTATGGGCGCGGAGGGCATCGAGGGCAAGCTTCAACGTCTCGATCACCGTGACGAGAGTACCGCGAAGGTCCTTAGTCCGGCTGTTGACGGAAGCGCGAGGCAGGAAGCGGCCGAGGCCGCCCAAGCCTTCGATGGGTGCTACGCCCAAGGGTTCTCTCCAGACTGCTTAAGGTATACGGGAATAGAGGGCGAATCGTTCCCGTCTAGATAGACGGTATGGAAGCGGCTTTAATTTCATGCCCGGTTCCTGTAAGTTACCCGGTGCGTATTCGGTCTATTTTTAATGGGTTACGCGAGTAGGCGGCGAGGTTCATTCAGGTCGAAAGATCGGGAGGATGGCGATGCGACGTTTGTGGTCTTGCGTGGTAGGGCTGGTGATCGTGTTCGGGTCGGTGTCGGTAACCACGGGAAGGGCGCAGAGCGCGGCAGCTCAAGTAGCGCCGACGTCGGGTTATCGGGCGGAGTTTCTGGACGAAGTAGCGTACTACGAGCAGCGCTACACGAAGTTGGCGGAGGCGATGCCGGCGGAAAAGTATAGCTGGCGACCGGGAGAAGGGGTGCGGTCGGTTGGGGAAGTGTTCATTCATATCACGCAGGCCAACTATGGGATCGCGAAGGCGTTCGGCGCGGCGCTGCCAGCAGGGGTGGATATGAAAGCTCTGGCGGGCCTGGCCACGGATAAGGCGAAAACGGTGCAAGCGTTGAAGGATTCGTTTGCGCATTTCCGTCAGGCGATTCTGGCAGTGGGGGATGGAGATGCGGACAAGCCGATGAAGATGTTTGGACGACAGACCACGACGCGAGGCGCGTTTATTCTGGTCACGGGACATTTTGGGGAGCACCTGGGGCAGTCGATTGCGTACGCGCGCGTGAACGGAATCGTGCCGCCGTGGACGGAAGAGCAGCAGCAACAGCAAAAGCAGGCGGAAAAACCGAAGCCCAATTAGGACCTGACATCCTGTATTAACGAGTACTCCTGAACTACGTGCTTGCGTAAGCGCTAAGAGCTTTCTTCAGGGGCTGAAGCCCTGTTGCTTCGGCTCACTTTACGTGGGGGCTGAAGCCCCCACCTCCTAAAGACAGCCACTAGGGTCCATTGCGGAGCCATAAGCTTCTACGGGAGCTTCTAAAGAACCGTCGTCTGCCTAGGCTTAAAACGTGCCGGGTTCCGGCGGCTAGGAGCTTGCTGATGTTGACGGTTTGCAGGCCGATTCGGGTGCAACAATTGCTCGCCGGAGAGAATCAGACTTACGATGGGCAGGTAAGCCTGGAAACACCGCGAGATGCAAGTGCGTGCATTTATTGTGTTTATAGCGCTGGGTTTGGCCGCTGGTGATGCAGGGGGCCAGGGCACGGAGAGTCCCGCTCCCGCAGCCGCAGCGCATGCAATTCCGGCGCCTCCACAAACAGAGGAAGCTAAGGCCGCCCTACTTGAAGAAGTCCTGCAAAATCTGAAAAAGAGCGATGCGGCGATGAACGTGTACGAGCGCGTGGAGCGGCTCGAGACACGTAAGAACGCCGGCGACGTGGTGGAGAGCAAGGTTTCGCGTGTGATTCCGGCTGGGACGGGAGTGGATCATATTGCGCTGGGACCGGACGGTAAGCCGGCAAATCCCGAGGTGTACCATGCGGAGTTGCTCAAGCTGGAGAAGGCACTTTCCTGGGCGGCGAACGACGGCCATGCACAGCACGATGCTTACGAGAAGCAGGCGAAAAAACAGAAGGAACGCGATGACTTGATCGACGCGACGCGGACGGCGTTTCTGTACACGCTGGAGGGTACGGAAACGCGCGCGGGGCGGGTTTTGTACAAATACAGACTGGAGCCGAACCCGACGTATAGGCCGACATCGCGCATGACCGCGATTTTTGCGAAGGTGCGCGGATTTGTGTGGATTGATCCGGAGGCGGAGCAAATGGCGCGGGTAGAGGGCGAGGTCACCGGAGACATCAACGTAGGACTGTTTTTGGCGAAGATCTACAAGGGCAGTCATTTTATGCAAGAGCGGTACGAGATGCTGCCGGGGCTGTGGATGCCGTCGTTCTCGCAATACGATTTCGACGGGCGGAAATTGTTTAGCGCGATATCCGTGCATGAGCGGACGTTTTACCGGGAATACCGGCGGATGGGGACGGCCAAAGAAGCGCTGGTATCGATCCGTGCTGAACTAAACAAGCCCGCGGCTGACGGATCGGATCCCTGAAACTTTCCAGCGTATGCTGGGTTTAGAGTACTAGGACTAGCCTAGCCCTCCAGCGCCACAGGAGGCTCCATGAACCCCGGCAGCCGGAAAATCCTTCTTTTTTCATTGTGTAGTTTTGGTTTGTTGTGCGGAAACGACTTTGGTCAAAGCAGTCCACAAAGCACGGCGACGGCGGGCCAAGGCGGAAACTCCTCCGCGAACCCAACAGCAACGCAGACGACGGACAGCAGCTCAACCGCAACAACCCACGGCAAGAAAAAGAAGGTGTGGACGAACGAAGATGTCGGCGATTTGAACGGGCCGGTGTCGGTGGTAGGAAGCTCGAAAAATGTTAAAGGCAACGGCAAAACGGACGGCAATGCGGACGGGCAGTACATCGCAAGCACCAAGAAACAACTCGAGAAATTGCAAGAGCAACTGAACGACACGAAGAAACAAGTTGCTGCACTCAAAGACGTTCAACAGGGGAAGGCGCCCGAACCTGCGGGTTATCAGCTTGGCAAAGGATACAACCGCGTGCCAGTGGACCAGCAGATTGCCAGCTTGGAGCAAAAGCAGAGGGATATCGAGCGAAAGATCAGTGACTTGCTCGACGAAGCCCGGAAGAAAGGCGTGTTGCCGGGGCAGCTGCGCTGAGGGCCGCGAGACGTTTGTCGCGGGTAATGAATTCGGCTGACAGAAGAGAGCGCTCGCAAGGGGTCCGCCTCTGAAATCCGACAACATTGCCTTGCTACAAGAGGCACCCGGCAAGAGTGCCCTTCGAAGCTCAGGGCAAGCCCATGCTACTCCTGCTAATCTCTTCCACAAGGCCTATTCCGCGCTGTAGACTTTGGGTGGCTTGCAAGGGTGCAGGCGCTTATGGGCCGGGTGTTCTTCAGCTTGCGGTGTGTGTGGCTGGCAGCGATGGTGATGACGCTGCTGGGGTTAGCGAGCGCATGGACGGCGCGCTGCCAGGTTCCGGCGGCGACGGGGCTCGGCCTGGATGGCCACCGAGTTGATCCAATAAAAATGTCGGCAGGCAAAGTGACCGTGCTGGTTTTTGTGCGGACGGATTGTCCGGTGGCGAATCGGTACGCGCCGACGATTCAGCGGCTGAGCGCGGAGTACGCGGGGAAGGCAGCGTTCTGGCTGGTGTACCCGAGCAAGGCGGAGTCGGCGGCACAGATTCGCAAGCATGAGCGAGAGTACGGATACAAATTGCCGGCGCTGCGGGATCCGCAACATGCGCTGGTGAAAGTAGCGCAAGCGCAAGTTACGCCAGAGGTTGGGGTGTTTGATGAGCGTGGAAAGCTGGCGTATCACGGGCGAATCGACGATTTGTACGTGGATATCGCGAAGACGCGCAGTGCTCCGACGACCCACGACCTGGCGGATGCGATTCAGGCAGCGATCAGCGGCAAAACTTTAACGATGCAAGCCAAGCCCGGTGTGGGGTGCTTCATCTCGGATTTGGAATGAAACGGGGTGAGCTAATCGCGGGATCGTTGGTGCTGCTGGCGGTCGGATCGGCAGGCTTGGCCGCGAAACATAGGTCCCCAAAAGCCGGTTCAAAGAGCCCAATAGCAGCGACGGTCACTTTCGATCGCGATATCGCGCCGATCATTTATACGAATTGCGCGCAGTGCCATCATCCCGGCGAGGCGGGCCCGTTTCCGCTGTTGACTTATGCGGACGTGCGATCGCACGCGCGGCAAATCGCGTATGTGACGAGCAAGCGAATCATGCCGCCCTGGTTGCCCGATGCAAAGGGGCCGAAGTTCAAGGACGAGCTGCGGCTAAGCGAGGAAGAAATCGCGACGATGCAGACGTGGGTGGATCAAGGCGAAGCGGAAGGTAACG
>Ga0335079_10003396_pt1 | contig 18422 bp, 11 predicted proteins | sample Lox_Sample_33_FD_206719 | JGI IMG/M metagenome (GOLD analysis project Ga0335079, IMG submission 206719) | Soil microbial communities from Loxahatchee National Wildlife Refuge, Florida, United States - Lox_Sample_3.3 | ecosystem: Environmental > Terrestrial > Soil > Wetlands | place: USA... | reverse complement strand
GTAGCCAGTTCTAGCCCAGACGCCATTCTACTGACCACTAGCCACTGACCACTTCTATGCAATCACTTCCGCCGCGACCCGCTCGGTCACAAACGCCTCGATCACGTCGCCGACCTTCACGTCGCCGTAATTCGCGATCGAGATGCCGCACTCCATGCCGTTTGTGACCTGGCTGGCATCATCTTTAAAGCGGCGCAGCGAGCCTACCTTTCCTTTGAAGACCACTACGTTGTCACGCAGCAGTCGCACTTCGGAGTCGCGCTTGATCAGGCCATCGGTCACGCGGCAACCGGCAACCGTGCCGACCTTCGGGATGCGGAAGGTTTCAAGCACATCCGCGCGGCCCTGGTAATTCTCTTTGATCGTCGGCTCAAGCAGGCCACTCATTGCGCGCTTGATCTCATCCTGCAGCTCGTAAATGATCGAGTGCAGGCGGATATCGACGCCCTCTTGCTCGGCCAGCTCCTGCGCCTTGCGCTCCGGACGCACGTTGAAGCCGATGATGATCGCATTCGACGCCGACGCCAGCAGCACGTCGCTTTCGGTGATTGCACCGACGCCGGAACGCAGAACTTTCAGCCGGACTTTGTCCGTAGACATCTTCCCGAGCAGATCGTTCAGCACTTCCACCGATCCGTGCACGTCGCCCTTAAGAATGATGTTCAACTCTTTTACGCCGGCGCTCTTCACCTGCTCGGCCAGCCCTTCGAGCGATACGCGGGAAGTCTTGGCCAGCGCGGCCTCTCGCGCTTTTTGCTCGCGGTAGTCGGAGATGCCGCGCGCTTTGTCACGATCGGCGACGACGACGAACTGATCGCCCGCTTGCGGCAGGCCTTCCATACCGAGGATTTCGACAGGCGTTGATGGAGGCGCTTCCGTAAGTTGCCGTCCGCGATCGTCGAACATTGCGCGGACCTTGCCATAAACATTGCCAATGACAAAGTTGTCGCTGGTGCGCAGCGTGCCGTTCTGAACGAGCACCGTCGCAACCGGACCGCGTCCACGATCGAGCTTGGCTTCGAGCACCACGCCCTGCGCCGGACGGTCGGGATTCGCCTTGAGCTCCTGCAGGTCGGCAACCAGACAAATCATTTCGAGCAGCAGGTTCAAATTCGTCTTCTGCTTCGCAGAAACATCCACGAAAACGGTCTTGCCGCCCCAATCTTCCGGCATCAGGCCGCGATCAGCCAGCTGCTTCTTCACTCGCTCGGGCAGAGCGCCGGGCTTGTCGATCTTGTTCACCGCGACGATGATCGGCACTTCCGCCGCATGCGCGTGGTCGATCGCTTCAAGCGTCTGCGGCATCACTCCGTCATCGGCGGCGACGACGAGCACCACTATGTCTGTAGCCTTCGCCCCGCGAGAACGCATTCTCGTAAATGCTTCGTGACCGGGTGTATCCAGGAACACGATCTCGCGGCCATACGCCGGCGAATCTTTGTCCAGAATCGAAACTTTGTACGCGCCGATGTGCTGCGTGATTCCGCCTGCCTCGCCTTCGGCAACGTTCGTCGAACGGATCGAGTCGAGCAGCGTCGTCTTTCCGTGATCGACGTGGCCCATGATGGTGACCACCGGCGGACGCGGCCCCGCTTCGGTCGGGGTGCCCTCGTCCGTAGTCGCGGTTTCGGCAGCATCTTTCGCAGCCTGTTCTTCGAAGCTGATCACGTTCGTCTCAGCGCCGAAAAACCGCGCCATCTCGGTCGCGAGCTCGGTGTCGAGAGTCTGGTTAATCGTCGCAAATACGCCTTTCGCCAGCAGACGTGCAATCAGGTCCTTCGCGCGAATCTCCAGCTTCTCCGCCAGATCTTTTACGCTGATCCCTTCCGTGATCGTAATATTCCGCGTGATCGGCAGCGGCTCGTTCGAAAGCGAAAGCCGCGGCGGCGGAACAAAGCCCTTCATCGGGCCTTCTTTTACGCCACGCGGAACATAGCGCTGTCCGGGACGGCGCGAAGGTCCACCGGGACGGCTGCCAGGACGCGTCGGCCCCGGCGGCGGAAGACCTGGGCCAACGCCAATCGGGCGTGGACCGAGCCCACCTTGCCTCGTGGGATGCATTGGCCGCCGCTCGCCGGGACGCAATTGAGGGCGAGCTCCGGGCGCACCCGCGCCTGCTGGGCGCGGACGCTGGAAAATTGGTTGACCGGGAACAGGTCTGCCGGGTGATGGTCTGCTCCCCATCGGCCGAATCGGTTGGCCGGGCTGCGGACGCGCACCTTGCGCCCCAGGTGCGCTTTGGGTCGGACGCGGCGGGGCCTGATAAACCGGACGTGGCCCGGTCTGCGGCATGATCACGCGCGGACCAGAACTTTGCGGACGCTGCGCAATCGGAACTCCCGGGCGCGGCGCTTGGGTTGGCGGCGCGGCAGCCGGCGGTGTCGGAGTTGATGCCGCCGGTGTTTGAACCGACGGAGGCGCCGGAGTTGTGGGACGCGGTGCTGGTGTGGTCGCTGCCGGCGCGGCTGAAATCGGCGCAACCGGAGCAACTGGTTTCGGCGGTACAGGTGGAGCTGCAGGTCTTGGAAGAACAGTAGCTGCTGGCGCACTCGGCGCAGGAGCAGGTGGCTTCACTGCCGGCGCCGCGGGCTTTGCATCCTGCGTAGGCGGAGGCGGCGTAGGTCGAACTGGAGGAGCGGGCGGAGCAGATGACGCTTGCTGCTTTGCAAGAATGGCCTTCAGCACATCGCCAGGCTTCGAGATGTGCGAAAGATCGATCTTGGGCTTGATGCCCTCGGCCTCGGGCTTGGCCTGCCGAGCTGACTTCGCGCCATGGCCATCACCCGAACCCTGGAAGTGTGCACGGACCTTCTCGGCCTCGTGGTCTTCGAGCGAGCTGGAATGAGTCTTCTTCTCGGTGACGCCGACTTCGGTCAGCACATCGAGAATGGCTTTGCTTTTGACTTCGAGCTCTCTTGCCAGATCGTTAATTCGAATCTTACTCATCCGCCTCTTTGTCCCTCCGGACTGCCCCGCTAAGTCTTCATATCAACCTCACGGTGTGTAATCAGTGGCTGGTGGTTCGTGACTCGTGACCAGTACTTATGACCAGCCACGAACCACGAACCACGAATCACTAATCTTCTTTCTCTGCCGGGACTAGCAACTAATCACCAGCTACGAGCCACTAGTCTTTCTTCTCTGCCGGCTCGGGCGATTCCTCGCCCTGTATGTGCTCTGATTCCTGGGAGCCAGTTTCGGACTCTTCCGGTGTACTCTCGGCCGCGCTAAGTTCCCCAGCTCCGGCTTCAGATTCGGCTGCAGCCTCTTGCGACTGTTCCGGAGCGCCTTCGCCTTCGTTCTCCGGCAGCGCCATGGCCTCGCCGCCTTCGAGCGCAGCGAAATAATTATTGACCGCAACGCTGATTTTTTCCACCGTTTTGGGGCCAATTCCCTCAATCGCCTCAAGCTGCTCGGGCGTCATGTCAGCCAAAGCTTCAACCGTCGAAATGCCCGCAGCTTTCAGTTTCTCGACCAGTCCCTCGCCAAGTCCCTCAACGCTCTCCAGCGGAGTAGCCGTCGCGCTGGTAAGTTCCGCCATCTGCGCCTCGACTTCCTGCCGCTTTTCTTCTTCGCTCTTGATGTCGATCTTCCAGCCGAGCAGCTTGGCCGCCAGACGAACATTCTGGCCCTTCTTACCGATCGCCAGCGAAAGCTGACTATCATCTACGACAACTTCGAGGTGTTTGTCAGTCGCATCAATTACAGTCACGCGGCTCACTTTGGCCGGTTGCAGCGCCTTTTCCGCAAATGTGACCGGGTCTTCGTGATATTCGATGATGTCGATCTTCTCGCCGCGCAGTTCACGGATGATCGACTGCACGCGCATGCCCTTCATTCCAACGCACGCGCCGACTGCGTCCACTTCTTTGTCTTTCGACATGACAGCAATCTTCGTGCGCTCACCGGCCTCGCGCGCAATCGCGCGAATCACCACCGTGTTGTCATAAATCTCCGGCACTTCGGTCTGGAACAAATGTTGCACCAGTTCTGGCGCGGCGCGGGATACAACTACGCCCGGACCTTTTGAAGCTTTTTCCACGCGCGCAATCACGACGCGCACGCGTTCGCCCATAGCGAACGACTCGAGCCGCGACTGCTCCTTACGCGGCATGCGCGCTTCGGCTTTGCCGATATCGAAAATCACATCCGGCCCTTCGATTCGCTTTACGGTTGCGTTTACGATTTCACCCACGCGCCCAATGTATTCGTTGTAAACCGTGTCGCGCTCGGCCTCGCGGACCTTCTGGAAGATCACCTGCTTCGCAAGCTGCGCTGCAATGCGACCCAAAATTCCTTCCGTTTCCTTGGGAATAATGAACTCGCCGCCAACCGCCGCATTGGGATCGGATTTGCGTGCGTCATCAATCGTGATCTGCAGATTCGGATCTTCCACCTGCTCCGGATTCTCAACAATGCTCTTCACCGCGAATGCACGAATCTTGCCCGTCTCTTTGTCGAGCTGCGCGCGCAGGTTCTCCTGCGACTTGTAGTATTTGCGCGTGGCGACAACAATCGCGTCTTCCACCGCGCTGACCACAATCTGCGGATCGATTCCTTTTTCCCTGCTCAGGGCGTCAATTGTGTTGTAAAGCTCGCTTGCCATTAGTCAGTTCCCAGCCGCCAGTTGCCAGTTCCCAGTTGTCGCCGAAGGCCCACATTTTGCTGGCCACTGACAACTGGCAACTGACCACTGCTTCTCAAATTTCCGGAACCAGATTGGCCTTCTCCACATTGGCCAATTCAATTTCCAGTACGTGTGGCGCGGGCGCCCCGCCCGCCTTCTTTTTCGGCCGAAATTTCCTTCGCGCTTCCGCCAAATCCAATGTCAGTCGTCCGCCCTCAAAATGTTCCAGCCGACCTTCGAAGTGACGATTCCCGTTTACCGGATCTTTCGTCGTCAACTTCACCCGGCTGCCCTGAAAGCGCTCAAAATCCACCGGACGAAACAGCTTCCGATCCAGCCCCGGCGATGAAACTTCCAGCACATACGGGCCGCCCGGCATTGCATCCTCAACGTCGAGAATCGTGCTCACTTCACGGCTGAGGTTCGCGCAATCTTCGTGCGTCACACCTTCGAGCTTGTCGATAAAGATCCGCAGCATGCGGCTTTTCCCGCCACCGCGCAGCTCAATTTCGACCACTTCCAGTCCGAGCGAAGCCGCAACCCGCTCGGCAATGGCGCGTACCTGATCGAGATCAACTCCCATAAAAACAGCGGCTTAGATGTTCCCAAGCCGCCGAAAGCCACCCGCAAGTAAAAAGTGGGCTTGCGCCCACTGGTGTGTTTCGCCAATCCTGGTACTACACAGCAGTTCCAGTTCTTAATATACGCGGGTAGGAATCAAAAGACAAACGGGGGAAGGCGCAAACCACAAAGGACACGAAGGGACACGAAGGAAACCTAATAATTGCACCCTTCGTGTTACTTCGTGTCCTTCGTGGTTTAAAGAAGTCGTATTCAGGCGGCCGAACTGCTTACCGGCGGCCATCTCGGTTCCTCCTCCACTTCGGGATCGTTAATCGACAGTGGTGCACCACGCCCCAGTGTCAATACGTTCCTAATTTCACCCGCACCACCTTGCCCAGATGCGTGAAGTTCAAACCAAAGTCGGTCTCGTCGCCATTCCACAAACGCAGGAATTTCCAATTTCCGTTCTCGTACTTACCTTCTTCCGCGCGCAAAATCTGCATGTGCCCAGCTTCCTTCGAGGCCGGCTCAAAGTTCACCCGTGCATCAATTCCAGTTACAAGAAATTCATCCGGCCCCAGCTGTGCAACGAGAGCGCGGCCGTTGTAATCCTTCGTTCCCGGAGGATGTGGCCCGCCATCGAATTGCGGATAGCCAAACGAGACCGTCGCCTTCCACTTGCCAAAATCCAATGAAGTTTGCGGCGCTCCTTTCTCCTCGACCGCCGTCTTCAACTTTCCTTCAAAATCCAGGCGCGCGATCTCGCGGTCCATCGGCCCGATCAGCTCGTAATTTTCCGTGTGCAGCGCGGGAGGTTTGTCATCCTTAATCGTCCAGCCGGTGTAGTCAATTCCGAAGGGCGAGAAACCGATTCCTCCATCGCCGAGCACGTAAAAGAAAAACTTCGCGAAAGAATCTTCCAACCCGGTTTCAGGGACCCAAGTCGCGTTATCCGGCCGATGATATTGATTCAAGGTCTCGCGGTACGCCTCCGAGTCGTCCGTGTAAATGTCCGGCCCGATCATGTCGAGCGCCGGAGCCGTCGCCTTCCACACGTCGAGCATGTTGTAAGTCGGACCTCCGCTCGGATAATTCACACCCGGAATCGCGTCCGGCCGATACTTCAGCCAATTATTCACGTACATGGGCAGCGGAAACTCCGCTTTGCCCGCGACCGCAACCGCATTAATGTAGTGCGCCACGGCATAAGCCGAAAAAGTCTCATCCGCATCCGCGCCAAAAACTTCCTTCCATGTTCCCGGACGCTTGTGCAGCGCCTGCACCAGTTCGCTCGGTACCTGGTCGTGGAACAACTTCTCCGCCGCCGGCGAATAATCCCGCACGCTCCCCAGCGTCCCGGATTCGTTCTCCACTTGAACCATCAGAACCGTATGCGCGTCGCCGTCTATTTGCTTCAGGTGCTGCATCAGCGCGGCGAACGCCTTCTTGTCGGCCTGAAGGTTCTCATCCGAATGCGGCGAGAGCACATCAATCCGCTCGCCGCGATCGTTGATCACTCTCGGAAACTGCACCGGATCGGTTTTAATCCACTCGGGAGCGTAGTGCATCCTTCCGTTCTTCCACGTCCCAAACCAGAGCAGAACTAAATAAATATGGTGCGCGCGCGCCTGCTTCACCAGATCATCTACAACCGAGAAATCGAACTGGCCGCGCTGCGGCTCCAGTTGCTCCCAATAAACCGGCGCTTCCATTGTGTTCGCGTGCATGTCTTCAATTGCCGGCCAAACTTCCGGCAGAATCGCAGGCCACGCGCTCGAGTTGTTTATCTGCGCGCCCAAAATCAGAAATGGCTGGCCATCCACCATGAGCGCATATCGCCCGTCCTTCTTGGCCACTCGCGGCATCTCCGCCGCGTATGCGCACATCCCAAAACAAAGAATAAGAACCGCAGCACTTGAAACTCGAGACCACAAGCTGGACATGGACGCGCAACCTCCGCAGAATTTAACCACTCACAAACCCTATCTGATCGCGAAAGCAGTGTAGTTCAACTTCGCGCACAGCGCGAGAGAGCGCCACGAACCACGAGCCCTCGCCACATGATCGCGCGAAAACAATTTCTCACCGTAATCCCGCAGATAAACCGCGACAGCCAGATTCCCCTCACCGAACGGTTAGAATAGTTACTGACCTGCATACATGTTCGAACGCCTTGACCAAATCGAAGCCCGCTACGAGGAACTGACCCACGCCCTCGCCTCGCCGGAAGTTATCAACGACTCGGCGAAATACCAGAAGACTGCCAAGGCGCACAGCGAAGTCGCCCACATCGTCGAAAAATATCGCGAGTTCAAGGACCTGAAAAAGGGCATCGCCGAAAGCAAAGCCGTCCTCGCCGACGAAAAAGATCCCGACATGCGCGCCTATGCGCAGGAAGAACTGAATGGTCTAGAAAGCCGCGTCGGCGGGGTCGAAGAAGAACTGAAAGTTCTGCTTCTCCCCAAAGATCCCAACGACGAAAAGAACGTCATCCTCGAAATCCGCGCCGGCACCGGCGGCGACGAAGCCACACTGTTTGCCGCCGAACTCTTTCGCATGTATGACCGCTACGCCGAATCCAAGCGCTGGCGCGTCGAAGTGCTTTCAACATCCGAATCCGGCGTGCACGGATTAAAAGAAGTAATCGCCATGATCGAAGGCGACCGCGTTTACTCGCAACTGAAATACGAAAGCGGCGTGCATCGCGTGCAGCGCGTGCCCGAAACCGAACAGCAGGGCCGTGTTCACACCTCAGCCGTTACCGTCGCCGTTCTGCCCGAAGCGGAAGAAGTCGACATCAAAATCGATCCCAAAGACCTTCGCATCGACACCTTCTGCTCATCCGGCCCCGGCGGTCAGTCGGTGAATACCACCTACTCGGCGGTCCGCGTCACGCATATCCCCACCAACACGGTCGTCAGTTGCCAGGATGAAAAATCCCAGATCAAAAATCGAGAAAAAGCTCTGCGCGTGCTTCGCTCCCGCCTCTACGAAATGGAAATGCAGAAGCAGCAGGAAGCGCTCGCCAAAGAGCGCAAGCAGATGGTCGGCAGCGGCGATCGCAGCGAAAAAATTCGCACTTACAACTTTCCCCAGAACCGCGTCACCGATCACCGCATCGGCCTCACCATTCACCAACTTCCTGAAGTCCTTGATGGCAAACTGCAGCCGATGATCGACGCCCTGGTCACGCACTACCAGGCGGAGCGCCTCAAGGCGGAGAGCGCGGTTACCGCGTAAAGTCCTTGGCGGTCTGGCGCGCCGCACTCAGTCTGTCAGCGCATGCAGCGCAACAATTCCCAAAATTCCCGCCGAGGCCAGCGTCGCTACCGCGATGACCAACGTTGCCAAGTTCCCACGTATCAAGCTCAACATTTCCCACGCGGCTCGACGCAACTCAGCATCTCTCCTCCAGTTCCGCACGAGCGTTGCTCCGCCGATGACCAACACCGCAAATGGTAGCGCCATCATCAGCGTCCACAACGTCAGCCAAACTGGTCCTTTCGCATACCAGGTCACGATCTGCGCTGCCGCGTGCGCCGGCTGATACTGCTCCGGCTGCACATTGCGTACAAACAGCGCCGTCATAAACAACCCAGCCGGGAAAATCAGCACCAATTCCGCCGCCGCCAAAGTTCGCTTCAAGGTTTTCATCACTCAACCTTATACCGCAACGGAGGGTAAGGAACCAGCATCCCGCCCAGGACCTTAGAGACGTTGCCATATTGCTGGGATATAATCTTCGTCTCGTCTGATGTCCCTCGCCTCCGGTACCAAACTTGGACCGTACGAAATTCAAGCGCCGCTTGGGTCCGGTGGCATGGGCGAAGTCTATCGCGCCCACGACACGCGCCTTGATCGCTCCGTGGCCATCAAAATTCTTCCCGGCCATCTTTCCGAGAATCCCGACGCCAGGCAACGCTTCGACCGCGAAGCCCGCACCATTTCCTGTCTCAATCATCCCAACATTTGCACTCTGCACGATGTCGGTCACCAGAATGGCACCGATTTTCTGGTAATGGAGTACCTCGAGGGCGAGACCCTGGCCGACCGTCTGCGAAAAGGGCCGCTGCCAACTGATCAGGTGGTGCGCTACGGCGCTGAAATCTGCGACGGCTTGGAGAAAGCTCACCGTAGCGGCGTGGTGCACCGCGATTTGAAGCCGGGCAACATCATGCTGACGAAATCCGGCGCCAAGCTCATGGACTTCGGCCTGGCCAAACCGTCGGTTGCCTCCACATCGGCTGCGTCCGGCCTCTCCGCGACGCTGACCACCCCTGCCGGCTCTCATCCCTTAACCGCGCAAGGCACCGTCGTGGGCACGTTTCAGTACATGTCTCCCGAGCAAGTTGAGGGCAAGGAGGCAGACGCCCGCTCCGACATTTTTGCTTTTGGTGCGGTGCTTTACGAGATGATCACCGGCAAACGTGCTTTTGAGGGCAAGACCGCGGCGAGTGCCATGGCTGCCGTACTCGAGCGCGAGCCGCTGCCGATCTGCGCTCTGCAGCCCGCCGCGCCGCCTGCTCTTGATCGCCTGGTAAAAACTTGCCTCGCAAAAGATCCCGACGACCGCTGGCAGACTGCTCACGATCTGAAGCTTCAACTCAAGCAAATTGCCGAGGGGAGTTCGCAGGCGGGGGCAATCGCGTTGCCTCCACGTTCGCGCAGGAGGTCCAGCGCGCTGGCCTGGGCCGTGGCCACGATTCTGGGCGTGATCACCATCGCTGCCTCGGTAATTGCCTATCAGGCTGATCACGCACAGCAACCACTGCTGCGGCTGTCGATAACTCCTCCCGACAAAACCCAATTCAATCTTTCCGGAGATACCTCTGGTCCGGCAATGATTTCGCCAGACGGAAAATACGTTGTGTTTTCCGCAGGCGCGGGTGGACACCTGCAGCTCTATCTGCGCTCGCTTGACTCGGTTGCCGCACAGCCACTGGCAGGGACCGAAGGCGGGATGTTTCCCTTCTGGTCGCCCGATAGCCACTCCATCGGGTTCTTTACACCAGACAAGCTGAAGCGAATCGATATAGGTGGCGGCACTCCCATCGATTTATGCGATTCTCAGTTGGGTCGTGGCGGTAGTTGGAGCCAAAACGGCGAGATCATTGCCGCTCTCGCTTTTACTGGAGGAATTTCCCGCGTCCCCGCCAGCGGAGGAACTCCGGTTCAGGTCACAACCGTCGATAACCAGAAATACACTTCCAATCGCTGGCCCTGGTTCCTTCCGGATGGCAAACACTTCCTCTATCTTGCGGTGAATCATAATCTGCCCGCGGGCCCTGAAACCGCCATATTCATTGCCTCCTTAGACGGCAACGAAAATCGGCTGCTGTTCCACAGCCTGTCAAACGCGGTCTTCGCCTCCGGATATTTGCTTTACCAACGCGACAATGCTCTGGTAGCGCAAGCCTTCGATCCTTCGAGCCAGAAGTTCATCGGTGATCCGCAAGTGCTGGGGGATAGCGTTCAGTTCGATCAGGCCTTGTGGCGTGGTAATCTCAGCGCTTCCAACAATGGCATGCTCGTCTATGCCTCGGGAGACGCGGCGGGCGCGCAAACGCTTACCTGGTATGACAGGCACGGAAAGCCGCTGCGCGCCGTCGGCGAGCGGGGTGGCTTCTCCGAGTTGGACCTTTCTCCTGACGACAAAAAGCTTGCCGTCACCGACTTCAACACAGCCTCCGCTGGAATCTGGATTTATGACTTGAACACCGGGTTGAAGTCGCGGCTTTCCTTCAGCGGTGGCGTGCAAAGGAGCCCGGTTTGGTCTCCCGACGGCAGCAGGGTGGCGCACTCATCTGACCAAATGAGTCGCATTTCGGTTAAGCAGGTTGGCGGAGGAACTCCCGAGCAACAGCTTCTCGCCGAATCTAGCACCGTGTATGCGTCAGTTTCGAGCTGGTCTTCCGACGGGCGATATTTGCTCTATTCCCAAGGCAATGGGTTGCAGCTCGAGTTGTGGGTACTTCCCCTGACGGGTAATCGCAAACCCTTCCGCTACTATCCCGGAGAAGCAAGTTGGGGAGTATTTTCTCCCGACGTTCATTGGGTCGCATATTCGTCCCTGGAAACCGGACGTCCGGAGATATTTGTCGCGCCGTTTCCCTGGACCGGAACCAAATGGCAGGTCTCGAACGGCGGTGGCGCATTTCCGCGCTGGCGAGCCGATGGGAAAGAACTCTACTACTACAACTTCAACGGCATTGAGGCCGCCGAAGTCGAGGCTAAGGGCTCGTCATTTCAAGTGGGTGAGAGCAAACTGCTCTTCGCGTTCCCGCTCAAAGGCCTCACCCGAGACTACGATGTCTCCCGTGACGGGCAGAGATTTATCGCCATTACGCCGACAGAAGGCACTTCGCAACCGCTAACTCTGGTGCAAAACTGGCCCGCCGAACTGCAAAGGAGGTAAGCCGCGCCGGTGAGTGTCTCTCGCACGCAGTCGCTCGAATGCCCGGCCGAAATTCTAAATCTGCGATCAGTCGCTCAGTTTAGAATCGGGAGCCATGAAAATTGCTCCCTCCTTTTGTTTGGTGTTTCTTCTCACCTGTGTAATGGTCGCTAGCTTTCTGATCTCTTCTCAAGCCGCGACGGCCGAGAAGCAAGCAGTCCTGGCACCGGTAATGGCGTTATTTGACGGCATGGCGAAACGCGACGCCGAGGCCATCAAGAAACCTTTGCTCGCTGGCGGCTCGCTGGTGCTCATGCGAGATGGCAAACCCGTCCAGATGACCTTCGCGGATTTCGCCGACCGCGTAGCAAAGCCTGGAACCACTCACATCGAGGAGCGAATTCACGATCCCCTTGTGCGCATTGACCATGATCTCGCGGTTGTGTGGGCCCCCTTCGAGTTTCTGGAGGATGGCAAGGTGCAGCACTGCGGCACCGACTTGTTCAGCTTAATTCGGACTGATGGTAAGTGGTTCATCGCAAATATTTCCGACACGGGCCGCAACAATTGTCCGCTTAAGTAAGCGTGGAAGAGCGGCCCTTTAGGCTGCGCACTGGCCCTTCCCACTGTCATTCCGAGCGAAGAAGGACGATTCGCGCGCGAATGGTTCTCGAGTCGAAGAATCTGCTTTTCGAAAAGGGAGCTTCATTCCCGCATAACACAGGTCAAGAAACAATCACAATCAAAACGCAGCACGACCGGAAGGGCACGACTTCAGTCGTGCCGAATGATTGCCTCGACGAACGCGGCTTAAGCCGCTGAGGCCGTCAAATCAAAAGGTCGGCTCGCGCCGCCCTTCGCGTCAATGAGCGATACCGCGATTTACCGCCAACAATGACCACGAAGGTGAACATGGGTTGCAGGTGGAAGAGCGGCGCTTCAGCGCCGCGTAAGCCGATAATAAACGTCGGGGCTTTAGCCCCGGTACGCTTCGACGCACCGCGCGTCACGACTTCAGCCGTGTCGAAATACACGCGTGATTTACGGGTGGAAGAGCGGCGCTTCAGCGCCGCGTAAGGCGGGTTAAAAATGTCCGGGCTTTAGCCCCGGTACACCTCGACGCGCGGGAAGGCCACGACTTCAGTCGCGCCGCAAACGATCCTCCTCCTAAATGTCATTCCGAGCGAAGCAGAACCATTCGCGCGCGAATGGTTCTCAAGTCGAGGACGCCTCGCGCCGCCGTTCGCGTCAATCAGTGATATAGAGATGTTACGCCAATAATGGTCCCCGATTGGCGTTACACTATCCGTCGTGGCTCGCATCTGGAAGGAACGAATCGACAGTTTCGGCAGGAGCGAGGAACTGGAGCCAAGCGAAGTGGTCTTGGTGAGAGTTGCGTCATTTACCTTCCGATTCAGTACAACGAAGCAGTTGCGAGAATGCATTGAGTATTACGAACAAAAAACGCATCCCAGCAGCAGAATGCCTGCCAAAGTAATCGCCGCCCATCTCGGGCCTGATTGGAGAGAATTGCGTGCGTGGGATGTGGAGCGATGGTTTGAACGCTTGCCGATGTACCTGCTCGAAGAGCCGAAACGCCAGAAGGTGCTGAAAGCCCTCCACAAAACGCTTGTACTCGTGGAAGCCGGCAAACTCTGACGAGTAGATGAGCGTAATCGCGATTTGCGCCAATCGTGACAGTCTGCGAATCTTTAATCGTCTTTGCCGCCGAGGACTTTTGCGACGAGGCAACCCCACACGACAGCGCAGCTAAGTCCGACTCCTGCGAATACGTCTGCGGGCCACGCTTCGTGACCCCCATTCGCGGCATCGATATGCAGTAACCAGAATGCGGCACCAAGCAAAGGCACTAAGGCTAATGAGATGATCCATAACAGAGTGCCCAGTGGTCCCTTCGTTGTCCTGAAATCTCTTCCTCGACCGGTCACCTCTGGCAAACTCGATCGGTCATGTACACGTGAGATTCGGACAAGATATGCGCTAGCCGCGATGGTCACAACCCCTAGAGCGCGAATCGGAGAATTGTGAGTTCCAACGTAGACACCCGCTCCGCCTAGAAAGAGTAGAAGGATCGCCAGAAGAAACAGGCCGTTCCTCTTTCCGGCCGCGTTCTGAGATGTGATCCCTGACATTCCTCTTCGCTTGCGAAAGGTGGCGTTCAAAATGGTACAACACCACAGTTGACGCAATCAGCGATATCACCCATTGACGCTGGGGCATTTACCGTATCGCAAATTCGAAAAAGTACGCGCAAGCAAAAAGGGCGGCTTGCCCCGCCCTTTTGAACTCAGTCCTAAGCAGATCGCCTAGGTTCGCACCTACAAGATCATTTTCTTTCCAACCACAACGGCTGTCAAGAATTAACCCGTGGACCAGAAAACTTTAGGGAAGGCCCCGGTGAGATTCGAACTCACGACCTCTAAGGTGCGAACCTAGTGCTCTATCCAGGCTGAGCTACGGGGCCAGTCTCAAGCCCAACCATCAGAACCTGGGGCGCACCAGTAAATTCTCGAACCCACGACTGTTTCCCGCAGCGATTTTTCTTCAACGTCACAGCACTTGTCTGTGACGGATGAACATACCAGATGGGCTTCCAAATTAGGAATCTCTGACTCGCCAGTTCACCTCAATGAAAAAGGGCGGCTTGCGCCGCCCTCACTGGTAACTGGCAACTGGCAACTGCGGTTACGTCCCCTCACTCCACCCCGCCAGATACTCTTCCTGCTCGGGCGTTAGCTTGTCGATCTTAATGCCCATCGATTCGAGCTTCAGCCGGGCCACGCGCTTATCGAGTTCTTCAGGAACGCGATAGACGCGCTTCTCCAGCGTCGAATGGTTCTTCACCATGTACTCAACCGAGAGCGCCTGGTCGGCGAAGCTCATATCCATCACCGAAGCCGGGTGGCCTTCCGCCGCAGCCAGGTTGATCAGCCGGCCATCGCCGAGCAGATTGATCTTGCGGCCGTCTTTCAGCGAATACTCATCGACGAAGTTGCGCGTGGTGCGCTTCGACGACGACATTTTTTCGAGCGCCGGAATATCGATCTCCACATTGAAGTGGCCGGAGTTGGCAACAATCGCCCCGTCTTTCATCACGTCGAAATGTTCCTTCGTGATCACGTTCTTATTTCCGGTCACGGTGCAGAAGACGTCTCCAAGTTTCGCCGCCTCCGGCATTGCCAGCACGCGGAAGCCATCCATTACCGCTTCGAGCGCCTTCGTCGGATCAACTTCCGTGATGATGACCTCAGCTCCAGCTCCGCGCGCGCGGCTGGCAAGCCCGCGTCCGCACCAGCCGTAGCCGGCAACCACGAACTTTGATCCTGCAAGAAGGAAATTCGTAGCGCGAATGATTCCATCAATTGTCGACTGTCCGGTTCCGTAGCGATTGTCGAACAGGTGCTTCGTGTCGGCATCATTCACCGCAACGATCGGATATTGCAGCACGCCTTCTTTCGCCATCGCGCGCAGCCGGATGACGCCCGTCGTCGTCTCTTCCGTTCCGCCAATCACGCCATCGAGCGCGTCTTGCCGCTTCGTGTGCAGGATGCTGACCAGGTCCGCGCCATCATCCATGGTGATGTGCGGCTTGTGGTCGAGCGCGGCCAGAATATGGTTGTAATAGGTGTCGTTGTCTTCGCCTTTGATCGCGAAAACTCCGATGTTGTGATCGCGCACCAGGCTGGCGGCAACATCATCCTGCGTCGAAAGCGGATTCGACGCGCACAGCACAACATCTGCCCCGCCATCGCGCAGGCAAATGGCCAGGTTCGCCGTCTCGGCGGTGACGTGCAGGCACGCCGAAATGCGTGTCCCCCGCAGCGGCTGGTTCTTGATGAATTCCTTGCGGATGATCTGCAGGACCTTCATCGATTGATTGGCCCATTCGATCCGCTTCTTGCCCAGATCGGCAAACTCTACGCCTTTGATATCAGCTTGTAATTGCGTCGAAGTGGTAGACATGCTTCTCCTAAAAATTCAGTGCTAGTGATGAGTGGCTAGTGACTCGAACCTGAGTTGTGATCAATGACTAGCCACCAATCACTGATCACCTAAATTTAATCCCTCGCTGGTTGCCCCATCCTTGTCGCGCTTTTGCGACAGGGTGGCGCTTTTGAATTTCTTTGCGTCCTTCGCGATTACGAGTTTTTCTCAGCGAACTCAGCGAAATCTCGGCGGGCTCTGCGGTTAAAAGCTTTTCAGACCGCAAAGATCACTCGCCCGGAAAGATCACCCGATGACCCGATCGCCAGATCACCCGATTACTTTCTCACTCCCGCCAGCGCCGGCTCTCTCAATCCCGCATCGCTCGCCAGCGCCGCAGCTTTGTCCGTCGCTTCCCAGGTGAAGTCAGGATCATTGCGTCCGAAGTGCCCATACGCCGCAGTCTTGCAATAAATCGGCCGGCGCAGTTTCAGCGACTCAATAATTCCCTTCGGCGTTAGCTTGAAATGCGCCCGCACCAGGTCCTGAATAGTCTGCGGGTCAACTTTGCTCGTTCCAAACGTCTCGACCAGCACGCTCACCGGCTCCGCCACGCCAATCGCGTAAGCCAGTTGCAACTCGCAACGATCAGCCAGGCCCGCGGCAACAATATTCTTTGCGATGTACCGGGCCACATACGCCGCCGATCGGTCCACCTTGGTCGGATCCTTTCCGCTGAATGCCCCGCCGCCGTGTCGCCCCATTCCACCGTAAGTATCGACAATGATCTTCCGTCCCGTGAGCCCAGTGTCACCCATCGGCCCGCCGATCACGAACCGCCCCGTCGGATTGATGTGATACTTGGTATCCGCGTCGAGCAGTTCGGCTGGTATCGTCGCCTGAATCACGTGCTTGAGAATATCGGCGCGAAGTTCATCGTTCGTTACTGTCTCGGAATGCTGGGTCGAAATCACCACCGCATCCACGCGTACCGGCTTGCGGTTTGCGTCATATTCAACTGTTACTTGGGATTTGCCATCCGGCCGAAGGTAGGGAAGTCTGCCGTGCTTACGAACCTGAGCAAGTCGCTGAGTGAGCTTGTGCGCCAGCAGAATCGGCATCGGCATCAGCTCCGCCGTCTCCCGGCACGCATAGCCAAACATCATTCCCTGATCGCCGGCGCCACCGGTGTCGACACCCATGGCAATGTCGCCCGACTGCTTGTTAATGCTCGAGATCACGGCGCAGGTGTTCGAGTCGAAGCCGTAAAGCGCGTTGTCGTAGCCGATCGAAGCGATCACCCCGCGGACCAGCGTCTGGAAATCAACATAAGCTTTGGTCGTGATTTCGCCGGCGATGACGACCAGGCCGGTCGCGGTCAGCGTCTCGCAGGCGACCCGGCTCATCGTGTCTTCGGCCAGGCAGGCGTCGAGCACGGAATCGGAAATCTGATCGGCGATTTTATCGGGATGCCCCTCGGTGACGGATTCGGACGTAAACAGGTACGGGTTGCGGGATGACAATTTAGTTTTCTCCTTCAAAGTTGCTCATCAGTGCTGGAGTCGTGCTTGGGATTCGTGTCCTGATAGATGCGGAAATCAATAATCTCTGTTTTGGAATAGCGGGTGAGGGTACCGCCATCTACGTACCATCATCAGAACCGAACAGCTATAAAAATGAACAGCTTACGGTCTAATTGAGGCTACCAAAGAAGCTCGCCCGGCGCAATGGAAATTAAGCCAATCGTAAGTCAAATCAGCAGAAGGGGAAACCGGCAGTGCGGATGGGGAAAGAATCATCTTGAACGGCTCGATTCGTGCAGAACATGTCTGTGTGAGTCAAAATCCCCACCCTGGTCGCAAAGTACGCGACCAACGATGGGGCACCCCACCACTTTGTACGCCAGCAGACGCTTGCCCTTCCTACTAACCCAGACTTAACCCGCCGGGAACGCCGTTACTATGGTTCATTGCTCCTAGTTCCCGGCGGTGCATATAATTTGACCACCTCACGCCAAAGGACCCATTGATGTCGAACGCCGCAGGAGCGGAGACTGCCCGGCAGAACCAGGAATTGAGCATCTTTCACGATGTCGCGAAAGCTCTGACCTCGTCGCTCGATCTCGATTCCATCCTGCAGACCATCATGGAGAAGATGGCGGAATATTTCCGCCCGGACACCTGGTCCCTGCTCATGGTCGATGAGCAGAAGAATGAACTCTACTTTGCGATCGCCGTTGGTACCGCCTCCGAAGCCCTGAAAAATGTGCGCCTCAAAGTGGGCGAAGGAATCGCCGGTCACGTTGCGAAATATGGCGAGAAGCTGATCGTTCCTGACGTCCGCGCCGATAAGCGCTTCTCCAATCGCATCGACAAGATGACGCAGTGGGAGACGCAATCCATCATCTGCGTTCCGCTGAAATCAAAGTTGCGCGTCCTTGGCGTCATTCAGCTCGTGAACGTGGATATGAACCACTTCACCGAGGCGGAGTCGTTCTTCCTGCAGTCGCTGTCCGATTACGCCGCAATCGCCATCGAGAATGCCCGTTCCGTCGAGCGCATTCAGGAACTAACCATCACCGACGATTGCACCGGCCTATACAATGCGCGTCATCTTTATAAGACACTTGAGTCTGAGGTCTACCGTTCATCGCGTTTCGGCTACGAATTCTCGGTCCTTTTTATCGATCTTGACCATTTCAAGCAGGTCAACGATACCCATGGCCACCTGATCGGCAGCAAACTGCTGGCGGAAATCGGTTATCTGATCAAAGCTCAATTGCGGCTGATTGATTTTGCCTTCCGCTACGGTGGCGATGAATTCGTCGTTCTGCTGCCTCAGACCAGCAAAGACGCCGCCCTCGTGGTCGCCCGGCGCCTGCGCGACAGCCTG
>Ga0335079_10003395_pt1 | contig 18424 bp, 13 predicted proteins | sample Lox_Sample_33_FD_206719 | JGI IMG/M metagenome (GOLD analysis project Ga0335079, IMG submission 206719) | Soil microbial communities from Loxahatchee National Wildlife Refuge, Florida, United States - Lox_Sample_3.3 | ecosystem: Environmental > Terrestrial > Soil > Wetlands | place: USA... | reverse complement strand
GTCGCCGGAAGCGTCAGGCGAGGAACCAAGCAGGACTGCGGTTCCGTTGGCGATGGTGTAGAGCCAGAGTTGTCCGAGAGAGTTGAAAAGCAGATGCTTCGAATCGGGCGCCCACAGGTAAGGTTCAACGTGATAGCGGGTGATGCGCTCCCGTTCGCGGTCGTCTTTGAGGCGGCTGAGAGGAGGGGACAGTTTGGCGAGCCGGTCTTGGTTGACCAGAAGGTTCTCTTGGCCGGTAGTAACGCTGAGAGTCCAGAGTTCGCCGTGTTCGCCGGAGTCGTCGCGCTGGATGAAGGATAGAGTGGTGTTATCGGGACTCCATTGAATGGACTCCGGAGCGCGGCCGGTGATGCCGCCCTCGGCGAAGGCGGTTTCGATGGTGAGGAGCTTTTGCGGGGATTGAGCCAAGGTGAAGGGGATCAGCAGAAAGCTGGCGAACACGACGGACGAAAAGCGTTTCACGAAGGTCTCCCAATGAGCATTGTGGCCGGGTGAAAAGTGTACAACGGCGGCGTGGTGTGCTGCCCAGCAAAACATTCACCGCAGAGACACGGAGACACAGAGAAGAGCCTAACCACAGAGCTCCAGAGGACCACGGGGAATTTCGAACCAGTTCTCAGACTCTGGGTTCCCGGTCCCGGGGGGTCCGGAGGCAGGACGCAAGCGTGGTAAAATCAAGCTCATAGAGATGGTCCCCGATATTCAGAACCTCATTGAACTGCAACGCGCCGACCGGGAAATACTGCGTCTGAAAGAGGAAATCGCCGCTCTGCCCAAGCGGGTGGCTGCGATTGAGGAGAGGCTGGCCGGAACCAAGGCGGGGTTGGACAAGGCCAAGACCGCGGTCAAGGCCGATGAGGCGGCCAAGCGCAAGCATGAGACGGCGATCCAGGAATCGCAGCAAAAGATCTCCAAGTACCGCGACCAATCGCTCGAGGTGAAGACCAACGAGCAATACAAAGCGCTGATGCACGAGATCCAGTTTGCGGAGCAGGACATTCGGGCGAACGAAGACAAAATTCTGGAACTGATGGTCAATGCCGAGGCCCGGGAGAAAGATGTTAAGGCGGCAGAGGCGAAGTTGAAGGCCGAAACCGCCGAAATTGAAAAAGAGAAGGTTCAGGCCCGCGAGCGCACCGCCGAAGATGAGAAGCAGATGGGGGAATGGAGCGCCAAGCGGGAGAGCGCGCGGAGCGGAGTCAATCCAGATGTGCTGCGCCAGTATGACCGTGTGGCCAAGTACCGCGGCACCGGCATTTCGGAAGTAAGAGACCAAAAATGCATGGCCTGCCAGGTAATGTTGCGGCCGCAGACCTATAACGAAGTACGCTCGGATAAGCTGGTGAGCTGCGAGTCCTGCCAGCGAATTCTCTATTACGATCCCAGCCACGACCACCCGGCAATGGCCACCAAGAAGCGCCGGGCGCATCCCAAGATTGAGGCCAGCCAGGCGTGGTATTACCGGGCGACGCATGGAGAAGAAGGTGAAGTGTTCGTGGTCTTTGTGAACGGCGGTGCAGAATCGAGTCGTCGAATATACGACGCGGCCAGCGGGCGCAAAGTCGGAGATACGTTGGTGCGCGAGGGCGCGTACCGCTTGGCGTTCCCCGAGGAACTCACCGATAGCGTTCGCCTCAACGGAAACTGGCCGGAAGCCGAGATTGAGGAGTGGGGAGTCGAGCTGCCCACGGCAACCCTGGATGCGCTGCATCGAGATCTTAATCTGGCGCGCGTAGAAGCGGCCGCTCCCCCCAAGCACTCGAAAGAAGAAGCGGTGACGGCCGAGCATCCAGCGGCGAGCTAGGCCCGCTTTTTATCTTTCGCCCCTCGGCGGCTTGCTCGTTTCCACTTTACCCACGGCTTACGGTTGGGGTTTATTCCTACCCAGCTTCGCTGCTTGAAGCCGAGTGGTCGGTTAGTATCTGTTCATGCCATCCCCCGTCTTAAAGCCCGGCAATTCGCCGGAATCTCCCAAGGTTAAGATTTCGGCGCGTGGCGCCAAGCGGATAAAAGATGGCCACGTCTGGGTTTATCGGTCGGATGTTGCGGCGGCCGACAGCGTCGCGCCCGGGGCGGTAGTGCAAGTTTGTGACGAGCGCGGGAAGTTTCTGGGCACGGCTTTTTACAGCACTGCATCGCAGATCGCCATCCGGCTGATCTCTCGTGAAGTGGTAGGAGATTTAGACGGGCTGCTGCGGGATCGGATTCGGGCGGCCATCGCGTATCGTGAGCGGGTAGTGCGCGATACAGACGCTTACCGGGTTGTATTCAGCGAAGCGGACTTTCTGCCGGGCTTGATCGTGGATCGCTACAACGATTTGCTCTCGTTTCAGGTGCTGACGCAAGCGACGGATGCGGAGCCGGTCCGGGACACTGTTCTCGCAGAACTGACAGAGCAATTGCATCCGGCGGCGATTGGCGAGAGGGTGGAACCCAAGATTCGGGAGCTGGAGCAGTTGCCCCTGCGGAGCTCTGGACTGGTGAGGAGCGACAAAAGCAGTACAGTCTTTTCGATGAATGGAGTGAGGTTTCACTACGACGTCAAGGAAGGGCAGAAGACCGGGGCGTTCCTGGATCAGCGGGAGAATTATGCGGCGGCGGCAGAGTACGCCCGGGGTGAGGCGCTGGATGTTTTCTGCTACCACGGGGGATTCGCCTTGCACTTGGCGCAAGCCGGTTGCAAAGTGACGGGCATCGACAGTTCGCGGCCGGCGCTCGAAATCGCCGATCGCAATGCCGCACTCAATGGCCGGGAGATTGGGTGGATCGAGGGCAACGCGTTTGATGTGCTGCGGGACTATCAGAAGAGTGGGCAGCGGTATGACGGTGTCGTGCTTGATCCTCCGGCATTCGCCAAGAGCAAACGTGATCTGGATACGGCGCTACGGGGATACAAGGAACTGAATTTGCGGGCGCTGAAGATGCTGCGACCGGGAGGGGTCCTGGTGACCTGCTCCTGTTCCTACCACGTGAGCGCGGCGGAGTTCCTGGGGGTGGTGACAGACGCTGCCCGCGATGCCCATCGGGAATTGAGGATTCTGGAGAGCCGGACGCAGGCGAAAGATCACCCGATACTGGCGAATGTGCCAGAGACGGCCTACTTGAAGTGTGTGATAATGTTTGTAAGCAATTGAAATATAATTACATATTTAATCTTGACAATGTTACGCTCATGTTTTATGATGCTTCCATACTAATTACGGCATCCAAGACCTTGGAAATGAGCCGTAGAAAATTTCTTAGGAGGAAACAGTCATGACTGTACTTACCCGTTGGGACCCATTCCGTGAGTTCACCACACTGCAGGACCGGCTGAACCGGTTGTTTCAGCAGTCGGTGGGCGACGGCCGCGACGAAGCCCTGACCACCAGCAGCTTCGCGCCGGCAGTCGATGTGTACGAAGACGATCAGCAGGTGACGCTGAAGATCGAAGTGCCGGGAATCGATGAGAAGGATATCGATGTCCGGCTCGAAAACAACACGCTTACCGTGCACGGCGAGCGCAAGCTGGAGAAAGAAGAGAAGGAAGAGAACTATCGGCGCGTGGAGCGGCAGTATGGCAGCTTCACTCGGTCGTTCACTCTGCCCAACACGGTGGACGCAGAGAGCGTGACTGCGCAGTACGAAAAGGGCGTATTGAAGATCAAGCTGGCCAAGAAAGCCGAAGCCAAGCCGAAGCAGATCAAGATCAGCGTCGGCAGCGAGAAGACCCTGGAAGGCAAGAGCAAGGGGCAGGCCGCGTAAGTCTTTATCGACCTGGAATGTCTTGGACGGGAGGCGCAAGCAGCCTCCCGTTTGTTCTAGCATAGGGAATCTGGGAGTTCGTTATGGCGATTCGTTGGGACAAATTTACGGTAAAGGCGCAGGAAGCGGTGCAGCGGGCGAGTGAACTGGCCTCGGAGCACGGCAATGCGGAGCTGTTGCCGCTGCATCTGCTGGCCGCGCTGCTTGAAGACAAAGAAGGCATTGTGCCGCCGGTGCTGGAAAAGATTGGGATTGGACCGCAGGCGGTGCTGAATGATCTTTATGGGGAAATCGACCGGCTGCCCAAGGTTTCGGGGGAAAGCGCACAGGCGACGCTTTCTCCGGCCGTCAATCAGTTGCTGGAACGGGCTTTCAAAGAAGCTGCGACCTTCAAGGACGAATATGTTTCGACCGAGCATTTGCTGCTGGCGGCCACGCAGAGCAAACGCAACGCGGCGCAGGAGATTCTGGCGCGGCACGGCGCGACCTATGAAGCAATTCTGAAGGCGCTGACCGCGGTGCGGGGCTCGCAGAAGGTCACGGACCAGAATCCGGAGGCCAAGTATCAGGCGCTGGAGCGGTACGCGCGCGATCTGACGGAGCAGGCGCGCCGCGGGAAATTGGATCCGGTGATTGGGCGGGATGAAGAGATTCGCCGGCTGGTGCAGGTGCTTTCGCGGCGAACCAAGAATAATCCTGTGTTGATTGGTGAGCCGGGAGTGGGCAAGACTGCAATTGTGGAGGGTTTGGCGCAGCGGATTATTTCCGGCGACGTGCCCGAGGTGTTGAAGAACAAGCGCGTAGTGGCTCTCGATTTGGGGGCTATGCTGGCAGGAGCGAAGTATCGGGGGGAATTTGAAGACCGGCTGAAGGCAGTATTGAAAGAGATTGAAGATTCAGCCGGGCAGGTGATTCTCTTCATCGACGAACTGCATACGCTGGTGGGCGCGGGCGCGGCCGAGGGGGCGATTGATGCTTCCAACATGCTGAAGCCGGCGCTGGCGCGCGGAGAACTGCGGGCCATCGGGGCCACCACGCTGAACGAATATCGCAAGTACATCGAAAAGGATGCGGCGCTGGAACGCCGCTTCCAGATTGTCTTCGTGGGTGAGCCGAATGTGGAGGACACGATTGCGATCCTGCGTGGGTTGAAAGAGCGGTATGAGGTCCACCATGGCGTGAGGATCAAGGATTCGGCGATTGTGGCGGCGGCGACATTGTCGCATCGCTATATTTCCGACCGCTTTCTGCCGGATAAAGCCATCGACCTGGTAGATGAGGCGGCGGCATCGCTGCGCATCCAGATTGATTCCCTGCCGACCGAGATTGACCAACTGGAGCGGCGGGCCACGCAGCTCGAGATCGAAAAACAGGCGCTGAAGAAGGAAGACGATCCGAACTCGAAGGACCGATTGAAGGTCATCGACAAAGAGCTGGCGGAAATTCGCGAACAGTCGACCGCGCTGAAGGCGAACTGGAAGAAGGAAAAGGACCTGATTGCGCGGTCGCGGGCGCTGAAGGAAAAGATCGAGCAGTTGAAGATCGAAGAGCAGGCGGAAGAGCGCAAAGGAAATTTGCAGCGGGTGGCGGAAATTCGCTATGGCTTGCTGCGGCAGGCGGAACAGGAATTGGCGAAGCTCAGCGCGCAGATGGATGGCAAAGGCAAGTCACGCATGCTGAAGGAAGAAGTGGACGAAGAGGACATTGCCCGCATTGTGTCGAAATGGACCGGCATTCCGGTGTCGAAGATGCTGGAGGGCGAAGTCAAAAAGCTGGTCAGCATGGAAGACCGGCTGCGGCAGCGCGTGGTCGGGCAGGATGCAGCCCTGGAGCGGGTGGCAAACGCCATCCGGCGATCGCGGGCGGGATTGAGTGATCCCAAGCGGCCGATCGGGTCGTTCATATTCCTGGGACCGACGGGGGTGGGCAAGACGGAGCTGGCACGGGCACTGGCGGAGTTTCTGTTCGACGATGAACATGCGCTGGTGCGCATCGACATGTCTGAGTACATGGAAAAGCATGCGGTGTCGCGGCTGATTGGCGCGCCTCCGGGTTATGTGGGCTACGAGGAAGGTGGGCAACTGACCGAGCAAATTCGGCGGCGGCCCTATGCGGTGTTGCTGTTCGATGAAATAGAAAAGGCGCATCCCGACGTGTTCAACGTGCTGTTGCAGATGATGGACGACGGGCGCCTGACGGATGGCAAAGGCCGCACCGTGGACTTCAAGAACACGGTCATCATCATGACCTCGAACCTGGGGTCTTCTTTCTTACAGGCCGAGGGTCTGCGCTCCGAGGCAGAGTTCAGTGAGGCCTCGCGGCAAGTGATGAACGCACTGCATGCGCACTTCAAGCCGGAGTTTTTGAACCGGGTGGACGACATCATCATCTTCAGGCCGCTGGGCAAAGAGCAGTTGGTGAAGATCATCGAGTTGCGGCTGGAGGATGTGCGGCGGCTGCTGGCGGACCGGAAGATTTCACTGGAGCTGACCGATGCGGCGCGGGAGTTGCTGTTTACCGAGGGCTTCGATCCGAACTTTGGAGCGCGGCCGCTGAAGCGGGCCATCCAGAAGCTGGTGCAGGACCCGCTGGCGATGAAGATTCTGGATGGCGAGGTGCTGCATGGCGACCACGTGATCGTCGATGCGGACAAAAAAGCCGGGAAGATGACGATCAAGGTCAGCCGGTACAGCACGAAGAAAGAAACGGCTAAAGCGTAAAACCGGGCCACGGATCGACACGGATTTTCACGGGTCGTTCAAGCGCATTATCCGTGTTAATCCGTGCAAATCCGTGGCTGTTTTAAAATAGACCGATGCCCTTTACCGAGCATTTCGACGTGGTTGTGGTGGGCGCGGGCCATGCCGGCTGCGAGGCCGCAATGGCCGCGGCGCGCATGGGGTTGAAGACTGCGCTCTACACGCTCAACGTCGACTTGATCGCGCAGATGTCGTGTAATCCGGCGATCGGCGGGATTGCGAAGGGGCACCTGGTGCGCGAAGTGGATGCGCTGGGCGGCATCATGGGCGAAATTACCGACGCGGTCGGCATTCAGTTTCGTCTGCTGAATACTTCGCGCGGACCGGCGGTGTGGTCGCCGCGGGCGCAGTGCGACAAGCAGGCTTACCGGCTGAAGATGCGGGAAGTGCTGGAGTCGCAGCCGAATTTGAAGATCAAGCAGGCGGAAGTGGCGGAGTTGATGGTAGAACCACCCTCCCCAATTTGTCATTCCGAGAAGCGCAGCGCCGAGGAATCTGCTTTTGTTAGCACCTCTGCGGAGCTTCGCTCCGCCTGGGCGGGCGAGACGCCCGCCCCTACACAAGCGAGGGTTTGCCGGGGCATCAAGCTGCGCGATGGCCGCACGGTCGGCGCCTCGGCGGTGATTGTCACTACGGGAACGTTTCTTAATGGATTGATTCATTGTGGCGAGCAACAGTATCCGGCGGGACGGTCGGGCGAACCGGCCGCAGTGCTGCTGGGAGAAGCTTTGAAGCAGCTCGGGCTACGAGGCTGCCGGTTGAAGACGGGCACGCCGCCGCGTCTGGACGGGCGGACGATTGATTGGTCAAAGTTTCAATTGCAACCGGGTGACGAAGATCCAACGCCGTTCAGTTTTCGCACCAAGCGCGTCGCGCACCATGATGGGCAAATTCCCTGCTACATTGCCTGGACGACCCCGGAGACGCAGCGCATCATTCGCGAAAATGTGCATCGGTCGCCGATGTATAGCGGGCAGATTCAGTCCATCGGACCGAGGTACTGTCCATCGATTGAAGACAAGATCGTGAAGTTTCCCGACAAGACGACCCACCAGCTTTTTCTCGAGCCCGAGGGACTCAATACTCACGAGATTTACGTGAATGGCATGAGCACCTCGCTGCCGGTCGAGGTGCAGCTGGAGATTTTGAAGTCGATTCCGGGCCTGGAGACGGCGGAGATGCTGCGTCCGGGATATGCGATTGAGTATGACTCGATTGATCCGACGGAACTGGAACGGACGCTGGAGACGAAGAAGATTGCAGGATTATTTTTGGCTGGCCAGATCAATGGGACGAGCGGCTACGAAGAGGCGGCGTGCCAGGGGTTGATGGCGGGCATCAACGCGGCTCTGAACGTGAAGCAAGAGCCGGCGCTGGTGCTGGACCGCACGGAAGCTTATACGGCCATCCTGATTGACGATCTGATTTCGAAGGGGACCAATGAGCCGTATCGGATGTTTACCTCGCGGGCGGAGTTCCGGCTACATTTGCGGATCGACAATGCCGACCGGCGATTGACGCCGAACGGGCGGCGGGTGGGATTGATCTCGGATCGGGCTTGGTCCGATTTTGAAGCCAAGCAAGTGCGGCTGGAGGGGATGAAGCAGTTGCTGGAGGGGACGAGGCTGACGAATGGGATGGGGGGAAGCATTTCGTCGGATGGCGACGGCATCGTCGGCCAGACGCTGGCACAGTTACTTAAGCGGCCTGAGATCACGATTGAGCAATTAGTCCCGATACTTCTCGAACTGAATGCGGAGTTTTTTCGGCGAAGGGGCGTGACTGCGGATGGCCTCTCGTCTGAAATCAGAAACGAACTTAGGTCGGTAGAGACGGAGATCAAGTACGAAGGCTACTTACAGCAACAGCAGCGGGCGATTGACCGGTTGAAAAAAGCCGAGCAGCGGACGATCCCCGACTGGTTTGATTATCAGTCAGTCAGCGGGTTATCGCGCGAGATGCAGGAAAAGCTGTTGAAAATCCGGCCGCGAACCATCGGCCATGCGTCGCGGATACCGGGAGTAACTCCCGCAGCGGTGTCGCTGGTGAACGTCTATATCGAGATACAAGGGCGCAGGCGGGAACAGGCCGCGGCCCTATAACTAACGCTACAAAATGAATGCAATAACTGGGCATTTCGTGCTTAAATGCCCGCATGATGTGCGCTGCTCGGATACTGTTGTTGCTTGCTCTGTCTCTAAGTCCACAACTTTTCAGCCAGCAGAACTGCCCCTTGCCGCCTTCGCTGACGCCAACCACCGCCGGGACGAACATTTTCACGGAGCAGCAGGAAGTCTATCTCGGCGATGTGATGGCGGAGCATGTTTCGCAGACTGTGACCATTCTTCACGATGACGCACTGACCGAGCACATCCGGCAACTGGGCACGCAGTTGATTCGCTATCTGCCACAAACGAAGCTTCATTTTCAATTCATGCTGGTGGATTTGCCCGAACCCAACGCGTTTAGCCTTCCCGGCGGCAGAGTCTATATATCGCGGAAGATTGTGGCTCTGGCCCATAACGACGATGAGCTCGCGGGAATTGTGGCGCACGAAATGGGACACATTGTGACTCATCAGGGTGCGATCAGCATGACCCGGCTTCTGCAACAGACGATTGGCGTCACTCAGGTGGGCGATGCGGCCGACATCACGAACAAATACCATCAATATCTCGAAAGTTTCCGTCGCAGCGGGAAGCGGCCGGGCGGAGAGGAAGAAGGTCATCAGGAAATTGCCGATCAGGTCGCTGTCTTTGCCGTGGCAAGGGCCGGTTATTCACCGCAGGCGTATATCGACATATGGGACCGCTTCAACGAAACTCACGGCAAGACGGGAAGCTGGTTCTCCGATTTCGTGGGTACCACGAAGCCCTCGGAGCGGCGCCTGCGCGAGATGCAGAAGAATCTGGCAGTGTTGCCGCGGGGGTGCGCGGATATCAGGCCATCGACAGATGTAGCGGCGTTCAAGGAATGGCAAGCCAGGGTGATTGCGGCCAAGAGCGTAAAGGAAGAATCGCTGCCGGGGCTCTTATCGAAGCAGACGCTTCCACAGCCGCTTCGGCCTGACATCTATGCTTTGAAGTTCAGTCCGGATGGAAAGTATGTGCTCGCGCAGGATGACGGCGGCATCCATGTTCTGAGCCGTGAACCATTCGCGTTAGTTTTCTTTATTGATGCCCCCGACGCCTATCCAGCGACCTTCAGCCTGGACTCTCACACAGTGAGTTTTTACAGCTCCGCGTTTCGGGTAGAAACCTGGGACATTCAAAGCCACGAACGAAGTTCGGTGCGCGAGGTCCTGCTGAACGAGCCTTGCCTGCAAAGCCAGCTTTCTTACGATGGCAAAAACCTTGCCTGCCTGAAAGCCGATTATTCGCTCACGTTGCTCGACGTGGCGAACGGAGGAACACTCATTACCCGGCCGCATTTCCTTGAAACCGAGGTCGGTTTCACGATGTACGTGTACGCGGTGAACGCCATCCACAACCGGCAGCTGATTCACATGGCGTTTTCTCCTGATGGCCGCTATTTTCTGGCGGGCTCGCACAGCCAGGTGCTGACGTATGACCTTCAGCAGAAAATGGAGGCCAGCTTTCCAGGTTCGATTCGCGACGTAATCAAAGGCAGTTTCGCCTTTGTTGGGTCCGATCGAATTGCGGGCGTTAACATGTTTTACGGGGCAAGTTCTCCTCTGTTGCAATTTCCCAAGGGCAACCACATCGCGGAGCTGCCGCTCAGCCCGATGAGCGGTATCGGCGCAGCGGGCCACGGCAATTATCTGCTGATTTCACCGATTAAGGACCACCCGCTGGGAATCATGAGCATCGATCGGCGGGTTGTGATGGCCGAATTCAAACATGCAGCCGGCGATATTTATGACAATTGGATCCTCAGCGAACGCAACGACGGCGAGGTTGCGCTTTTCGATCTGGGCAGCAAACAGAACCTCGGCGCGATCCAGCTCAACCAATCGCATCTTGGCCGCCTGAATTCGGCAACTGTAAGCCAGGATTTCGACCGGCTGGCAATTTCCACCGCGAGCCGTGGCGCCATATGGGACCTGAAACGCAATTCGCGGGTGCAGCTGACCCGCAACTTTCAAGGCGGATGGTTCGCCCCCGACGACTCGCTTTATGTCGATTTCCCAAAATTCGAAAAAGACGAACGCGCAATCTGGAAACTGAACTCCAGTGGTACCGCGAACAAGCTTTACGAAATCGACGAAAAACACTGCCGGCAGGCTGGACCCTACTTGTCTTGCGTCGAATCGCAGCACCCGATTTTTGGACGAGGGAAGGATTTAACTGTCGAAATTGAGGACCTGTTGACCCAAAAGCCGGTGTGGACAAGATATTTCCCCAAAGATGTACCGGTTGTGAGTTTAGAAGGATCCAAGAATGTGCTTTTGGCCTGGTCTTTGGCCGAGGGCAGTGGTCGCGACGAACTTGAGAAATATCCGGACTTGAAAAGCAAAGCGGAACACGAGGACTTCCTGGTGGAGGTTCTCGATCTCGAAAAAGACAGTCTGCTTTATAAGATGCTCCTGAAGACCGGAAAGCGCTCATTCGGAGTAATTGACGCGGAAGTGGATGGTTCGTGGATCCTGATCAGGGCGACGGGCGACCAGAGCCTTGTGTATTCGCTGTCCACCGGAGAGGAGAAAGCGCACGTTTTTGGCCGCAGTGCGATACTTTCGGCCACAGCCGGCAAGTTCGCCGCCCTGAATCCTTCCGATCAGATCAGCTTTTATCAACTCGAAAACGGAAGTCTGATCAAGCAGCTTGCGTTTTCCAGTCCGGTGGCGCTCGAGAAATTCTCAGCCGACGGAAAACGCATGTTCGTTCTGACTCGCGATCAGACGGTTTACGTCCTTGATGTTGGCGCATTGCAAAATGCGGGTGCTGCGGCGGGGCCATCGACGGCAGCAGTGACTCCGGTTGTGCATTAAACTGGCCCAAGCAGTATTCTGCGGAGTCGGTGATGACCTCTTATACCCAGATTGACAGCCCGGTGGGGCCACTGCTTTTCGTTGGCGATGAAGCCGGTCTGCGGCAGATTCTTTTCGTGAAGGGCAGACATGCCGCAAAGCCGGATCCCGATTGGCAAGAAGACGCGAAGCCGTTCAAAGAAACGATTGCTCAATTGCGCGCATATTTCGCCGGCGAACGTGAGGCCTTCAATTTAACGCTCGCGCCGGAAGGGACAGAATTCCAGCAACAGGTGTGGAAGCGGCTGTGCGAGATTCCTTATGGGGAGACGACGTCTTACGGAGAAATCGCCAGGCGAATTGGCAACCCCCAGGCTTCGCGGGCGGTCGGGCTGGCCAATGGGTCGAATCCGATCCCGATTGTGATTCCCTGCCATCGCGTGATTGGGAGCAACGGCAAACTGACGGGGTACGGCGGCGGATTGGCGATCAAAGAGAAACTGTTGGCGCTGGAGAGGAAACAACTGACGTTGCTGTAAAATGACACCGAGGACGTTCTAACCTGATGCGGTTTGTGCTGGCTTTCATTGCTCTCTTCGGCTTCGTAGCTTCTGGTCTCGCGCTGCGGGAACATTACCGGACGGATACGTCCCCTTGCAGCATCAACGAACATTGGGACTGTGGGATCGTCAACCATAGCCCGTTCGCGGTGCTGGCAGGCGTGCCCGTGGCGCTCATTGGCATGACCGGATATGTGCTTATCGGGACACTGGCGCTAAGGCGCGCCTATCGCCTGCTGTTGGCCGCGGCCGTGATGGGACTGGCGTTTTCGCTGTATCTGGCGCACGTGGAGGCTCACATCCTGGGGGTGTGGTGTGTTTATTGCGTCGCGTCGCTGGCGGCGATCTCCTTGCTAACCTTGATGACCTTTGGAACAATTGTGGTTTCGCGCCCGCAGCGCTCGGGAACGAGCTAACTATGATCAAGACTTTGGTTCGAGTTGCATCCGCGGCTGCTCTGCTTGCTTCCCTGGCCTCTGCGCAGGAAGCTGTCAATCCCGCGCTTCGTCCGCCCAAGGGGGCGCCGATCGCCCTGGTAGTTTTCGAAGACCTGCAATGTCCGCAGTGCAGGCGTGACGCCCCGCTGGTGGCGCAAGCAGCAAAGACTTACAAGATTCCCGTAGTTCGCCACGACTTCCCTTTGCCCATGCACAACTGGTCGTACCAAGCCGCGGTGATTGCTCACTACTTCGACAGCCGCTCGAAAGAGCTGGGGGTGGAGTTCCGAGATTACATTTTTGAGCACCAGCCGGAGATCTTTCCTACGAACCTGCAGCAATTCGTGGAGAGGTTCGCTGCCGATCACAAGGTCGATTTGCCTTTTGTGGTTGATCCCCAAGGCAAGTTCGCGGCCGAGGTGAACACGGAGCGGGCGTTGGGAATCGCGCTGCATCTTGACCACACACCGACCATCTACGTGGTCAGCAGCAACCCGAAGGGGCGGCCGTTTGCCGAGGTAAAGGAGCCCAGCAGCGAGCTGTTCCAGATGATCGATGCGATGAAACGCGGGGAGTGAAGGGGCGGCAAGTCCAAACCTAAAGGCTAATCACAGGAGACACAGAGGGGAAATCAGCCACGGATTTCCGCCGGCCGGCAAAGAAGCTTTCATCGCAGCGATCGCGGAGAACTTCCGCAGAGAGTGCCGGGAAAAGCCGGCTGTTGTCAACCCCTTTCGAAGGCGTGTTTCTTTTCCAGCTCTTCGAGCGCCGCGCGCATGTCGGATTCGAACTGTTCCGCGCGATCCATGAGGGCAGGTTCGGCTACGGCAAAATCATTTTCCAGTTTAATCAGCTTTTGGTGTTCGAGTTTGCGGGCGATTTCCAAAATACGGGCTGGTGTGGTTTCCACGTAGAGGGCCTCGGTGGGATCTCCGAGCCAGACGGTTCCTCCCACCAGGCGAGCCTGCCAGTACACCTTTCGGGCCAACATCCGCAATATGTCTTCATCGCTGGCCCGGCCAAAAACCCATTTATTGCGTTTGAAATCCCAATGGCGGCTGGAGAAATTCACCGGCACCAGCTTGCCCGACTTCACGAACTCCAGTTGCCGGCGGTCGACTTCTTTGCGAAGAGAATTGATCACGGGGCCTTCGGCGTCTTGTGGTTCCAGCGAGGGCATGACCTCGCGCACGGTGGCGGAGAGGTTCACGGCCACGGGCGCGTGCAGTCCTGAGGAGTTCTCGAGAAGTACGTCGGCGTGCAGAAAGAAGAAGTCGGCGCCTGAGGTAGATTTGCGGAACGGCCACTCCAGGTGGAAGGCGAGCGGCAGACCGGCAAGGGTCACGTAGATAGTCTTGCGGTTGGTCACGATGATTTTGGCGGATATTCTACCGGAAAGTGGTGTGGGATGAGGGCTGCGGAGGTGAAAATCGTGGGTTTTGTCCCACAGTTTAGGGTCTTGGTTCGTGCCCGGGGAGATACGGCTTTGCGGTGGATTGGAATGGCATGGCCGAAGCCATGGCCTCCCGAAACGCGCCCAGAACGGAGTTCTTGCGTAGCCGCAGTTTAGATGCCGACGGAAGCGGCGCGGGTGAGTGGGGCTTCGGAACCCCCAAAAGTAGCGATCTTTGCCAGCACCGCCTCGATGCTGCAACCGGTGTCCAGATTGGCGTCTACGGCTGGGTGACGCTCGCCATCGGTGTGCATCACCAGTACGCGTGTGGTCTGGTTGGCTTTCTTCACCATGTAAGCGAGATGGTGACGGTCGTTCTTACTGAGGGTGGGTCCGAGAATCACTAGATCAAAATTTCCCCGGCGCAGCGCTTCCTGGACGGTCCTGCGATCCGGGGCGGTTTCCACCTGGTAACCCGCTTTTTGAATGGAGGCGGCTTGCGAGGCCAATATTTCTACATCACCCTCGCTGTAAAGAAGTTTCAGTTTTGAGGCCGACTTTGCCGCGTTCGCCATGTGGTCAGGTCCCGCCTTCCTTGTGCCTTGTCACGTTAGCAACGCAGGGGAGGAAAGAGAACATCACCGAAGACCAAGCACGATCGGCGCAGGGTTGCCCGGGCGGAAATAAGGCTCTTTTCGGAAAAACGTTGATCACAGAGGCCACAGGGGAACACAGAAGAAGGCGGTTGGCTATGGATGTGCGTGGATCAACGTGGTTTCACAGAGCCCGGGCGGCTAACTGCAGCCAACCGCTTTTTCCCTCTCGCACGCCAAGACTCCGACGTACAATTGACCTGTCGAAACGGGGACCTATCCAGGGAGGACTTCTACATGCGCGCGCCGGCAATTTGTATTGTCGTTCTCGGGCAAGTGCTCGTTGCCAACGCAGCTTACGCTCAGAAGCAGGATGCGGATGCGCACACGGCAACCGCCTTCTGCGACTTCGATGACAATCAAGAGATCAGCGTGCGTTATAACAGTGCGACGGGCACGTCCAAGGAGGAACCGCGCAACGGCAAAGTGTGGCTTCCAGCAGGGAGTGCCCTGACGCTGTTTGTGGGAGCCCCAGTCAGCCTCAACAACACCCCAATTCCGGTCGGTGCGTACAGCGTTTACATCATCCCCAACCGGAAGGAATGGACGCTGGTCGTGAACAAGAACGTCACCCCCGGCGCGGCCTACGATCAGGCGCAGGATGTCGCCCGAGGAGCGATGGAACTGGGCGAAGTGGATTCACCGCCCGGGCAACTGCAGGTTTCGTTTGCGCATGTCGGTCCCAAACAGTGCAGCATCCGCCTGTACTACGGCAAAATCGGAGCCTTCGCGGAGTTCGCGGAGAAGTAGCCGTCCGAGGACCTGTCGAGCGGGGCTCGGTCAGGCGGCGTGCTGGTGCGGGATCATGTTCTTCAGCGGCTTTTTCCGGAACACGACTTTTACGCCCTGCCGCCATCTTTCGTCAATCCCCAGAAACTCCCATTGGATGCGTGGCGAAAAATAGTGCAACAACGTGTCGGCGGAAGGATGCACATGCAGGGCCGGGGCGACCAGGAATAGCAGCGGCTGAGCCGGGTTGAGTTCGCGAAGCGGAAAGTACCCGAAGCGCTGGAACTCACCGCGAGCATGGTGCCAGGCCACGCGCGACCAATAATCCAGGCCCTGCAATGGCAGGTGAATGTCTTCATCGGCCTTGAGTTCGACCACAGTGAGGCGGCCGGTTCGGGTCACGGCCAGTACATCGATCATGGCGCGGTCGGCGGCGGAAAAGGCGGGCACTTGGGAATAGAAGCACGCCGGATCAAGTTGTTCATCCACGCCAGAAACATTTTGGATCACAAGGGATTCGAGCCAGCGTTCGGGATGCAGCCGCCACAGCGGGTGGTCGCGCGGACCCTGGGGGTGGCGGACTTCGCCAATGCTGCGCACCCACTGCGTAAAGCGGGCGAGGTTGGCCTGGCAGAGAACGGTTTCCTGGGCGCCAGTACCAAAGACAATTTCGGGTGTGCTGTGCAAGGACTCGGGGTCGTGAGCGAGCCGGGCGCGGGCGAACTCCAGGCCGTGACAGCGAAAGGCGATTTCGGCAGGCGACAGAACGGCGATTTCTGCCTCGGGCATGAGGGCCTGAATCTGCGCCATGGGAGCGGCGAAGCGGTTCCGGGTGCTGGATTCGTCGGTAGAGTGCACCAGCCGGGTGTCGATGTTGCCGCAGTCAGAAATCTCTAACTCTCGAAGGCTGCCATCGCGTTCTTCAAGTTCGTACAAGCACCACTTGGCGGCTTGCGAATTCAGGTGGGCCATACGCCCTCGGGTCAAGGCCGCGGAGTTGGCGGGCAAGAACAGTTTTAACCCCTCGACCAGGAATTTGTTCGCCTGGCTTTGGCGGCAGGCGTCGAGCCACAAGATGCCAAAGGTAAGGGCAGCATCGATGGAAGCCTGGGTTTCCTGCGCGTTCACTCCCAGAACGGCGAATGCCGACTGACCTTGATGCAGTAATCCACGGGAATAGATAGGGCCGAAGGAGCGCTCGAGGTCCATTGACGTACGCAGCGGAGCTGCTTGGAAGGACGGGAACCAGTGTTGCAGGGTTCGCTGCAAGATACGTTGATAAGCGAGGCGAGCCAGGCGTTTGGTGGTGGGCGAGCGACGGTCGCGTTCGCGAAAGATTTCCAGCTTACCGGGACGAGATTGGCCGAGGCGCTGCACGGCGAGGCGAAGCGTCTCGTTCTTGACTTCAGCTTCGATAACCCGGCGCACGACGTTGCGCTCCGGGGACCAGACGTGCAGCAGACACTTGTTGTGTTCTCCAGAGATGGAATATTTCGACTGCGCCAAATCAAAGAGCACGGTACTGTCTTCAAGGATGACAGCACTTTCCGCAGTGTTGAGGAAGTCTTCCAGGGTCCGGGTGAGCTGTTCGGGGGTCATGAGGGAAGATTGTTTCAGGAGACCGATTGTGCGTCTGTGACGAGTGACCATCGAGTGGGCGGGGCCGAAACTTTGTAAACTCGAACCACAGGAGGCCCAGGGATCACAGGGGAAAGCATGGGGCTATGGGATAATGAAGGCACCCCGCATGGAGCCGTTCCCGGCCCGCGGGCATCTAATCGGTAAGTATTTAATGGACATGGACAGAAACCGGTTCTTTTTCGAGCATTACGGGCTGACGGAGCGCGATCTGGAGCGCTATTTGGCGGCGGCCTTGTCAGCGGGCGGCGATTATGCGGACCTGTATTTTGAGTATCTTTCCTCAACTTCGCTGATGGTGGATGAGTCGATGGTGAAGTCAGCGTCCCAAGGCATTTCAGCGGGATGTGGAGTGCGGGTGATTTCCGGGGAGCGCACGGGATACGCCTACACCGACGATCTCTCCGCCGAACGCATTTTGCACGCGGCGCGTACCGCGGCTTTGATTGCCAGCGGGCCGGCGAAGGCTCCCAGCGTGGGTTTCCAGGAGAAAGCGGCGCGGAGCTTGTATCCGGTGACTTTGCCATCCGTCGATGCGGAGATCACTGCGAAAGTCGAACTGGTGATGCGGGCGGACCAGGCGGCGCGGGCCTACGATGCGCGAATCAAGGAAGTGCGGGCGAGTTATGCCGATGAATTGCGCAACATTCTGGTGGTGGGATCGGATGGAACGTTCGCCGAGGACTCACAACCCCTGGCCCGCTTGAACGTGGCCTGCATCGCCAAGACTGAGGGCAATTCGGCTCGAGGAAGTGCGGGCGGCGGCGGGCGAGTGGCGCTGGATTTCTTTTTTGGCGAGAAAACACCGGAGTATTTTGCCAAAGAAGCGTCGCGGCAGGCGGTTTTACAACTCGACGCGCGGGAAGCTCCGGCGGGCGAGATGGAAGTGGTCTTGGGACCGGGCTGGCCGGGGGTGCTGCTGCACGAGGCGGTCGGGCATGGGTTGGAAGCGGACTTCAACCGCAAGCAGACTTCGGCGTTTGCGGGGTTGATCGGCAAGCGCGTCGCCAGCGAGAAGTGCACGGTGGTGGACAACGGGACCATGCCGTGGCGGCGGGGTTCACTCAACGTGGACGACGAAGGCAACGCCACGCAGGACACGGTTTTGATCGAAAAAGGAATTCTGAAGGGCTATTTGAGCGATAAGTTGTCGGCGAAGTTGATGGGCATGGCCAACACGGGCAATGGCCGGCGCGAGAGCTACGAACATATCCCCATGCCTCGCATGACGAACACTTACATGCTGGCGGGGCAGGACGATCCGCATGACATTGTGCGTTCGGTGAAGCGCGGGGTGTATGCGGTGAACTTCGGCGGCGGGCAGGTGGACATCACCAATGGCAAGTTTGTGTTCTCGGCCTCGGAAGCTTACCTGATTGAAGACGGGCAGATTACGGCGCCGATCAAAGGCGCGACGCTGATTGGAAATGGGCCGGATGTGCTGACCCGCGTGTCCATGGTGGGCAATGACCTGAAACTGGACGAGGGCGTCGGAACTTGCGGAAAAGATGGCCAGGCGGTGCCGGTGGGAGTGGGTATTCCGACGATCAAAGTGGACCGGCTGACGGTGGGCGGAACGGC
>Ga0335079_10003392_pt1 | contig 18436 bp, 17 predicted proteins | sample Lox_Sample_33_FD_206719 | JGI IMG/M metagenome (GOLD analysis project Ga0335079, IMG submission 206719) | Soil microbial communities from Loxahatchee National Wildlife Refuge, Florida, United States - Lox_Sample_3.3 | ecosystem: Environmental > Terrestrial > Soil > Wetlands | place: USA... | reverse complement strand
GCCTAGAACCGGCGATTTGCGTGGAAATGAGGCTCGATGCCTTCGAACGCAGCAGCGCTTGTCGCTGCTTTGGAAAGGTCACGACTGCATCGTTGAGATACAAAGCATCAGGGCACGACTTTGGTCCTGCCGAAAGGCTCGCATAACAATGAGGGCTTTAGTCCCTGAGAGAGATCTACCGTCCCTCCTCAATTCGTCGAAACACTAGCGATCAAGGGCGGGTCCGTCGCAGCGGATGTCCGCCCTTCTTCATTTGTTTGCAACTTGGAGCTTGATTCCGGACCGATGGCGCACATTCGACCCACTCCGCGGCAATACTTTATCCTCGGGCTCGTCGCCATCTCCGCACCTCTCGGCGACACCTTCCTCTCGCGTGGCATGACTGCCCTGCCGCCCATCTCGCTGGCTCACCCTTTCTCCCTGATCAGCGCCGTATTCACACCCTGGATCTGTGCCGGCATCGCGTTGCTCATCGCATTTTTCGCGAGTTATCTAACGGCGCTCTCCTGGGCCGACCTCACCTACGTTCTCCCCGCCACCGCGTTCGGCAATGTCATCGTTGCGTTGCTTTCGAAATACTGGCTGCACGAAACCATCTCCTGGCAACGCTGGGCCGGAATCGCGCTCATCACCGTAGGCGTCGGCTTCGTGGCGCAGGGACCGTCGTTGACCGAGCGGCCGGCACAGACTCCCGAGCCCGCAGCCGGTGTAACGGAGGGCCAGCTGCGATGATCCTCGCTGCTTCGGCGTCCGCGTTCTGGGCGGCGTCCGGAATGATTGCCGCCATCGTGCTAACCTCCACCACCGGTGAAGTGCTGACCGCTGCCGCCATGAAATCCATTGGCGACCTCGACGAGATCCGTGCCAGGTCAGGCTTCGCGGGCGCCATTCGCGCTGTCATCACCTGCCCTCTCTTCTTCGTCGGAGTCTTTTTCCTCGCGCTTGCCTTCTTCGCTCTCCTCTTCGCGCTCAATCATCTTGACCTAAGCCTCGTCGCCCCCGCATCAGCATCCCTGACCCTCGTGACCAATGCCATCGCCGGCAAATATTTCCTCCACGAAAATGTCGACAGCCGCCGCTGGGCCTCCGCCGTTCTCGTGTGCGTTGGGGTCTACCTTCTTGCTCACTAAGGCTCCCGAAGAGCCCCCATAGCTGTCGTTAACAAGCACCCCCCAGGGGGCATTGATACTTTTGGGCTGCCGGCTACGAGCTCTTGGTTGGAGCGAACAGTCTCATCAGTCCGCGCGGCTTCAGGTCCGGTGCCAGGAACTTCCGCGCATCTCCGGCCATTGCGCACAACTCGTCCGCCGCAATGTGCCCCGATCGCGCCGCGCTCTCCATCGTGGAAGGCCAGCCAGTCGCAACCCAGTCCCCCGCAAGGAGGCAGTTCGCCCACGGAGATGTTGACGGCGGACGGCTGTTGTCGATCCCCGGCGGCACCCCAAAGGTCGCGCGAACCTCCTTCACGAGCGCAGCTTTTTCAAGCTTTGCCGTCTTCACTTCCGGAAAAAACTCGGCCAGCTCACTCAGCCCCTGATCAATTGCCTCCTTGCGCTCCCGGGCCGCAAACGCCCGCGACGCCGACTGCACCAGTTCGAGGTAGCTACCCTTGTGCTCGCGCCACCCCTGCAACACGCTCTTGTTGTACATCCAGTGAATCTCGCGATCGAGCAGCACCGCATGCGGCAAATCGGTGATCTGCCGATCCAACCAGAGATGCACGCTGCAAATCGGCCAGTGCGTAAACGACTCCGCCTGCCGTGCGAGTTTCTCTGAGTGTGGTGCAGGAGGCAGATGCGGCAGCAGCTGCCGCATCGCTTCGAACGGCAGCGCAATGACCAGGAACTCCGATATCACCGTTCCCGTACGCGTATGTACCGACCATTCCGCAACCGCCTCGTCCCACTCTGCCGATTCCACGCTGCTGTTCAGATGCACCGTCGAGCCGCGCTCTTCCAGGAACGCCTTCGCCGCTCCGTACAGCTCGCTCAGCGGAACCGAACTCATTCCCATCCTGCCTGCCTCAGCCGAGTTCATGAACAGTTCCCGAATCACCTTCGCCGCGTACGGAACAGCTATCGCGTCGAGATCGGCATTCAGTGCGCTGGCAATCACCAATCGCCAGAATCGCTCGATCGTGCCGGGTGTCTGCCTGTGCCTTCGCAGCCACTCACTCAGCGTCTCCGTGCTCTCAGACGCAACTGGCTTCATCATCGCCTGAAATGCCCGTGCCAGCGCCAGTTTGTCCTCTCGCGTGAATGCCGCAGCCGTGAGCAGTTTCGGCGCACCGTGCAGGGGCGCCGGAAGCCACGACGGTCCAAGCCGCGAGCGCCGTCCGCCCGGCTCGATCATCGTCATCTCGCTTGTCCAGTGGATCTTGTTCTCCACGCCGATGCGCTGATAGAACGCGATGAGATTCGTGCAGCAGCCAAACAGCACATGCTGGCAGTTGTCGATAACCTCGTTGACCCCCGGATGCAAATACGACGATGCCCGCCCACCCAGGTAACCGCGCCGCTCAACAAGCTGCACTCGATACCCTGCCTCGGCCAGCGCACATGCCGCACTCATGCCGGCCACCCCGCCGCCCACTACGGTAACGGTCCGACGTTCGACTTGATGTGGATCTACTTGCAAGATTCTCTCAGGGACCGACGCTCTCTTCGAAAGCAATAGACTGCCGGCATAATTGAGTTATGCCCTAAGACGAATGCGAAGTTGTCATCCATTTGCAATTCATTCATCCGAACACTCTCGCAAAGGCAACCCGTGCGATTCCCGCACTCAGAATCCCGACCTTCTGCACAGTAGGAACGCTGGCCCGCCTGGAAAACACGTCGTAGTCCGCGCCTTCGATTCGCCGAAGCAGCGCGTGGTAAATCGAAACCAGCACCCACAGCGCCGGTCTGCTCTCACGATCGATCAGAGGCAGCAGCTTGTCTGCAGATGCGTAATACGCTTCCGCTCGTTTCCCAATCACACCCAGCAGCCTCCGCTCATTGGTCGACGGCGACGAACCCTTCTCCCGGTGAAGAACCGACTCGAGCGCCACGTTGTGCGCAGCAAGATCCTCGAGCGGCAGGTAGACACGTCCTCGCTCCGCGTCTTCCGCCACATCGCGCAGGATGTTCGTCAACTGAAACGCCACACCAGTCTCTTCCGCCAGCTTCTCCGCGGCAGAATCTGTATACCCAAAGATCCGGATGCACACCAGACCCACCACCGAAGCCACCAGGTAGCAGTACTGGTAAAGATCGGCGAATGTTGCGTAAGTATCCGGCCCGGCCGCATTGTCGGCCCTAAGGTCCGACGTCGTCCCCTCGATTAGCTCATCCAGAAGAATCAGAGGAATCTTAAATCGCTTGGTCGCATCCCGGACTGCGACAAATACCAGATCATCTGTAGCACCACCCTCCGCAGCGCGGTGCCAGTCGCGTTGCCACTGTTCCAGCTTCCGCCGGCGCTCGTCCCGCGCCACGCTTTCATCGTCAGACAAGTCGTCCGCCATGCGCATAAAGGCGTAGATTGCGCAGATCGCGTTCCGGCGCGCCTCAGGAAGTGCGACAAATGCGTAGTAGAAATTCTTGGCTTCCCGTTTGGCGATTGCCCTGCAGGTTGCATAGGCCTCGTCCAGTGTGATCGCTTGCGGCATCACTTGCGTCAAGCAGCCTTCCCTTTTGCTCCTGATCCCAGGCGCAGGAACGGCAGAAACTTCCCGCTCACCGCGCGCAGTGCAAGCTGCAGTTTAGTACGTTTCGAGATCGCCGGCCGTGAGCTCAGCACATCAAAGTCCTGCTGCTCGATCGCATTCAGAATCTCGAGACCCCCTCGGCTGAAGAGATCCAGGTCCACCGCTAGATCGCGATTGACCATTCTGATCAGCGGCAGTCCTTCGTGGAACAATCTCCGTGCGTACTCAACCTCATACTTCAGCAGTCCCCGAAACTCCGGCGTAGCAATTCCCTTCTCGATCGTCGCATCGCTCACGCCGAAACGGCGCATATCCTCTTGTGGCAGGTAAACCCGATCCTTGGTCCAGTCCACGTGAACATCCTGCCAGAAGTTAGCAAGCTGCAGAGCCGAGCACGTAGCATCAGACAACCGGAACCGTTCCTCATCCGAATACCCGCACGTGTAAAGAACCAGCCGCCCCACAGGATTCGCCGAATACCGGCAATACCCCAGCACATCCTGCATCGTCGCGTAGCGCGTGACCACCTGGTCCTGCCTGAAAGCCGTCAGCAGATCCGCAAAAGGCTCCTTCGGAATCGAGCACGCGCGGATGGTCTCTGCCAGCGCCACAAACACCGGATGCCGCGCCCGCCCCTCGTAGCAGGCCTCCAGTTCCCGTTCCCAAAGATCGAGCAGAGCCAGCGATTGTGCGGTGTCCCCGACCTCGTCGCCCAGGTCGTCCGACACGCGGCAGTAGGCGTAGATGGCATGAAAGTGCGGCCGCAGCCTCTCCGGCAAAAACCACGTGGCTACATGGAAGTTCTCGTAATGCGTCTCCGCCAGATGCTTGCACCAGGCAAGCGCTTCCTCCACCGTCGGAGCCTTTTCAGGAATTCGATAGCTCGCAGGCAGCGCATCCCACCCACGCGCAATCAGTTCTTCTCGCGCGGCATCGCTTTCCGGGTGCAGGGCTGCGGTGCTCATCACTTATTAGGGTACAATCGCAGTCTTGATCTCGCTCGAGCGGTTCATCAGCTTCTCAAAGACGCGATTCAGTTCGTAAAGGTGCGCGCGACCGGTAATGAAGGCCCCTGCCTGGAAGTTGCCGCTCGCAATAAGTTCGAGCGATTTTCGACAGATAGCCGGTGTGTGGTGAAACGTCGCGCGCAAGGTGATGTCGCTGTAGTGAATCCGGTTCGTGTCGAGGGTCACGCGCGTGCCAACAGCGCATCCACCAAAGAAGTTCACCGTCCCACCTTTGCGCACCATCTCCACAGCCTCTTCCCACGCCTCGGGAAGACCGACCGCCTCAATCGCAATATCCACACCGCGCTCTTTCGGCGTCAGAGCCCGGGTATCACGGATGGCCTTGCGAATACTGGTCGCCTGCACCACGTGAGTCGCGCCCAGCTGCTTCGCCGCCTCCACTTGCCCATCGTGCTTCACAATGGCGATTGTTTCGCATCCTGCCAGCGACGCTACGTGCAGCATCATCAGGCCCAGCGGGCCGCCTCCAATCACTGCAACGATTGCTCCCGGATACGGCTTGGAATCCTCAAATCCATGCACTGCGCAAGCCAGGGGCTCGGTGAGAGCCGCATGCTCCAGCGGCACGTGATCCGGAACACGTAGGGTGTTCTTCGCAACGATACGCGACGGGATACGGATGAACTCCGCGTATGCCCCATTGTTGAACAGCAGATCATCGCAAAGGTTCTCCTGCCCGTGCTGGCAGAAGTAGCAATGCCCACATGGCGCCGAGTTCAACGCGACCACTCGGTCGCCTGGAGCAAAGTTCTTGACTCCCTCCCCCGCTTCCACAACCGTGCCGGCCAGTTCATGCCCAAACAGGGCCGGAGGAACAATCATTCTCGCGTGATACCCGCGGCGAAAAACCTTCAGGTCAGTGCCACACGTAAGAGCCGCGCCGACGCGCACGATGATCTCACCCACCTCGGCCTTTGGCACCGGAACGCTCTCGATGCGAATATCCTCACGTCCGTGAAGAATCGCAGCCTGCATGGTGACCTTGCCGTGATGGATCGCCGTTTCGACCGTTGCACGGCCGTGGTGCAGCGCACTCTCCACAGTCGCGCGCCCATGATGAAGAGCGTCTTCAACCGCGGCGCGGCCATGTTCAATTGCAGTTTCGACGGTGGCCTTGCCGGCCTCAATCGCGGTTTCGACCGTAGAGCGGCTGCGCTTGATTGCGTCTTTTACCGTGCCTGGCATTCAGGCACCCCCTACTCTGCCCCTGAACCCGCAACAGGCTCAATCATAATCTTCATCGAGTCGGCTTTGGGGTGCGATGCAACATCGATCGCCGCCACTGCCTGTTCCAGCGGAAAACGATGACTTACGAGTTGCGTCAGGTCGAATCCGTTGCGGTAACCGCCAAACACCAGCTCGGTCACCTCATCGAGAATGGCAAACGAGGACGAATAGGACCCCATCAAGGTCTTCTCGTCCATACAAACCACCCCTGGGTCAAAAGTCGCGTCGCCACGCTGCGTCTGCGCAAACAGCATCACCTTGCCCCCGCAGCGGGTCGCATCCATCGCGGTCTTGATCAGCGCATTTCCACCGACGGCCAGTATCGCCGCATCCGCACCGCGACCCTCTGTCTCTGCATGGACGCGCTCTACCACGTTTTCGCTGCCTGCATGAATCGGCTCGTTGAGCCCGTACTTCGCGGCGATCGCGTGTCGTTCCGGATAGAGGTCCGAGGTCAGCACCCGGGCTCCTGTCCGGCTGGCCAGCACCGCGTGCATCAGCCCGATCGGCCCCTGTCCGATCACCAGAACCGTATCATCAGCCCGCAAGTTCAGCATCTTCACGCCCTTGAGCACCGTATTTACCGGCTCCACAAAAGCGGCTTGCTCAAATGGCACTCCGTCCGGGATCGGCACGACCCCGCAGCTCGAAGCCACCCAGTCCATCACGCGAATATACTCCGCGAACCCGCCGCCCGAAGGCTCAAACCCAGCAGTGACACCAACTTTCTTGTAGAGCGGGCACTGCGCCGGCGTTCCCTTCCGGCAGTAGTAGCACTCGCCGCACGGAACGTGATGGTGAACCACCACCCTCTCGCCACCCTTGAACCGCGACTCTCCCTTCCCAACCGCAACCACTGTTCCCGACATCTCATGCCCGAAAATCCGGGGCGCAGAATGCGAACCCGTATGGATCTTCTTCAGATCCGTTCCGCAAATTCCACAGGTCGCGATCTTGACCAGCAGCTCCCCCTCCCCGATCGTCGGCACCGGGACCGTTTCTACACGCATGTCATTGATTCCACGATAAACAACGGCGCGCATTGTTGAGGGGATCCGGCTTGCAATCTGGCTTTCAGCGTTCGTGGTTTGGGTAGCCATTCCTGGTTGGGTGACCTCACTCATTCAGAAGTTCGTGCAACCGCTCCGCAATGCTCTGGGAAGCCTTTCTGCTATTCTCGCCCATCCCGACCAGCCCAGGCCAGAACCGGGGCCGCACGAGAGCATAAAGAACAAACTTTGGGGTCTGGAATTGTCCTGCTGAATCGATAAACCGATTGAAATCAGGCAGTTTGGCATCCGGCGCGTCACTCACTCCTTTTACGCAGTAAAACGGAATCCCCCGCATCGCCGCCAGCCGGGCCACCGCAGCCGCCTCCATATCCACCAGGTCAGCCTTGTAAGCAGATGCCAGCCGCCGCTTCTCCCCCTCATCCGCTACCCGCGGACTCGTCACCACCCAGTGCTCCCCCGCGCCGGCCTCGCAGTTGAAACGCTCTCCGGTCCTCGCGTCGAACACCCCGGCCGCGTTGTACGCCAATCCAACCACGCACCTGCCCGTCAGCGCTCCCGCCCATCCAACCGACAGCACCAGGTCGATCGGCCCGCCATCTTCGATCCCCGCAAACGCCCGCGTAGCCGCGTCCAGCCCGGCCCCCGCACAGGCCGCGATCCACTCCTCCTCTTCATTGCGGAGTGCCCAGAATTGCGTATTGCCGCGCTTGGAGTGTGGCCATCCCTGAACAAGCGTCTTCAATTCGCCCGGCATGGCTGCAATGATGGCGACTCGGGTCATAGTTTCTCTGGCAACCCCAGTCTAAGGTGTCGATTCGCGTTGGTAGCAACGCGGGTGCCCCATCCATGCGCCTTCTTTCGTCGAATGGATGGGAAAGCACCAATGCGCCGCCGTCCGGAACCTGCCTCTGTGCCTAATGTGACTTCGCGTACTCCTCGATGATTCGGAACAGCCGCGACCGATGACACCGTGTCTCATCCTTGCAGAAGCACCCGATGCTCACCGGCATCCGCTCCGCGATCTTCGCAATCAGCTCGACCGTCTGCCGTCCCGTGGCATCCGAAAGGAGTTCCCTCTCATACCGGTCGAACAACTTCTCGCGCTGTGCCGTCTTTTCCGGATCGAGCTTCAGAATCTCCGACACCAGCTTCGCCTCCGGCGCCAGGGTCGGCAGCCACACATCGAAGTATCCATCCACAACCCAACGATCCTTCGGCACGCCTCGCGGCGGATGCCGCGTCACTCCGATTCGCAGCCCCTGCTCAACCGTCACCGGCGTCCCGATCTGAAATCTCGAAAGCAGCAGTTTCTTGTTCATGCATCTCACCCGCAACAAGCACTCACCGCTCGTGCCACACGAGCACGCCCGGAGCATACTTGCTCTCAGCCGACTCCCCCCAGACAATGTACGCCTTGTCATTGGGCGCCTCGATCGCATGAAGGTTTCCCGGCTGTGGCCCGAACTCAGCCCCTGCCGCCTTGCCCAGCCCGCAAGTCGTCCAGCCTGCTCCATCCGCCGAACGCGATACCGTCGGAGCGCCGCAGTTCGCTGGCCCCGTGCCGCTGTTCGCTCCAAACACTGCCGTCAGCGCCCCCTTCGAACTGCTTGCAATACTCAGTGGCGGATTTGTGCTTCGCGGCCCGTCAATCGGCAGCTTCACCGGTTTTGACCATGCTCCACCATCGGCGGACTGGCTGTACCAGACCGTATGATCCGTGTCCTTCTCGTCCAGCAGCGCGGCGAAAATAGTTGCAAACCGGTTGCCTCCGAAAGTCAGCGCAATGTCCGGCGAATCAACCGTAGCGCTTCCGATGATTACAGAGGGCTCTGAAGCCTCTGGCCGCCAGAAGACGTAACGATGGCCGTCGCCCTCCTCCTGATCCTCATAGAAGGCCAGCCCGATCTTCCCTGTTGCATCCGCAGCTATCGGAATATTCGTGTTGTTTCGCAGCTTCCACCCGCTCCCGGCCGGGATCGCCTTCGACTTCCACGAGCCAGAATCGGAGATGGCCCCGTTGACATAGACCGCTCCCGATTCGGAGTTGATGGCACCATACACTTGGCCCGACGCAACGATCAAAGCCACCGCATGCAGAGAACCGTTCCCCCCGGGCTGCGATTCCTTTTTCCACGTCGCCCCATGGTCCGTCGACGTTGCATACATCAGGCTCTCGCCCACCGCCGCAATCATCGCAAACGTGCCGGTGGCACGATCGCATCCCAACGCGATCGGGTTCACATTCTGGTCTTCCAGTGGCCCGGTCGTCGCCACCCGCACCGAAGACGCCCACTTGTACGCCGCGCGATCCCAGTGCGCAAATCGAATCTCAGTATCCGACTTTTCACCATCCCCATTCGGATCGATCCACTCGAACGCCACCGCCGGATCTCCGTTCTCATCCAGCGCCACCGCGGTCGCCGTACCGTAAGTCGGAGGATCGGTCCCCTTCGGAACTGCCGACGCATTCGAGACTCCCGCAGGCGGCGGGCCCACCGTCACCACACGCGAAAATTTTCCATTCGTATTGATCCGGTACTGATAGGTGCCGAACGCGTCGACGCTTGTGTCCTGGTAGTGTCCCGAATCCGCAGGACCCAGCTTCTGAAATGCCTGCCCCGACGACCGCTCCAGCACCGCCGAACCGGCCGCCCCGGTCCATTCCAGTTCGACTGCCTTCGCCGTTGCCGACGTCACTTTCAGTTCCTGCGCATGCATCGTTGCGACGTACCCGGCCACCATGCACACACTGGCCACAATCAAGAAATTGCGCACAACACCTCCAGGTATTCGGGGAATCACCCCGATTCTGCCACACACCCCAACACCGCGTCTCCCTGGAATATGAAATAAACGCTTGGTTCCAGAGGTTCCGGCTACCGATCCCATCCCCGGTCGAACCCTATAATCGTGCATTGAGTATGCCTTCAGACAATTCGCAAGGACGCGCCCACGCGGCTGCCGTCGCGGCCGGAATCCTGCTGAGTCGCCTCGTCGGCCTCGTCCGCGATCGAGTCTTCGCGCACTATTTCGGCAACTCCGATGCTGCGGACGCTTTCCGCGCAGCCTTTCGCATTCCCAACTTCCTCCAGAATCTCTTCGGCGAAGGCGTTCTCTCTGCCTCCTTCATTCCCGTATACGCACGGCTTAACGCCGAGGAGCGCCACGAAGAAGCCTCCCAGCTTGCCGAGGCGATCTTTGCAATTCTGCTCGTCGTCACCACCGTCCTCGTTGCCTTGGGAGTCTGGGCCACACCCTGGCTCATCGACCTCATTGCTCCCGGCTTCCACGGCGAAAAGCGAAGCCTCACCATCGTCCTGGTGCAGATTCTCTTTCCAGGAGCAGCATTGCTGGTCTTCTCAGCGTGGTGCCTCGGCATCCTGAACAGTCATCGCCGCTTCTTCCTCTCGTATGCTGCCCCGGTTGTCTGGAACGTGGCCATGATCGCCACTCTCATCTGGGGCGGCCGATCCCACGCCGAGCAACGTCTGGCCGTGCTGCTTGCAGTCGGTTCTGTCATCGGCAGCGGCCTCCAGTTCGCGGTTCAGCTTCCGCGCGTCATCCGGTTCCTCTGGCCGCTGCGTCTTCGCCTGCATGCCGGCATTCATGTGCGCACCGTCATCAGCAACTTCTTCCCCGTCTTCCTGAGCCGCGGAGTCGTCCAGATCAGCGCCTACATCGATGCTTGGCTCGGCAGTTTCCTCGGCACTGGTGCCGTCTCTGCCCTTGGCTATGCACAGACGCTCTACACGCTTCCCGTGAGTCTCTTCGGCATGGCCGTCTCCGCCGCCGAACTTCCCGCCATGTCCAGCGAGATGGGCACCACGGATGAAGTCGCTCAGGCTCTGCGCAAACGCCTCACCGCCGGCCTGCAGCAGATCGCCTATTTTGTCATCCCTTCCGGGGTCGCTTTCGTGCTGCTTGGCGATGTGGTCATAGCAACCATCTACCGCACCGGCCAATTCCGCCACGACGATGTACTGTTTGTCTGGGCCGTTCTCGCCGGCTCGGCTGTCGGCCTGCTTGCCTCCACTTCGGGACGTCTCTATTCCTCCGCCTTCTATGCTCTGCGCAACACGCGCACGCCACTCAGATTCGCCATCGTTCGCGTCGTGCTCACCCTGTCGCTTGGCTACCTGTGCGCCTTGCCCCTGCCGCGGATGCTTGGCATCAGCCAGCGCTGGGGAGCAGCCGGCCTCACGCTTTCGGCAGGGGTCGCGGGATGGGTCGAATTCCTCCTGCTGCGCCGCGCACTTCACTCCCGGATCGGCTCAATCGAAAGCGGACGTACTCGCATAGTGCGCCTGTGGGCGGTGGCAATTGGATCGGCCCTCGCATGTGCCGGTCTCAAGCTGCTGATTCCCTTCCACAACGCCATCTTCGTCGGCCTCTGCGTGCTCCTGCCCTACGGTGCGCTCTATCTCGGAGTCACGCGCTGGATGGGCATCGAGAGTCTCAGAGCCTTGAGTCGTCTGTGGGGCCGACGGCGCTAACCAGCGCCCGGCACTTCCGCGCGCGCAAATCAGCCCATCGTGCTATTTGTCCATGTCCTCTACGGCGAACCTTCCCAGCAGGAAGGGATGCGAGGTCTGTGGAGTCGTATTCATCCCGCTGCTCGGGTAAGGGTCCTGAGAAAGCGTGGGAAACCCCCACACATTCCCGGTTCTTAGATCGATCACCACTTTCCCAAGTACTTGTCTTCGGCCATCGGGCGCGCGAAGCATCACCACTCCGGGTTCGACATACACATCGCGCATCTCCGTCTGCGCTTTCACTGGCGCTGGCGCGAAATACGGCCGCATCGCGCCAATACCGGCAGAAACTGCAATGACAAACAATAGCGATGTCAACACGCGGTTGCTCTTCAACATTCTGCCCTCCGTGATGTTGTTCCATTCGAGACTCAGGTATTTGGCAAGGCCGTTGCCGCAAACTTATGCCGCGTACCCGTTCGCGCGGAACCACTCGATCGCCGCGCGCATCGCCGGATACACCGGAAGAATCCGGAATCCCAGCTCCTGCTGGGCCCTCGCCGACGACGCAAACATCTTCTTCCGCCCCATCTGTACCTCTTCCAACGTCGCCCGCGGCTCCTTCCCGCGAATCCGTCCCGTAATCCACTCCTCGAAGAAGGCGTACGTTGCGGCAATACCAAACGGAATCTTCGTTTTCGGTGATGGAATGCCCGTAATCGCCGACATCTTGTCGAGAATCTGCTTCAGAGTCAGATTCTCCCCGCCCAGGATGTACCGCCGTCCCGGCTTCCCCGTCTCAAGCACCGCCGCATGTGTACGCGCAACCTCAAGAACATCCACCAGATTGAGCCCGGTGTCCACGTATGCTGGAAATTTGTGGTTGAGAAAATCCACAAAAATCCTCCCTGTCGGTGTCGGCTTCGCATCATTGGGCCCGATCGGCGTTGTCGGATTCAGAATCACGACCTGCTGCCCGTCCATCGCAGCCGCAATCGCCTGTTGCTCCGCCAGAAACTTCGACCGCTTGTAATGCCCCACCATGTCCTCGATCGAGACCGGTGTGTCCTCATTGACCACAATCCCGTCCGTCCGAAACGCCATGGTGGCAACCGACGACGTATACACCACCCTCCGCACCCTTGCTTCGCGAGCCAGCTTCAACAGATCCCGCGTCCCGTCCACATTGGCTCGATACATCGAGTCCGGGTCGCGGATCCATAGCCGGTAATCGGCCGCGACGTGCATCACCGCCTCACAACCCTTGAGCGCTGGCGCGTAGGACTCTGGCTTCGACAAATCTCCAACAACCGTTTCCCCGGCAATACCCTCGAGGTTCGATAGCTTGCTCGATTTGCGAACCAGCAGGCGAAGATCGGCTCCCTGTTCGGCCAGTGCCTTCGCAACGTGATGGCCGACAAATCCGGTCGCGCCTGTAACGAATATCTTCATCGCTTCGCTGTGTGAAGTCCCATTCTACGGCCTTGTCGAGCCTCAGTTGGCTTCCCTGAAGCTTTAACATGAAATAAGGATGCCAGCCTTGGAACCCGGGAAACCAGCAGTTGTCCTTCTGAGCGGCGGCCTCGACTCCGCCACTGTGGCGGCCATTGCCGCGCATCAGGGTTTCAACGTCAATGCGCTCTCCTTCTCCTACGGTCAGCGCCACGGCTTTGAACTTGAAGCAGCCCGGCGGGTCGCAAAATCCCTGGGGGTATCGCGGCACCGCGTCGCCACCATCGACCTCCGCGCATTCGGCGGTTCGGCCCTGACCGACAACATCGATGTTCCCAAGCGCCGCAGCAGCTCAGAAATGGAACTCGGCATCCCCGTGACCTACGTGCCCGCTCGCAACACCATCTTCCTCTCCTTCGCCCTCGCGTGGGCTGAGGTACTGGGCTCGAGCGACATCTTCATCGGAGTCAATGCCCTCGATTACAGCGGCTATCCCGATTGCCGCCCCGAGTTCATTCGCGCCTTTGAACAGATGGCAAACCTGGCGACCAAAGCCGGCGTGGAAGGACACCAGAACCTCGCGATTCACGCGCCTCTGATGCATCTCACAAAGGCCGAGATCATCAGAAAAGGAATGGAACTAGGCGTGGATTACGGCCTCACTAGCAGTTGTTACGATCCGGCTCCAAATGGCAACCCATGCGGACAGTGCGATTCCTGCATCTTGCGTCAAAAAGGCTTCCGCGAGAACGGAATCGCCGATCCTCTCCACTACGCGAATGAGAACTCGACCCGATGAGCTACGCCGTTAAAGAACTCTTCTACACCCTGCAGGGCGAGGGTGCTCAGACCGGTCGTGCCGCAGTCTTCTGCCGCTTTGCAGGATGCAATCTGTGGTCGGGACGCGAGAGCGATCGTGCCTCCGCAATGTGCCAGTTTTGCGATACCGATTTCCTCGGTGTCAATGGCCCCGGCGGCGGCAAATTCGAGTCACCTGACGATCTGGCACAGGCCATCAGTGCAACCTGGCCCTCTGCCCAGCAGGTGCATAGCCGATTCGTCGTCTGCACCGGCGGCGAACCGCTATTGCAGTTGGATCGCAATCTGATTGACGCTCTGCATTCGCACAACTTCGAAATCGCGGTAGAGACAAACGGAACAGTGGAGGCCCCCGTTGGAATCGACTGGATATGCGTCAGCCCCAAGGCCGGCGCCCCTCTCGCCCAGAAGAGCGGCGATGAACTCAAGCTGGTCTTCCCCCAGTCAGACGCCCTGCCCGAAGCCTTCGAGCATCTGCCCTTTCGCAATCTCTTCCTCCAGCCGATGGACGGCCCCGATCGCGAAGCGAACACACAACTGGCTTTGCGTTATTGCCTCGAGCACCCCAGGTGGCGGTTGAGCCTCCAGACTCACAAGCTGCTCGGCATTCCCTAGCCCTGCAATATGAGAAAATAGAAATGTTGCAGCTCTTGAGGGCCATTCGGTATTCGCGGCCCACAACTCTGAGCCAATTCAAAGATTTATGCGGTCCGCACCACGAGTCCCTTTCCACGGGGCAGGAAGCGGTTCGCGTACAGGAAAAAACCAACGCATGCTGAGTGTAAGCAATGTGACGATGCGCTATGGCGCGAAAGTTCTGTTCGAAGAAGTAACCGTGACCTTCACGCCCGGCCGCCGCTACGGGCTCACCGGCCCCAACGGCGCCGGCAAGTCCACCTTCATGAAGATCCTTACCGGTGAACTCGACGCTCAGAAAGGCACAGTAGTCCGTCCCAGAAAGCTTGGCGTCCTTCGCCAGGACCAGTTCGCCTTCGACAGCTACCGCGTCATCGACACCGTCATCATGGGCAACAAGCCCCTCTGGGCCGCCCTTGAAGAACGCGACCGCATCTACGAAAAATCCGAGATGACTGACGAAGACGGCATGCGCCTAGGCGAGCTCGAAGGCATCATCGGTGACGAAGACGGCTACACCGCCGAAAGCGATGCCGCTGTCCTCCTCGACGGCCTCGACATCCGCGAAGACCTGCACGAGCGCAAGATGGGCGAGCTCCAGGGCGGCCAGAAAGTGCGCGTTCTCCTCGCCCAGGCTCTCTTCGGCAAGCCCGAAGCCCTCCTCCTCGACGAGCCCACCAACTACCTCGACCTCGACTCCGTGCACTGGCTTCAGGACTTCCTCAACGGCTACGACGGCACCCTCATCGCAATCTCCCACGACCGTCACTTCCTCAACAGCGTCACCACGCACACCGCCGACATCGACTACCAGACGATCATCACCTACACCGGCGGCTACGACGACATGGTGATGGCCAAGACACAGATCCGCTCCACCCTCGAGGCCCAGAACGCTCAGCGCGAAAAGAAGATCGCCCAGCTCAACGAGTTCATCGCGCGCTTCGCCGCCGGCACCCGCTCCTCGCAGGTCACCTCGCGGCGCAAAGAAGTCGAGCGCCTCCAGACCAACGAACTCGCCCGCTCCAACATTCAGCGCCCCTACATCAAGTTCGACCAGGTTCGCCCCAGCGGCAAGCACGTCCTCGAGTTCAAACACCTCACAAAGTTCTACGACGACCTCAAGGTCATCGACGGCTTCAGCGCCAACGTCCTCCGCGGCGAGAAAATCTGCCTCATGGGCCGCAACGGCGTGGGCAAGACCACGCTGCTGAAATCTCTCCTGGCCAATTACCCCGGCCTCGCAGACAAGGAATTCACGCTAGACTCCGGCACCGTCTTCTGGGGACACGAAGCCCAGATTGGCTACTTCCCCCAGGATGTCGGCTCCACCATCGAGCACGGCCTCACCATCGCCGAGTGGCTCCACCGCTGGAAACCCGACGCCCACATGGAAGACATCCGTGGCATCCTCGGCCAGATGCTCTTCTCCGGCGAAGAAGGCGAGAAGCCCACGAAGGCCCTCTCAGGCGGCGAGCAGGCCCGCCTCGCCTTCTGCAAGCTCATCCTCACCAAGCCCAACATCCTCATCTTCGATGAGCCCACCAACCACCTCGACCTCGAAGCCATCAACGCCCTCAACATCGCGCTTCAGAAGTACGAAGGTACGGTCCTGCTCGTAACCCACGATCACGACCTGATCGACGAGGTAGCCACCCGCCTCTGGCACTTCGGCCCCACCGGCATCGAAGACTTCAAGGGCCCCTACGAAGAGTGGAAAGGCAAGCACAACTAGCGCAATCGCACTGAACCGTTCAAGGCCACAAACTAAATCGTTGTCATTCCTGAGTGCACGGGGCCCCAGGCGCTTTCTTCAGTCCGCGGTCCCAAAGAACGGTCTTTGTTCTTTAGGGTGGAGTTTGGGGCTGCTAAGCGAAGAATCTGCGTCTATTCGGGCCGCTCGCAACCTGGCGGCACATGCCGGAAACGCAGTTTAAGCACCCTGATTTCCCGGATCGGCCGCTTGAAGCTCCGCGAGTTCCTCCTCTTCCGCATCCGAGAGAACGGTTTTCGCAGCGGCGCTGGCAGCGTAGCTGGCGAACCAGTCGATGGCCATCTGAGTGTATTGTCCGACCTCGATGAGATAGCCGTCGGGATCACGCATGTAGCAGCGCCATTCCCAGCCGTCAGGGTTGGCTAATGGCTTGGTAAGAAAGGACGCTCCTTTCGCTCCCCATTCCTTGTAGCAGCTCCAGATGTCGGCGACATGCAGATTGAGAAAGGTACTCACTCTGTTCAGATCCGGCGGTGTCTCAAGAAGAACCTCTGGCTTGTCGGGAGTCGGCCCACCGCCGCAATTGAGAATGATCCACGAATTCGCCAGCTTGATATAGCAGGGATTCTCCGGCTTGATTAATCTCCCGCCAAGAATGCGGACATAGAAGTCTTTCGATTTCTCCTGGTCTCTGACGGTAAAGAAGTGAGCTGCAAAGAAGCCTTCGTGTGCAATCGGGGCTTCAGGTAGCTTCATGCGGTACCTCCTGCTTGTCGATGAATTGGGATGCAGCCGAAACGCTGACGGTCTTAAGGAGCCGAAATACAAGGGACGCTTCTCGCAATCGTGGCGCCCCGACATTAGGAAAGCACAGAAACACACTATTTGACAGGGGTTCGTCCTTCCAGCTGACGATCTCGCGATCTCAAGAGCATTCTATGTGGACCAATTGGGCTTTAAGGTAGGGTTTGAGTCTTCTCAAGGCGGCCATTCGGGACTGCTGGGAGTAAGGTGCGGAACCATCGAACTGACTTTGGATTGCCCTATGACTGGGCACGGTAGAAACGCGTGCACAGCGCTTCATGTGGATGATGCGGATCGCTACTACGATGAGTGGTCTTCAAAAGTCGAGGTGCTGCGAGAGCCAAAAGATGAAGAGTGGGGTGCTAGAACGTTTGATCTCATGGATCCAGCCGGCAATACGCTGTTTGTCATGGGCCCAACAACAGGCTCGGAGGAAGCAAATACGCCTGATCCGGGCTGTACATCTTGAATCGCGACATACTTCCCTGTCGCCCAACTCCGTCGCGGATTACAAGTATCATCTGTAGTTCTCACGCGGACACTAAAGCCCCTGCGCACACTCCGCGAATGAAAAAACAGAGGTGATCGGAACCCAAATCGTCCCGCAGCAGAACCGGAAGGAGCAGCAGCCTTCAGGCTGCTGAAAACATATGCAAATGTTCCGCCCTTCAGGGCCGGAACCAGACAGCACGAGTAAAATTGCCCTGCATGGATCAAGTTCTTCCGCACCTGGCATGGTTCGACATTGCCGATCCCGCCTCGCCGGAGCTCGATGAACTCGCGCTCCGCTTCAATCTGCACGAACTGCAAATTGAAGACTGCCGGCATCGTCCGCAGCGGCCGAAGACCGAAGAGCACGATCACTACATCTTCACGGTCCTCAAGCACATTCACGACCACGCCGAACTTGAGTTCGATGACATCGATCTCTTCCTCGGCCCAGATTTTTTGATTTCCGTTCGCAGCGCGGACACAGCAGTCATCGAGACCGTTCGCACGCGCGCCGAGCAGGAGAATGTCGATCGACTCGACCGCCTCTTCTACATGATCGTCGACCAGATCGTCGATGGTTATCAGCCTGTGCTCGACAAACTCGCCGACGAAACCTCGGAGATCGAAGACGTCGTCCTCGACCGTCCCGATCCTGAAACCCTCTCGCGCATCTTCTCGCTCAAGCGCAAACTCATAGAGTTTCGCCGCGTGGCCGGAGGCATGAGAGAAGTGGTCAACGCTCTCATCCGCCGCGAGAAGGGAATCCTCGGCGATGACCTCGACCCCTACTTCCGCGACGTGTACGATCACATCGTCCGCACCGCCGACATGATCGAAACCTACCGCGACCTGCTCTCCGGTGCGCTCGACATCTATCTCTCGGCCGTCGCAAACCGCACCAATGAGGTAATGAAAGTCCTCACCATCTGGGGAACCATCGCCCTTCCAATGGTCATCATCACTGGCTTCTTCGGCATGAACCTCAGGCTGCCCTGGGCCGACAATCCGCACGGCGCCGACTACGCAGTCGGCCTGATGATCATCTCCACGATCGTGATCCTCATCTACTTCAAAAGGAAGCGCTGGTT